>Ga0228535_1001104_pt1 | contig 49946 bp, 47 predicted proteins | sample SJ1metagenome_FD_168457 | JGI IMG/M metagenome (GOLD analysis project Ga0228535, IMG submission 168457) | Enriched culture of PCE-dechlorinating microbial communities from Ithaca, New York, USA - SJ1 | ecosystem: Engineered > Modeled > Simulated communities (microbial... > Unclassified | place... | reverse complement strand
ATAAGAAATTTTCCTGGTGACTATGGCAAAGGGGTCACACCCGTTCCCATCCCGAACACGGCAGTTAAGCCCTTTAGCGCAGATGGTACTTGGCCTTAAGGCCTGGGAGAGTATGTCGTTGCCAGGAATAATAAATAAAAAATCCCTACGCGGGATTTTTTATTATTTTTAATTAAATATGTATAGAGTAATAAAATCGTCAGACGCGAGCGGGACAAGGCACCCGAGGCGAGCTGCGCGGCCGCTTATTGCCATCCATGGCATCGCGGCACTAGGGCATCCTGCCCGTCGGAGCATACAAGAAGGGAATGTATGTGAGCACAGCGAGACCGAAGGGTAACGCAGTAATGCGATATGCGAAGTGTATCGTCAGACGCTTTTTCTTTACTAAAAAAACAATATATTATAATATATTTATTGGATTAAATGAGAAACGGGGCGCTTGACTTGGTAAACGTTTTAAAGGCGGGCTACTCATTTAACAGAATAAGACAGTTTAGTTTTGTTGTTGAGTATGTCTATCTTGCTTTTTTATGCATTCTGATTATCAAGAGATATCAGCCTCATGGCATGGATTTCGGCTTGTACAGCCCCCTGATAATGGATATAAGCATAGCCCTGCTCTACAGTATAGTCTTGTATTACAGCGGACGTGAAAAAGAGCCTTCAACGTTTGAACTGGTAATGAGATTTTTATACTTGTTTATAGCGGCAAAGTTGATGGTAGAAACGGGAAATCCCTCGGTGCAGATTATCATAACTATGCCAACGGTAATCATGGCATTGCGTTACTCGATCAAATACACGCTATTGACCGCTTTTATGACTTCGTTTCTAATTCTTATCAACTTAAAAATATTTGAACAGTTTCAATTGGACTACATATTTATATATATTAGTTTCATCTGGGTTATCGGTCTTTTGGTAAATACATCCATGGAAGTTGAACGACAGATGCAGGAAGAGCGTCTCAAACTGCAGGAAAGAGAAAAGCTGGCAGCTATAGGTCAAATGGCGGCAGGAATTGCCCACGAGGTGCGCAACCCATTGACAACAATAAAAGGTTTTGTACAGCTTCTATATAAATATAACCTAATGAAAGATGTTACGCTGCAAACAAGTTATCTTGCTATGATTGACAAAGAAATTGACCGCATGAATGACTTATTAAAAGACTTTCTGCAATTTGCCAAACCAAACAGGCCCAAGTTGGCAATGCATAATATAAATTATACTGTCGAGGATATCGCGGCATTATTAGAAGCACATTGTACAAGTCATTGCATTAAAATGGAGATAGATTTGAATGCGGATATGCCTAATATACTGTGTGACTATGACCAGATTAAGCAGGTTATTATGAATATAACGCTTAATGCCATCGATGCCATGCAGAATAGTGAAAACAAGGTATTTGGACTTAAAACATCCTTTGACCAAAACAATATTTATGTGAGTATTGAAGATACCGGTAGCGGTATGACCGAGGAACAGATCAGAAGAATATTTGATCCTTTTTATACAACCAAAGAAAACGGTACGGGTCTGGGGTTAAGTGTATGTTATTCAATTATTGAAAACCATCAGGGAAAAATAGAAGTAGAATCAAAACTTAATCAGGGTACGGAATTTAAAATAACCATACCAAGATTCAATTAAATTAATAAAATAATATTAACACAGCAAATCCTGAATATAATATTTATGGGGTAATATTAAGCCAGTAAAAAAGGAATAATGAAACCGGTGTAGAATAACTACATTTGCCGCTCTTTTGCAGGTAGAACAATTTCACCGGTAATTGAGTTTAATGAATTTAAGAAGGAAGGGGAATAAAACATATAATTGATTGATGTTTCAATCTTTCAATAGGGAGTGAAATCATGGGGAAACCGAGAGTATGTATCATTATTTTTACCCTGTTATGCATAATCCTGACAGGCTGTAACAGTCAAATCATAAATGATCCGGATCAACTGCATAAACTGATTGATAAAAACATTGAACTTACACAAAAAGCCGCAGATGAAAAAGATGTTAAATTAGCCAGAGAAATTTGGAGTAGAATTTCTGAATATGGTATAAAAGCAAAAGAAATGGATAAGAAAGAACTGGCCGATTCTTTGGGCAAACTTGCGGCAACCTATTCATATCTGGTAGAATATATAAATTCAGGAGACATGACCCAGCTTGATCTTTTCAGGGAATATTTCGAAAAAGCGGTGTACGGACTTAAAGAGTGCCTAAACCTGGAATTGAAAAGGTAGTAATATGAAAGAAGACTTGTTGGGATATCTGGCAAGTCTTTTTAATACCTATATATTGATAATGTTAAATTAAACCATGAGCAATTACTAAGAATTACAGCAGGGTTAGATAGTTTTACGTCGAAATCTTTTGGTTGGAGGTGACGTTTGTTTGAACTTGGGCAAAATGAGAATAATTACGAAAATAATTTCTATCATTGCAATCGTTACTTTACTGGCATCACTATACCTGATCATATTCGTAAAAAGAGATATCACAATCCAAGATGGCAGTGAATCATTGCTGGTAAAGAGCCATGCTCGCACTGTCGGGGATTTGTTAGCGGAAAAAGGAATTGCATTAAGGGAGCAGGATAAAGTTGAACCTGGACTGGATGCCGTTCTTGCTTCAAATATGACCGTGATAATAACGAGGATTAAGCCAGTGGAAATAAGCGCCGACGGAAAAACAACCGTGATTAACACAACAGGCTCTTGTGTCAAAGAGGTCTTAAAGCAGGCCGGAGTTATTGTAAACGAAAACGACAGGGTTATACCCGGTTTGGAGGAGCCTTGTGCCGATAGGATACAAGTGATCCGGGTGGAAAGAAAAGAAATTTCGGAACTGAAGTCCCTGGCCTATGATATTCAGAAAGTGGCAGACAATAATTTGTATAAAGGGGAGCAGCGTATTCGCCAAAAAGGTTTAAACGGACAGGAGAAGCTTCTGTACGAAGTTGTCCTGGAAGACGGGATAGAAGTGGCCCGTAAACTGGTTGAAAAAGTCCTGCTAAAGAAATCTGTCAATGAGATTGTAGCGGTGGGTACCCTGCAGACTGTGTCAAGGGGAGAAAATCCGTTAAATTTCAAACAGGTTATACAAATGACGGCAACAGGTTATACCCATACGGGCAACCGTACATATACTGACATCTGGCCTGCGGTGGGGATAGTGGCAGTTGACCCAAGGGTGATACCGCTAGGGACGCGTCTGTATGTGGATGGTTATGGTTATGCGACTGCCATGGATATAGGCAGCGCCATCAAAGGAAACCGTATCGACTTGTTCTTTGATACGAAAAAGGAAGCGCTTAAATGGGGCCGCCGTTTAGTTCAGGTATTTATATTGGAATAAAACAGCGGAGCGCTAAAATGTAAAAGGAGGTTTAATCCATGTCCGGCCATTCAAAATGGGCAAACATCAAGCATCGGAAAGGAAGACAGGATGCAATCAAAGGAAAAATTTTTACAAAATTAGGCCGTGAATTAATCATAGCGGCTAAAACAGGAGGGGCCAACCCGGAGGCGAATTTTCGTTTGAAAATTGCAATTCAAAAGGCCAAAGCCGCTAATATGCCTAATGACAACATTCAAAGATCGATTCAACGGGGCGCCGGAGGTCAGGACAGTAATAATTTTGAAGAGCTGACCTATGAAGGCTACGGTCCGGGCGGAGTTGCGGTAATGGTGAGCATCCTTACTGATAACAGGAACAGGACGGCCGGCGAAATTCGCCACATTTTTTCAAAAAATGGCGGAAACATGGGGGAAACAGGTTGTGTCGGCTGGATGTTCAAACAAAAAGGCGTACTTACAATAAATAAAAAAGACCTGAAAATGAGTGAAGATGATATGATATTGCTTGCTCTTGAGAGAGGAGCTGAAGACATAAAAAACGACTATGAAGAAATAATTGAAATCATCACTTCGCCCGAAGAGTTCCAAACTGTAAAGGAAACACTGGAAAAGGAAGATATAAACTTTGCAAATGCGGAAATAGCCATGATTCCGGAAACAACGGCAGAGGTCAAAGACCCGGAACAGGCCAGGCTGCTCTTACGGATGATGGATTATCTGGAAGAACATGAAGATGTTCAGGAAATATTTACTAATCTTGACATACCTGATGAAACACTGGAACAAATACAATAAGAAGTTTCAATGAAACTTCTTAATTTTTTTATAGCAAGCGCTTAGACAAGTGAAATCTCACTAAATAAAATGTTATAATATTTCATTGAGAACAGTTATAACAATAAGCATAAGCGGAGGAAATTCAATGCATTACTTCAAACCGATCAAAAGTATTAAGGTATATGAGCAAGTTATCGACCAGATCAAAGAAATGATTTATACCGGGCAATTAAAAAGAGGGGACAAATTACCTTCCGAACGTGAATTAAGGAGCCAGCTTCATGTCAGCAGGGCATCAATCCGGGAGGCGTTTCGGGTCCTGGAAATGATAGGACTTATTGAAAGCAGGCCCGGGGAAGGAACCTTCATTAAAGACAACCAGGATTCTATAGGCTTGGAACCGTTATCTTTAATCCTGATGCTGGAAGATAACCTTTCCCTGGAATTGCTGGAACTACGGCGCTTGCTTGAAATAGAAAGTGTTCAGTTAGCTGCTGAACGCGCCACTGATGAAGAATTGGAAGAAATAAATAATTACAACAATATACTGGCGGGGAGCGCGGGACATGAGGAACACAGCATTAAGGCCGACAGCATGTTTCATTTCACTATTGCCAAAGCCAGTAAGAATAAGGTGCTGTATGACGTTATGATGGCTATTTCAGAGGCGATGGATTTTCACATTAAATATACACGCACTAAATTGGTATCTGAAAAGACAACAATGATGAAATTTGTTGAACATCATCATAATATCTACAGCGCCTTAAAAGAAAGAAATAAGGAAAAAGCAGTGGAAGAGATGAGGAACCATCTTGATTATGTAGAAAAATTGATTAAAAAAGAAAACAAGCTCAGATAAGCTTGAGATTTTTATGATGAAAATTTTATTAATAGAAGGATATTTAAGAAATATATGGAATATTATATTACAAGTGGTCGGACCATTATAATATTATAAATATTATAATGTAATAATATGGAGGTGAATTAATAAGTCTGATCGGGATGATTTTTCAGCAATAAAAAATGCGAACAGGAGGGATATGACTTGAATATTGTCGTGCCAATCAAACAGGTGCCTGAAACCAGCAATGTTAAAATGGACGAAAAAACCGGGACGATGATCCGGGAAGGTGTTGAGAGTATAATCAACCCTCTGGACCTTTATGCCATTGAAGTAGGCATCAGGTTAAAAGAACAGTTTGGGGGAAAAGTATCGGCAGTAAGCATGGGGCCTCCTTCTGCTGAGAAGGCATTACGTGAAGCTGTGGCGATGGGATGTGACGAAGCAATACTGGTATCGGGCAAAGAATTTTCGGGTTCGGATACATGGGCTACTTCCTGTGCCCTCTCCCGGGCCATAGCCAAAATAGGTGATTTTGACCTGGTGATCGCCGGAGAAAGGGCCACAGACGGTGACACAAGTCAGGTCGGACCTGGGATCGCTTCCTTTTTAAATTTACCTCTTTCCACCTATACAAGCAGGATTGTCGAGATAGACGGCGGCAAGATAGTAGTGGAACGACTGGTTGAGAATGGGTACGAAGTTTTGCGTCTGCCGCTGCCCGCTTTGCTGACAGTTGTCAAGGAAATCAGCGATCCCAGGCTGCCTACTTTAAGCGGCAAAAAAACGGCCAGAAGCAAAGAACTCCCTGTATGGTCAGTTGAAACACTGGGTATAGACAGTGCAATGATCGGCTTAAAAGGCTCGCCTACACGTGTGGTGAAAATTGAGTCGCCTAAGGTTATGAGGGGAGGAACCGTATTGCCTGCCCCGGATGAGGATAGCCTGGAGAAGGCGGTTGATCAGTTAATACAATTCATGAAGAAAAAGGAGATACTGGCATAGTGAAGGAGGGAAAAAGAGTGAGTTATCAAGGTGTGTGGACAATAGCAGAGTGTGACCGGGGCCGGATACGAACAGTTTCTTACGAACTGCTGACCAGGGGAAGAAAACTTGCTGATAAACTGGGGAAGGAACTTGCTTCTGTTTTAATCGGGTATCCGGTTAATCAAGAAGAATTACGAGAACTTATCTACAGGGGAGCCGACAAGGTTTACATTGTATCTCATCCTGCACTGGCGAATTTTATTGTTGAGAATTATGGGAATGTTATGCAAAGTTTAATTAATCAATATAAACCGGAAATAATACTGGCCGGGGCGACGTCAAGCGGAAGAACTTTAATGCCTTATACGGCAGTCAGGGTGAATGCCGGTCTGACGGCAGACTGCACAGAGCTTGATATTGAGGAAGGGACCGGGAATTTGCTTCAGACACGGCCTGCTATCGGAGGAAATATATTGGCTACAATCAAGACTCCCAATCATCGCCCGCAAATGGCAACGGTCAGACCCAGGTCAACAAGACCGGCGGAAAGAGACGAAAGCAGGAGCGGTGAAATGGTTTTTGTTGATTTCAATCCGGAATGGATTGACGGGCGGGTAGAACGGATAGACTTTATAAAAAATGAAGAGCAGGACGTTAATATACAGGATGCCGATGTTATAGTAGCCGGCGGAAAGGGCCTTAAAAAGGCTGAAAATTTTGCCGTCCTGAAAAACCTTGCAGGAAAACTTGGCGGAGCAATTGGCTGTTCCAGGGAAGCTGTCGACCGGGGCTGGGCGCCTTATCCTCATCAGGTGGGACTAAGCGGTAAAACCGTAACTCCCAAATTATATTTTGCAGTTGGAATATCCGGGGCTATCCAGCACCTGGCCGGTATGAAGACATCGGAAGTCATTATTGCAATAAATAAGGACCCGGATGCGCCTATCTTTAAGGTGGCTGACTTCGGTATAGTGGGCGATTTGTTTGAAGTGGTGCCTGCTCTGTGTGAAAAGTTGGGTGAGGGAGGCGTAAAAAATGAAATATAACCCTGTTACCACTCGGATTCTTTCTCAACTGAATGCAATTGTGGGAGAGAGGAACGTTGTTACCGATAAGGAAAGACTTGAAGCTTATTCTCACGACGAAACACCGGTGAGCCAGTACGCTCGTATGCCTGAAGTCGTTGTTTTCCCCAAGTCGGCCCGGGAGATAGCGGAGATAGTAAAACTGGCCAACAGGGAACTGATCCCTGTTACGCCCCGCGGCGCCGGCAGCGGTTTGTCAGGAGGGGCTATCCCCGAGTTCGGGGGCATTGTAATATCTTTCGAAAAGATGAATCGTGTCATTGAAATTGATTATGACAATATGATGATGGTCCTTGAACCCGGCGTCGTAACTAATGAGGTCAATGCTATGGTTGCGGAAAAAGGCCTGTTTTTTGCCGGTTACCCCATGAGTCTGGAGACATGTTATTTGGGCGGAAATATTGCTGAGAATGCCGGCGGGGGCAAAGCGGTAAAGTATGGGGTTACCGGCCGCTATATTATGGGTCTTGAGTTTGTGACCCCAACAGGCGAGATTGTTAATTTCGGGGGTAAACTGGTCAAAGATGTAACCGGCTATGATATCAAGCAGCTGTTGATTGGTTCCGAAGGCACGCTGGGAATTGTAACGAAAGCTATTATTAAGCTGCTGCCGGTGCCAACAGTGAAAGTTAATCTTCTGGTATTATTTGAAGACGTTAAATCAGCTATTGCCATGGTTCCGGTTATCATGACCCGGGGCAGAGTAATACCCACTTCTATAGAATTTATGGATAAACTCTCAGTTCAAACTTCCTGCCGGTATTTGAATGAAAAACTTCCTTATGAGAAGGCCGGCGCTATGCTGTTAATTGAGGTTGACGGAAACAAAACAGAACAGGTCGAAGCGGATGCTGAGGTGATCGGTGAACTGTGTGCTGACGGAGGGGCTATCGAGGTATATGTGGCTGATAACCGCACGACCCAGGAGCGGGTTTGGAGTGTCAGGCGAAATATTGCCGAAGCTTTTAAAGTATACAGTCCGCACCAAAGCCTGGAAGATATTGTAGTGCCGATAGCGGCAATCCCTGACCTGATGCCTGAGATAGAGAGAATTTCTAAGAAGTATAACATCCAAATACCCGTTTACGGGCACGCCGGTGACGGCAACCTTCACGCTACCCTTGTCAAAAACCCGGACAGTTCGATGGAAGAATGGTACGAGATTGAAGACAAAGCTTTAAAAGAGATATATAAAGTGACCAGGAATCTGGGAGGCACAATCAGCGGTGAACATGGTATCGGTTCCAAACGAAGAAAGTATATAGAAATGTTTTGCGGCCCGGCAGAGTTGGAACTTATGAGAAGGATCAAGAAAGCGTTTGACCCCAATAACATTTTAAATCCCGGAAAAATATTTGAGATGTGAGACAAATAATTCAGTAATAGGAAGGGGGTGAAAAAGATGGCTCAAATAACACTGCCTTACGGGCAAAGCTTCTTGGGTTTGGAGATACCTGATGAAAGGATAGAAGGCATTCTTGTATCCAGGGCACATGAGTATAAAAGAGAGGATACTGAAACCGCTCTGGTAGAAAAAGCCCTGGCTGAACCTGTCGAATCAGCGCCTTTGGCTGAACTGTCAAAAGAAAAAAAGAGGATTGTAATTATTTCTAGTGATCATACCAGGCCTGTACCCAGCCATGTAACCATGCCTGTCCTGCTTAAAGAAATAAGGAAGGGCAACCCAAACGCAGATATAACGATCTTGGTATCGACCGGATATCATCGGGCCACCACTAAAGCGGAATTGCAGCAAAAATATGGCGAAAAAATCGTTGAAGAGGAAAATATCGTTATACATAACGCCTTTGATGAAAGCAGCATGGTTAAAATAGGGATACTGCCGTCGGGCGGCGAGCTTATTATCAACAAAATAGCCGTAGAAGCTGATTTGTTAATAGCTGAAGGATTCATCGAACCTCATTTCTTTGCCGGTTTTTCAGGAGGACGTAAGAGTGTGCTCCCGGGTATTGCCAGCAAGGAAACGATCCTGGCTAACCACTGCGCGGAATTCATCGCCCACGAAAAGGCACGTACGGGAATACTTGCGGGAAATCCCATTCATGAAGATATGATATATGCCGCCAGGGCAGCAAAGCTGGCCTTCATACTTAACGTGGTCATTGATGCGGAAAAGAAGGTTATCAAAGCATTCGCCGGTCATTACGAAGAGGCGCACAAGAGGGGTTGCCGGTTTGTAGAAAGCCTGGCAGGGGTGCGGGCAAAACCATCAGAGATTGTTGTTACAACTAACGGGGGCTATCCTCTGGACCAGAACATCTACCAGTCGGTGAAGAGTATGACTGCAGCCGAGGCCACATGTAAGGAAGGCGGCGTAATTATTGTGGCTTCACAGTGCGCCGACGGTCACGGGGGAGAATCATTTTATAATACTTTTGCTTCCGCAGGGTCAGTACGGCAAATTATGGATGATATCCTGACCAGGACGGCTGAACAAACTGTTCCGGACCAGTGGGAATCGCAAATACTGGCAAGGATATTGTTAAAACACCACGTTATCATGGTTACCGATGCTCCACAGGAAATGGTTGAAAAGATGCAGATGAAATGGGCTCCTTCTGTGGAAGCGGCAATAAAGCTGGCAGAAAATATTCTACAGGAAAAGAAATGTAAAATAACAGTCATCCCTGACGGAGTTTCGGTTATCGTATATAACTAAACGATTGGAGGGATTAGAGATGTTAGCTTTCATGGCATTTTTACCCATACTTGTCATCATTGTTCTTATGGCGGGTATGAACTGGCCGGCTAAAAAGGCTGTGCCCGTGGGCTGGTTGTTAGCTGCCATTATAGCCTTAACTTTCTGGAAAATGGATTTTACGGCTGTTCTGGGAGCATCAATGTTTGGTGCGCTAAAAGGCTTTGACGTCCTGGTCATTATATTTGGCGCAATCCTGCTGATGAACACTTTAGATGAGAGCGGCGCCATGGCGACAATAAAAAACGGCTTCATGGGTGTAACAAAAGACCGCCGGATCCAGGCGATTATTATTGGCTGGATGTTTGGGGCATTTATTGAAGGAGCTGCAGGGTTTGGCACTCCCGCCGCCCTGGCCGGCCCACTGCTTGTCGGCCTGGGATTTCCTCCCCTGGCTGCAGCGATGGTGGCGCTTATTTTCAACAGCACGCCGGTTAGCTTTGGCTGTGTAGGGACACCGATTTTTGGCGCGATGGGGACACTGGCCGGCAACCTTACCACGGCCGGCGCGCCAGTGTCAGCCGAAGTTTTTCAACTTAGTCTGACCAAGTATGTTGCTCTCACCCATGCGGTTTGCGGCACGTTTATTCCTCTTTTGGGTGTTTGCTTTCTTACCAGGTTCTTTGGCGAAGAAAGGTCTGTTAAACACGGTTTGGCCGCAGCTCCTTTTGCTGTTTTTGCCGGCCTGTGCTTAACAGTTCCTTATGTGGCAACAGCCTGGCTGTTCGGTCCCGAATTCCCTTCACTGGTTGGCGCGCTTATAGGCCTGCCTATCTTAATAATAGCTGCCCGTTCCGGTTTTCTTGCTCCGAGCAAACCCTGGGATTTTGTTGAGTCCGGTAAGTGGGAGGCTAACTGGAAGAGTGTCGTGGAGACCGCAGTAACAAAAGAAAAAGAAGAAGCCAAAATGTCGATGTTTATGGCCTGGCTGCCTTATGTCCTGATTGCCCTTATCCTGGTTTTAACCAGGGTGCCCAGCCTGGGAATTAAGGGTTGGATTACAAAGCAGACCATTACTTTTCCCCCGATTTTTGGGATAGCTAATTTTAAATATGCCTTTCAGTATCTCTATTTACCCGGTACTATTCCGTTTGTCCTGGTTTCTCTTCTGATGATTCCTATCCATGGCATGTCCGGCATACAGGTCACGAGAGCGTGGAAGGCTACCTTTAAAAAGTGTTCCGGCGCCGCTATTGCTTTATTGTTCGGTGTTGGAATGACTCATCTTATGCTGAACTCGAATATGAACCCGCTGCATTTAGACAGCATGATGGTTACGATGGCGAAAGCTGCAGCAGGGGTGTTCGGTGCGGCCTGGCCGTTAGTTTCACCTTTCGTGGGGGTATTGGGGGCTTTCATATCGGGGTCCAATACGGTTTCGAACATCCTCTTTTCCTCTTTCCAGTTTGACGTTGCCACCCAGTTAGGCCTTTCCCACACCCTGATAAACAGCCTGCAGGTCATTGGCGGAGCTGTCGGAAATATGATCTGTGTGAACAATGTCGTTGCGGTCTGTGCAACGGTAGGCACGATAGGAGCAGAAGGTACGATTATCAGGAGGAACTTCTTTCCCTGTGTCATCTACGGTCTGGCCGCGGCCTTTTTTGTACTGTTTTTGATGGGTATAACCAACCTCTACTAAATAAAGGCTTGCGGTTACCATTTTACCTGCAATAAACGTATGGTATAGGGAAAGCACAAGACCCGGTACAAACGCCGGGTCTTTTTGCTTTCTTTGGAAAGGTTTAATTTATTTAGCATTTGGTCATGATATGGATAATACTGGCAGAGAGGAAGGTGAATAACCGCCCGTGTTTTATAAATACAGACACCTCTTAATGTGGCTTGTCTTTGCGTCTTTTTTAGGCTTCATTACGGTATATCACTATATGACTACCCTGCCGGAAGGACAAGATGAACCGGAGAATCTGATTGTAGGATCCGATATCCAAAAGACGATTGATCCCGAGACCAAAGTTTTTCTGAGTGAGCAGTACGCACTGTGTGAAAAACACCGATTGCCATGTAGGAATGAATCCCCGCTGGAAGGAGCAGCCCGCATGGAGTTGAATGATCTTAACCTTAACGATGTGGTTAAGAAATATCCTGAGGAAGCGGGCTGGAAAATCATTTGGGAGGACAAAAAGCTGGTGCTGCAGCAGGAACAGCCCGGTCTTTGTCCGGAGCATAAAAATCGCTGGCACCTGGCAGCCGATCAAACCGGAAAAAAGGTTGCGGTATATGTGGGCCCTCCGCAGGTTGGAGTGGAAGGTGGTTTGATTAAGACCACCGATATAGCGATAGATAAGCTGCCTTTGGATTTACGTTCAAAGATCACTGCCCGGTATTTTGAATTTCTCACCTGGGACGATTTAATAGCCACCCTGGATAGCTTAAGTGAAAAAGAATAAGGCTGTTGGCAGATGATGCCGACAGCCTTATTTGTGTAGCAGGGTGCTGCTCTTTGTTATCGCCCGTTAAAGAACGGCGAAAGGTGTATTAAAGGCTTACCTTTCTTGTTTTGGATACGAGCAGGATTATCCGCGTTTGTCGAGAATTTAAAAGTGAGGATAAAGACAGAGGTGACAAGATGATTTTTATGGGGGTAGACCCGGGGACGGCGATAACGGGATACGGGGTGGTTGAGCAGCTTGGAAACAGGTACAGGCTGCTGGAATATGGCGTTATTCGCAGTTCCAAAGAATCAGATACCGCCAGCCGTCTTAACCAGGTCTTCTCCGGGATAAACAGGGTGATAGAAAACAATAAACCGGACCACGTAGCAGTCGAAGAGTTATTTTTCAACAAGAACGCCAAGACAGCACTGGTAGTAGGGCAAGCCCGCGGCGTTATTATTTTGGCTTCCCATTTGCAGGGTTTACCCGTCTTTGAATATACTCCCCTGCAGGTCAAACAGGCGGTAGTGGGTTACGGCAGGGCGGAAAAACAGCAGGTTCAATACATGGTTAAGGCTATACTTAATCTTGGTGAGCTCCCAAAACCGGATGATGCCGCCGATGCCCTGGCTATTGCCATTTGCCACGGACATTCCTATTATTCGGCTCTGAGCAGGTGATATCAAAGAGACAAAATGTTTTAACGGATAGGAGGATGACCTTGATTGAATTTATAGAGGGAAAATTATACACAAAAGGAGCTAACAATGTGGTGGTGAGAGTTGGCGGGATAGGCTATCGGCTTTTTGTGTCAAGTATGACGATGGACTCGCTTCCCCCGTTAAAAGAAGACGTTGTGCTTTACGCCTACCTTCATATCCGGGAGGATGAATTCAGCCTTTTTGGTTTTTTAAACATTGAAGAGAGGGAAATATTTTCTTTGCTGCTTGCCATCTCCGGGGTAGGACCGAAGCTGGCGCTATCCATCCTTTCCAGGCTGAAAGTTCCGGAACTGAAGCGAGTTATTATATTAGGGGATACGGCAGCCCTGGTCAGCATCCCCGGTGTGGGTAAGAAGACAGCAGAAAGAATTATCCTGGAATTAAAGGATAAAATTGCAAAGCAGGAGCTGCTAGTATCGAACAGCCAGCCGGACAGGGGAGCGGACCAATCAAGTATCAGGGGGGAAGCGGTTTCCGCATTGCTTGCACTCGGTTACGGTTTGAGCGAGGCCCAAAAAGCCGTGCCCTTTCCGGAAAAATCTGATGACGCTGTAACGGTGGAAGAGCTGGTACGGGCAGCGCTTAAGTATTTGGCCAAATATTAATGAGACGGAGGATACCATGCCAGAAGAAAGAATAGTTACCCCGGTTTGTACGGACGAAGAAAACGATGAACAGAGGTTAAGACCAAACCGGCTGCATGACTATATCGGACAGGAGAAGGTTAAAGAAAACCTGGCTGTGTTTATTACTGCTGCCAAAGAGAGAAAAGAAGCCCTGGACCATGTCCTGCTGTATGGTCCGCCGGGCTTGGGCAAGACTACCCTGGCCAATATAATAGCAAGGGAAATGGAAGCCCAGATACGGGCAACTTCGGGTCCCGCCATTGAAAGGCCAGGCGATCTGGCTGCCATTTTAACCAATTTGCAGCCGCGTGACATTCTTTTTATTGATGAGATTCACCGTCTGAACCGGGCTGTTGAAGAAGTGCTTTACCCGGCGCTGGAAGATTTTTGCCTGGATATCGTCATCGGCAAAGGCCCAAGCGCCCGTTCTATCCGCCTGGACCTGCCGCCTTTTACCCTGGTAGGCGCAACAACACGCATCGGAAACCTGAGCGCTCCACTGCGGGATAGGTTTGGCGTGGTCAGCCGCCTGGAGTTTTATAAAAAAGAAGACCTGGAAACTATATTAATACGGGCAGCGCGAATTCTGAAAATAGGGATCGACCCGTCAGGAGCGGCAGAAATCGGAATGAGGGCCCGGGGAACTCCCCGGATTGCCAATCGTCTGTTAAAGAGAGTACGCGACTTTGCACAGGTCGAAAAAAAGGACGTAATAACCAAGGCAATAGCCGACCGGGCCTTAAACCTTCTGGAAGTGGATGAACTTGGGCTGGATGCTATTGACCGGCAGATGCTGCTGGCAATTATTCGAAAATTCGGGGGCGGCCCGGTAGGATTGGATACCCTGGCCGCATCCATCAGCGAGGAAACCTCAACGATAGAAGATGTGTATGAACCATTCCTGCTCCAATTGGGGTTCTTACAGCGCACGCCGAGGGGAAGGGTCGCGACGCCTATATCTTACCGGCATTTAGGGATACCGTATGATAAGAAAGATGAGCATGATTTAACCTTATGGTAGGAGGCGCTTTTAATGAAAATACTATTGCATGCCTGCTGCGGGCCTTGCAGTATTTACCCCATCAAGGCGCTGAGAGAAGAAGGGCATGATCTCAGGGGATATTTCTATAACCCCAACATTCATCCCTATACCGAGTATGAAAGAAGACTGGATGCCTTTCGCCGGTATACCGACAAAATAGATTTGCCGGTTATTGCTGAGGATGACTATGAACTTGATGAATTTTTACGGCATGTTTCCTATCGTGAAGGAGACCGCTGCCGCTTTTGCTATGGTATGCGTTTAAAAAGGGCGGCCCAGGTCGCGAGGAAAGGTAAATATGAAGCTTTTACCACTACCCTGCTGGTTAGCCCCCGGCAGAAACACGAGTTGATTAAAGAAATTGGCACCGCGATCGGACAGGAAGCAGGCATTCCCTTTTATTACCGTGATTTCCGTCCGGGCTACAGGCAAGCGGTGATAGAATCGAAAGAAGAAAACATGTATCGCCAGCAGTACTGCGGCTGTATTTACAGTGAACGCGACAGGTACTATAAGGGGAGGACGCAGGAATGAATGATTTTTCCGGTATAGCCAAAATCTTGATAGGCTTGGGTATATTCATCTTATTAATGGGAATTTTATTTCTTTTCCTGAGCAAAGTGAGCGGGTTAGGTCGCTTGCCCGGTGATATTTATTTCCGCAAGGGTAATTTTACTTTTTATTTCCCACTGGCCACTTCAATTATTCTTAGTTTGATCTTAACATTTTTGTTGAACATGTTTTTTCGCCGCTAACCCACAGAAAAAGGAAGATGATTACGAATTTATAGATTGAGAGGTGATCGTGTTGGACGATCTGCGCCAAGTCATAGCCCGTGTCCAGCAGGGTCAGGGTAGCAGCAGGGAGGAGATTATACAGCGATATCTTCCCTTTATTCTTAAAGTTACATCCCAGTTATGCAAACGGTATGTCAAATTAGGTGTCGATGATGAGGTCAGCATAGCACTGATGGCTTTTAATGAAGCATTAGATAAATATGACCTTGGCCAAAACACCTCTTTCTTTGCATTCGCGGAGTCGGTTATAAAAAGACGCATCATAGATTATTTCCGGAAAAAGAATAAAGAAAACAAAGAGATACCATGGTCTGCAATGGTACAGGATGAGAATGACCAAGACGCCGCTTATCAGATTGACAGGTTGACGTGGGACCAGGCTTGCAGCCACCAGTTTGAAGAGGAAATTAAAGTGATGCGGCGCGATGAAATCCTGGAATATCAAAAACAACTGCAATATTATGGTATAACATTGCAGGACCTGGTTGAAGCATCGCCTAAGCACCAGGATGCGCGAATCAACGCCTTTGAGGTAGCCCGCCATATCTATGAAAACGAGAGGTTTTGCAAGCACCTCCAGAAAACAAAGGCGCTGCCCATGAAAGAGCTGGAGACTGAAGTGAAAGTAAGCCGCAAAACCCTGGAAAGACAGCGGAAATACATAATAGCAATAACTGTAATCCTAACAGGCCAGTTTTATTTTTTGAAAGATTACCTCGAAGGATTAAAGGGGTGATACAAATGACTGAGAAAAAAAGAGGATTGGTAATGGCGGCTTCTCCCGATGGGAAAGTAATGGTTATGACACCCCAGGGAGAATTCCTGAACGTTCCATGGTCTAACTCAGCACTTCCCGAGTTGGGGAGCGAAATAGAATTTACTCTTCCTGTTGTTAAAAAGAATATCTTCCGGCAGAATATTTTCCGGCAGAAATACTTTATTGCGCTCGCAGCCAGCTTTATCCTGTTCCTGCTGGCAGTGCCGCTTTGGTCGGGTATGATCCTGACCGGACCAAAGCAGGTCGTTGCCTATATCAGTGTTGATATCAACCCCAGTATAGAACTGGGCATAAATTACCAGGGCAAAGTTATTGAAGCGACCGGTTTAAACGAAGACGGGGTCAGGCTCCTGCAGAACCTGGACCTGGCAAATCTTCCGGCGAATAAAGCGGTAGAGTTAATCACGAATGAAGCGGTAAAAGAGAATTACATTACACAGGACAAAGAGAATACGGTATTAATAACCGTAAGTGGTAAGAAGAAAACGCCGGAGCAGGCGAAAGACTTGGAACAACAGGTGAAAAAAGTCCTGGAAGAAAAAAACATTGAGGTCCAGGCTGAATGCATAGAAGTACCGATAGAAATCCGTGAACAGGCAAAGGCAGAGAAAGTATCTTCGGGGAAATATGTTATTCTGATGGAAGCGGTTGATCAGGGGCTTGACCTCACCCTGGAAGATATGAAGGGAAGCAGCATTGTTAAGGCCGTCAAAGAGGCGGGAGGAATACCCGGGCAGATAATCTCCAAGGCCAAAAATGACCGTAATAATATGAAGGAAGTACAAAACAGATTTGACGAAAAGGCAAAGGAACTCAAAAATAAGCGGGAGGGATTGAACCCCCGTTTGGATAGAAACAATTTTTTACCTACCGGCAAGGACGCAGCAGATAATAACAAGACAAAAGGGTATGAAAAAAAAGAAGAAACAAAGAACGAAGACAAGGAGAGGGAAACTAAGCCCGCTCAAAATAACAGCAGCCGTCCGGAGCATGCTTCCTGGCTTGAACGATTACTGAAAATAAAAACAGACCGGGAAAATTATAAGGGCGATAGTTCCAAGGATAAGGACAAAAAAGATAACCAACCGGTAAATGCCGGTAGAAATGATAACGGCAAAAATGGCAACAATGGTAAAAACGATAATGACAGTAAAAATAATGGCAATAACGGAAGAGAAAAAGATAATAACCCCCCGGGGAATGGCAACAAGTCTAACCAAGGGGGAAACTCAGGCAAAAAGTAATTTGGATCAATAATTATTTAAACCCCAGGCATTGAAGTGCATCCCAAATGTTGGACATAAAAGTTCAATGTTTAGTGGAATGTGCAGAACACATCCTGGGGTTTTTTAATTTTTGCCGTACGGGAAGGAAAGGGCCCGCATTTTGTCGAACAAAGAGAAAGTAACGGAAAATACAATAAGTATCAATTTGCGTGATTCAGGGGGTAAAAATGTCTAGCTATAAACTGATGTTACATAAAATCATGGGTCTGGCTTTGATATCCTGTCTGTTTTTTTCGGCTGTCCTGTATCCCCGCCCGGTGCAGGGTGCTCAGTTTGTCTGCCCCTCCAGTTCCCTGCGGGTTGCTTTGGAATTAAACCTGGCCTCGGCGCAGTTTAACGTAAGCGAAGGTAACTATGACCTTGTCGATTATATTACTCAACGGGTTATTGTTTCCGGTTCAGGGACAGGCAAATGGGTAGTTGCTCCCAGGGGCAGCGCTAACATTCAGGTCTCCTATAACGGCAGCCCGATCCAGGGTCCGGTCAGTTCCCTGTTAATCCTGAGGCAAAAAGACTGTACTAAACTCAATATATTTAAATATAAAAACAAACGATACCGGGGTGACCTGCTGATAGAAAACTTAAACGGGAAATTACATATGATTAATGTTATAAATGTGGAACAATACCTCTATGGCGTGGTTGGCGCTGAAATGGGAATGGGAGCTCCCAATGAGGCTTATAAGGCTCAGGCCGTTGTGTCCCGCACATATGCGCTTTACCAGAAGGAACACCCCCAGTTAAACTATGACCTGGGTATTTCAACACAGTGGCAGGTCTATGGGGGCTATGATTCGGAAGCGCTCGCCGGGGACAGGGTTGTTAAAGCTGTCGATGAGACCGGGGGTTTGACTATATATTACGACAACAAGCTTATTAATGCTTTTTTCCACGCAAATGCCGGAGGATACACGGAAAGCGCTGAAAATGTCTGGTATTTGAATTTGCCTTATTTAAAGCCAGTTCCGACTCCGGAAGACTCTTATGCGCTCCGGGTGCCTCAAAACGGAGAGTGGCCTGCTGTATCATACCAGTGGGAAAAAAGCTTTACCTATAAAGAACTCCGGGACCAGATAGCAAAATGGAACCGTGAACATCCTGACGAGCGCATAAATGTGGGAGAAATCAGGGAGCTGGCCGTAAGCAGGCAGGCTGTCGACCCGGTTACCCGTGGATACCTGTCGTCCAGGACACAGTCCGGAAGGATTACACAGTTTGATTTCATTGGGACAAAAGGAGTAAAGAGTTTCTTCCGCGATGGCATACGGCCTGTCCTGGGCTTAAGAAGCACCCTGTTCGACCTGTACCTCGATTCAACAGTCGGACTGTGGAACGCCTTTGGCAGCATGGATGTTTTAGGCCAGACAAAAGACCTGGTCGCAGTAACTGTTGACGGTTTGGTTACCAAATTAAACGGGAATAATGATAAATACTATGTAGTGGGCGCTGATGGCGTAAAAACCGTACCTAAAACCTTTACAACGGTTACCATTAAGGGTAAGGGATACGGACATGGGCTCGGCATGAGCCAGTGGGGGGCCTGGGGTATGGCAGCAGGAGGGGATGATTTCCGCAGTATAATTGAACATTTTTACAATGGGGACCGGCGTGACGGACGTCTGCAAATAAGCCCGTATCAGCCCATCCAGAAATTTTAATCAGGTGAAACATTGATGCGACTTTCTGATTTCGATTATGAACTGCCGGCCGAACTTATTGCCCAGGAACCTCCGGATTCCCGGGAACAGTCGCGGCTCCTTGTGATAAAAAAGCTTACGGGTGAAATACAACACCGCAAGTTTTCTGATATACTGGATTACCTGCAAAAAGGAGATGTCCTGGTCGCCAACAATACCAGGGTCATACCCGCTCGCCTGTATGGCAGGAAGAACGGGTCAGGGGCTTTTATCGAAGTGGTGTTGTTACGGCGGATAAACCAAAAACGATGGGAAGTACTGGTAAGGCCGGGGAAAAGAGTAAAACCCGGTACTGCTATAGTCTTCGGGCAGGGAGAACTTACAGCTTCAACGCTGGATATCACGCCGTCAGGAGAGCGAATTATCGAGTTTATTTTTGACGGGGTTTTCGAAGAAGTCCTGGACCGGCTGGGCAAGGTCCCGCTTCCTCCCTATATCCATAAAGAACTACAGGACCCGGAACGTTACCAGACTGTATATTCCCGGCATCCCGGGTCAGCAGCCGCTCCCACGGCGGGGCTTCATTTTACACCCCGGCTCATTGAACTCATTAAGGAAAAAGGCGTGGAGTGGGTCGAAATTCTTCTCCATGTGGGATTGGGGACGTTTCGTCCCGTGAAAGAGGAGAATATCATAAACCATAAGATGCACCGGGAAGATTATGAAATAGCGGCCCATTCCGCAGACAGCATTAATGCGGCGCTCAGGGAAAAGAGGAGGATAATTGCCGTAGGGACTACCACGACCAGGGCATTGGAGAGTGCGTTTGTCGAAAAGGAAGTCCGCCCGGGTGCCGGTTCCACAGATATTTTTATCTATCCGGGCTATGAGTTTAAAGTAATCTCCGGCCTCGTGACTAACTTTCACCTTCCCAAATCAACCCTTTTGATGCTGGTTAGCGCTTTGGCAGGACGGGACAATGTTATGCGGGCATATTCCGATGCCATTAAAGAAGGGTACCGTTTTTTTAGTTTCGGAGATGCTATGTTGATTATCTGAAGGAGGAAAATCAGTGCCTGCAGTTACATATGAACTCATTAAAAAGGATCAGAATTCAAAAGCGCGCATGGGAAGACTGCACACCCCCCATGGCGTAGTGGATACACCGGTCTTCATGCCGGTTGGGACCCAGGCTACTGTCAAGGCTATGTCGCCCCGGGAACTTGAAGAAATAGGGGCGCATATTATCTTAAGCAATACATACCATCTTTATCTGCGGCCGGGCCACCAGCTGATAAAAGAGGCTGGAGGCCTGCACAAGTTTATGGCCTGGAACGGACCCATCCTTACAGACAGCGGCGGTTTCCAGGTCTTCAGCCTGGGAGACCTGCGTAAAATTACAGAAGATGGGGTGGAGTTTCGTTCCCATATCGATGGTTCCAGGCACCTGTTTACCCCGGAGAAGGTGATGGAAATCGAAATGGACCTGGGACCTGATATTGCTATGGTCTTTGATGAATGTGTCTCTTATCCAACTACGTATGAATACGCCGAACAGGCTATGGAAAGGACTACGCGCTGGGCGGAGCGCTGCCTGGAAGCACACCGCCGGGATGACCAGGCCCTGTTTGCCATTGTACAGGGCAGTGTATATAAGGATTTACGGGAAAGGAGCGCCAGCGCTTTGGTTTCTCTGGACTTTCCGGGATATGCCATCGGGGGGTTGAGCGTGGGGGAACCGAAAGAACTGATGTATGAAGTGCTGGAAACAACCGTTCCGCTCCTGCCAGGCGAAAAGGCGCGTTACCTGATGGGGGTCGGCTCGCCCGACTATGTACTTGAAGGCGTCTTAAGAGGTATAGACATGTTTGACTGTGTACTGCCAACCAGGATTGCCCGCAATGGTACGGTTTTTACGAGGAAAGGCAAAGTAGTGATCAGGAATGCCCGCTACAAACATGACTTTACCCCCCTGGACCCACAATGTGACTGTTACACTTGCAGGACCTTTACCCGCGCTTATATCAGGCACCTCTTCAACGTTAATGAGATACTGGGGCTCAGACTGACAACCATCCACAATCTCCACTATTTGTTGAATTTTATGAAAGAAATCAGGACTGCAATCTCCAGTGATACACTGACCGTTTTCAAAGAGGAATTTTATAGTAATTATATCTTAAATGAGTTATAATATCAGGTAAGTTGTCTATAATTAAAGGAGGTAGACTAATGCAGGGTTTAGGTAGTTTTTCGTGGCTGATTATTTTTGGCGCGCTTATGTATTTTATGTTAATCAGGCCGCAGCAGAAGCAAAAGAAACAACGTCAGGAACTTCTCGACAACCTGGAAAAAGGGGATAAGATTGTTACAATAGGTGGAATTCATGGGACTGTAATTTCAATAAAAGAAGATACGATGGTTGTGCAGGTAGCGCCCAATGTGCGCCTGACGATGCAGCGTTCGGCGCTCGGTTTCGTCAGAGTTGACGATGATGAGAAGAAAGACACAAAAGCAGAGGAAACCAAGCAGATTGAAGAGCCTGTTGAGGAAGAATAAAAAGGAATTATTAAAGAATAATTAGGTAATAGCCTGTAATGATTTAAAGCCCTTGGCCGCTCAGGACCAGGGCTTTAATTATCCTATGCTTAATTGGTTTATTGCCGGATAAACAGACAAATAAAGGTTAATTATAAGTACAAACCAAAAATTTATTGGTTTGGTGGGCCGCATGATAACACTGGAAACAATAAAAAATGATCCGGAAGTAAACTGTTATATCGAAATGGCCAACCGTCACCTCGGTGTCATGGGGTATACCGAACACAGCTTCCGTCACCTTGATATAGTATCAAAGATGACTTTCCAAATGTTGACGGAACTGCAGTATCCCAGGCGCCTGGCTGAGCTGGCTTCAATAGCCGCATATCTGCATGACGTCGGTAATGTAATAAGCCGTAATAATCACAGCCAAAGCGGCGCCCTGATTGCTTTTGCCATTCTCAAAAGGTTGGGGATGGCCTGTGAGGAAATTGCGCAGATTGTGGGAGCAATCGGAAACCATGATGAAGAGAAAGGCGAGATTGCCAATATAATAGGAGCTGCTCTTGTTCTGGCTGATAAAACAGATGTACACCGGTCCCGTGTCCGCAATAAAGATTTTGCAAAATTTGATATTCATGACCGGGTCAACTACGCCGTGGTGAATTCCGAACTGGTTACTGATGGCGCCCAACGGTTGGTTACCCTCTATCTTTCCATTGATATAAAAATTGTTCCTGTTATTGAATATTTTGAGATATTCATGCAGAGGATGCTGATGTGCAGGAGAGCTGCCAATTTTTTGAAGGCAGAGTTTTCCATTATCATCAATGATGCCAAGCTGTTGTGACAGACTGGCCGCATAAGCAAAGAACGGACTGTTTTAATTTGACAAGCTTGGAGCGCGATAATATAATTAATCAGGTATGATAGAATTTAATATTATTTTTATAATTTTATTTTAAGGAGGAGAATTCAAAGATGAGATGGGGGAAAGTAGTTTCGTTATTGGTAATTATCGCCCTCATTGTTGGAGCAGCATTCCTTGCAGTTAAACCTCTTCAACAAAGCATTAAACTTGGCCTGGATCTTAAAGGCGGTGTCCAGGTAAGACTGCAAGCCCAGGGTGAAGTCACCGATAATGAAATCAGCCAGATTATCGCAATCATGCGCAACAGGGTTGACAAGCTGGGTGTTGCCGAACCGATTATCCAACAGGAAGGGAAAAATCGTATCTTGATTGAACTGCCCGGTGTAAAGGACCCTGAACAGGCTATTGACCTCATCGGTAAAACAGCCCAATTGGAATTTATGACTATTGACGGTACTACTGTTCTTACCGGTAAGGACCTCGCTGACGCCCGTGAGGGGAAGGACCCGGAAACCGGCGAAAACTATGTGGGACTGAAGTTTAACGAGGAAGGCACGAAAAAGTTTGCAGAAGTCACAACTCAACTGGTAAACATGTACCCTGAAATTAACGGTGAAAGAGATGAACGCCGTATTATTGCAATACTGCTTGATGGCGAAATATTGCAGGCGCCTTACGTCATTCAACCGATTACAGGGGGCGAAGGAGCTCGGATAACCGGATACAGCAACCTGCAGGAAGCCCATAATATCGCGCTGCTCTTACGTTCCGGAGCCCTGCCGGTCCCGGTGGAGATAATTGAAAAAAGGACGGTAGGTCCCACTCTGGGAGCAGATTCGATAGTTAAAAGCAAGCAGGCCGGAATCTGGGGTCTTGCTGCCATCATGGTCTTTATGCTGATTTATTACCGTGTTCCCGGCATTATAGCTAATTTTTCGCTGGTCCTGTATGCTCTCATCGTCCTGGGGATTTTAGCCGGCATAAATGCCACCCTGACTTTGCCCGGCATAGCAGGTTTCCTCCTCTCAATAGGCATGTGTGTTGATGCCAATATAATCATTTATGAACGATTGAAAGAAGAACTTCGTAACGGTAAAAGCCTGAGGGCTGCGATAGATGCGGGTTTTTCCAGGGCCTTTTGGACGATTTTTGACGCCAACGTGACTACATTAATTGCCGCTGCCGTTCTCTTCTACCTGGGAACGGGTACGATCAAAGGTTTTGCCGTTACCCTGAGTATTGGTATTTTAAGCAGTATGTTCACGGCCATAACTTTCACCAGGTATATGCTAAAATTACTGGCAGAATCAAGGCTTGCTACCAATACCAAACTATACGGGGTTTAAGGGAGGGATAGAGAGATGGACTTTATAGGAAAAAGAAAGATATGGTATATATTGTCAATTGCCCTGCTTCTAACCGGACTGGTTTCCCTTTTTACACAGGGGCTTAATTTCGGGATAGACTTTAAGGGAGGCTCCCTTATTCATATTAATTTTGAAGATACAGCTGTTAATTCGGAACAGGTGCGGGCCGTTTTAGGTGAATATGGCCTGGGGAACAGCAATATCCAGGAATCCAACGACGGTAGTATCACGATAAGAGTTACGGAACTGGAACAGGATAAACTGGTTGAAGTCCTGGAAGGCTTTGAAAAGCTGGGTGAATACGAATTGCTGCGTACGGAAAAGGTAGGCCCCGTCATCGGGGCCGAGTTGAGGAGAGCAGGTATTATGGCACTGGCCATTGCGGCTGTCCTGCAGATCTTATATATAACTGTACGTTTTGAATTCAAATTCGCTATTGCCGCGATCCTGGCCTTGTTGCACGATGCTTTCATTGCCATAGGTTTCTTCTCCATTTTCCAAATTGAAGTAGACAGCGCATTCATAGCTGCAATCCTGACAATTATCGGTTACTCCATCAATGACACAATCGTTATCTTTGACAGGATCCGTGAAAATCTGAAGAACAGACGGAAAGAGCAGCTTGCTCAGATCATCAACAACAGTATTAGACAGAACCTGGTCCGCTCCATCAACACTTCCCTGGCGGTTATCTTTGTCCTGGTCGCACTTCTGGTGTTGGGAGGAGAGACTACCAGGAACTTCTCGCTCGCCCTGCTCGTAGGCGTTATCAGCGGTGCCTACTCCTCAATTTGTGTGGCCAGCCCCCTCTGGTACCAGTTAAAGCCGGAGAAGCACAAAAAGGCAAAATTTGCATAATCGGATAATATATTATCAGGCTGCCGCTTAATCCGGCAGCCTGTTGTTTTTATACACCAGAACCTATTAATATGGTAATAAATGTTAATAAAACAGTATATGACTGGACATAATATAGCAAAATAATTATAAATTTTAAATAGAAGGAGATGATCTCTAATAATACCGACATATATGATTCCTTTAATATATGCAGGTGTATTTGCTTTGATTTTAATTAGTGTTGTCCCCAGAGCAGAAATACGCAAATTGTCAATCTACGGAATTATTTTTGGCTCACTCTTCGATATAACCGTTTTGTTATTTGGGTATATCACCGGAGTATTTGCTTATATAAACTACGGTCCATTTGGGTTTATGAACATACATTTCTTCGCGCCGTTCTCATGGGCTATGTTTTTTATTTTATATTTTTATTTTTTACCTAAAATAAAAATATTTAGGGTCATATATGTAATTTCAGGAATTATATATAGTTATTTTTTTGACCATATGATAGTTTCGCTAGGCATCCTAAAGAGGGCAGGAATTTTACCTACATTAGTGCTATTTCCAATATGGTTTACATTGGCAACATGGGGTTTTTGTAAACTGACGAGTATTTTTGAAGATGTGAATAATGCTGAGCAATAAATATATTTACTTAAATTGAACAACTGCAGAAAAAGCCGGATGCGGAAAATAAGCATTCCGGCTATTCTATTTTTACTTTATTTTTAGCGGCAGGAATATTTGGAAAAGAAAGCGAATATGATAGTGAGCTAAAATTGTAAAGCCAATACTTGTTAAGGGGGGATAATAATGCAATTCTACCTGGTGTCGGCTTTGGTTTTTTCGCTGCTTGTTGCAGTATTTGCCATTCAAAATACGGAAGAGGTGGTTGTTAAATTTTTGACCTGGCAGTTTTCTATATCGCTGGTACTGGTGCTTTTGGGTTCGGCCGTGGCCGGCGCCCTGGTGCTTTATTTCTTAGGCCTGTTCAAGCAGGTGGGAGCCTGGATGAAAATACGTCAGTTGAACAGTCGTAAAACGGAACTGGAAACACAGTTGAAAAAGCTGGAGAAAAAAACCAGTGAAATGGAAGAGCAAATCAAGCAGTATATTCAGCAAAAAGAGGAAAATCCGACAGAACAAAAGACAGACAGGAAAGAAGCGTCCGTGGAAGAAGAGCATCCTGCAGCATCGCAGGATAACTCGAAGGTTGATTAAACGGGGGCTGTACATAAAGGATAAAAAAAGAGACAGCGGTCTCTTTTTTACACTATTACTAAATAAAACTTTATTACTAAATAAAACTTTGCCACGAGCGGCAAAGTGCAGCGGTTGATAGTATAAGCGGTCAGGAGAAAAAATGCGTAAAAAAAGACTCTGGCAAGTAAACAGAACTAAAAAAAGTGTTGTGGACACACTAATGCAAAAGCTGGGGATATCCCGGGTAACCGCGTGTGTGCTGGCAAACCGGGGATTTCTGTCCCCGCAGGAAGTTAATGAGTTTTTATATGCCGGTATAAACAACCTGAAGGACCCCCTGGAAATCCCGGGCATGAAAGAAGGGGCAGCCCGCATTTTTGATGCAGTAAGAAAAGGTGAACAGATACTTATATACGGCGACTATGATGTTGACGGTATAACCGCTACGGCGCTATTAACGGACTTATTACGCAGACTGGGGGCTAAGGTCGAATACTATATTCCCGGCAGGATGGAAGAGGGCTACGGCTTGAACAAGCAGGCTATCCGGCAAGCCAGGGAAAAGGGAACGGATTTGATTATTTCTGTCGATTGCGGCATCTCTTCTGTTGAGGAGACTGCTTACGCCTCCCAACTTGGCCTTGAAGTGATCATAACGGACCACCACCAGCTTCCTGCACAGCTGCCACAGGCCAGGGCTGTTATTAATCCCAAACTCTCAGCGGTGGCTGCTCCCTGGTCGGAACTGGCCGGAGTCGGGGTGGCTTTTAAGCTGGGGCAGGCTGTAGCGACATTATTCAAGAACAGCAAGCTTTGTGAGGAATACCTTGACCTGGCGGCGCTGGGCACAATTGCTGACATAGTGCCTCTTAAAGGTGAAAACAGGATCCTGGTCAGGGAAGGATTGACTTACCTGGCCAGCCCACGGCGTCCCGGGTTGGAGGAGCTGTTGGAAGTAAGCGGGCTGAAGGGCAGGGGGATATCCGCCGAACAAGTGGCTTTTGTACTGGCTCCACGGCTTAATGCATGCGGTCGTCTGGGCCGGGCTGAATTGGGCGTGGAACTCTTGCTTACCGCTGACTCCTTGTTTGCCCGGGAAGCTGCTCATACCCTTGATAAAGAAAATCAGGCGAGGCAGGTACTGGAGACGGAGATTGTAAACGAAGCCCTGCAGAAGATAGAGGAAGAAGTTGACCTGGAAAACACGAAAATACTTGTACTGGCTTCGGAAAACTGGCATCCTGGTGTTATAGGGATTGCGGCGTCCAAATTAGTTGATAAATATTACCGCCCTACGGTTATGATTACGCTGGAAAACGGGGTCGGGAAGGGGTCCGCCCGGAGTATCCCAGGCTTTAATCTTCACAGCGCCCTTGAGCAGGCCGGGGATTATCTGATAAATTTCGGAGGTCATGAACAGGCAGCAGGGCTTTCGCTGCGCGAAGAAATGATCCCTGTGGTAAAAGAAGTCCTTAATTCTTATGCCGCCCGGGAACTTAGCGAGAAGGACCTCACACCGGTATTGAAACTTGATGCAGAGGTATCCTGGCGTGAAATCACTGAAGATTTGGTGAAAGAACTTGATTTGTTGTCCCCTTTTGGTTATCATAATCCATATCCTCTTTTAGCCATACGCGGACGGCAGCTTGCTGAGTGCAGGGAGGTAGGGGTCCGGGGAGCGCATCTGAAACTAAGGGTAATAGGTGAAAACAGCCAGCTGGATGGCATTGCCTTCGGATTCGGGGATTTCAAAGAAACGGCGGCAGCGTGGGACCGTTGTGACCTGGCGTTTTTACCCGAGATTAATACCTATAACGGTCGTTCACGCGTCCAGCTAAACATCAAGGACCTTAAACCCCACCTGGAACCGGATGATCCTTTAGCGCCGCTGCCATTTTTGGACAGGCTCTATCAGGAAGGTGAAATATGGCTGGAAGACAACTTCTACCGGGATATTGTCAACCGGGAGGAGTTTTATACCAAGATTGTAGGAGTGACATTTGAAAACCGGCAGGAGACTATCAGGCTGATCGAAGACGGCGAAGCTGTGGAATTGAGGAGAGAACCACAAAACGGGTTTGACCCTTATGCCGTAGGCGTTTACTATGAAGGCATGAGTATTGGCTTTTTGAATGCCCGGCTGGCCCGCTGCCTGGCTCCCGCCCTGGAAAAAGGCGCTGTCTATGAGGCCTATGTTAGCCAGATTACCGGACGTGATAAAGAGACTCTCGGCGTAAATATCTGCATACAAAAATCAGACCCGGAGATTAATGATAAAGAACTGGATATAATCAAGACAAGGATCAGAAGTTTGCCTGAAGATGAAGTGGAGGAGGAAATTCGCAAAGCTGTTTTAGGGCAGCACGAATTTCATGACAAACAAAAGGAGACCCGGCAGCATTTGAAGTCGGGCTGTAATACCCTGGCCATTTTCGCAACCGGAAGAGGAAAGTCCGCTGTATTTCAGACAATGGCAGCCTATCTGGCACTGGTAAAACGACAGGCATCCATAATAATATATCCGCTTCGTTCCCTGGTAAATGACCAGTACCAGCACCTTAAGAATAAACTGCTGCCGCTGGGCATCAAAGTGGCAGCTGTTAACGGTTCGTTGAATATGCAGAAAAAAAAGGATTTTTTTATAAAACTGGGACAGGGCGATATAGACATTATCCTGACTACCCCGGAGTTTCTCGAGTACCACCTCGATAAGTTCAGATGCCTGGCAGGAAGGTTAGGGCTCTTTGTTGTGGATGAGGCCCATCATCTTGCCCGGGCTAAACGCAGGGGCTACCGGCTGCTGGAGAGGAACTGGGAACGGTTGGGGAAACCCCTTTCCCTGGCTGTTACGGCTACCGCGGATGATGATACCGCCCAGCGGATTGTTGACGCTCTGGAATGTGAGCATGTTGTAATTGAAGAACATATTCGCCATAATTTAAGCCTGGTCGACAGGCGGGAAGAAAAGGACAAGCTGGCGTATCTCATCAATTTGATTGCCGGCGGCGAAAGGGTTGTCGTTTATGTCAACAGCAGGAAGCAGGCCTATCAATTGGCCCGTGAAATGCGCCTTTATTACCCGCCGGCTAAAGATGAGATTGCTTTCTATCACGGTGGACTGCACAGCGCGCACAGGACCACCCTGGAAAATATGTTCAGGGAGGGAGCGCTGCGGGTTATGGTAACTACCAGCGCTTTTGGCGAAGGAATAGATATTCCTGATATAAGGCACGTAGTGCTGTATCATTTGTGTTTTTCCCGGACAGAATTTAACCAGTTGGCGGGGCGTGCCGGCAGAAATAACGAAGATGCACAGATACACGTTCTATTTGGAGAAAAGGATAAAAAGCTGAATGAGCTGATCCTGGAAGGGGCAGCTCCATCCAGGGAGGCGCTGGGTAAAGTCTATCTTTATCTTAGGGAACAGGCCCGGGAAACCAATCCCCTGCGGGTTACAAACCAGGAAATAAGCGAGACCATGCAGCGGGCAGGTCTGAAAAATTTCCGGGAGCAAACCGCTTCCGCCTGTCTTTCCATACTGGAGGAACTGGGACTTGTCTTGCGGGAAGTAGAAGGCAACAAGCGTTTTATTCATTTTGTGCCCCCGCCCCCCGGAAAACTTGAATTGACCGATTCCGTCCGTTATCTGGAAGGCATGGGTGAGTGGGAGGAATTTCAGGAGTTTACGGAATTTGTTTTAAAGGATGAAGACCAATCTATCCTGGATGCGGTTAACCGGCCAATCTGCCCGGCAAAACCATTAAGGTTGGGCAGGGACGTTAGACTTTCATAGTATCAGGGATTTGCTTTTAAGTTCCAAATAGCGCATAAAAATGGTGGTGTGGCAGTTGTCCTACGAAGAATTAATTGAACGATTGAAGAAATACCTTCCGGAAAACGAGATAGGTGTGGTGGAGAAGGCTTATGAGTATGCCAAAGATGCCCATCGCGGACAGTCCAGGAACTCGGGTGAACCGTACATCACCCATCCTGTGGCTGTAGCGCATATCCTGGCCCGCCTGGAATTGGATCTTCCCTCCATCATTGCTGCGCTCCTTCATGATGTAGTGGAGGATACTGCTGTTTCCATACCCGATATTGAGAAAAGCTTTGGTCAGGAAGCTGCTTACCTGGTCGACGGGGTAACCAAGCTAAGCCGGATCGAGTTCCGTTCCAAAGAAGAACAGCAGATGGAAAATTTACGCAAGATGTTTTTGGCTATGGCCAAAGATATACGAGTGATTTTGATAAAACTGGCCGACCGCCTGCATAATATGAGGACTCTGGAGTACCAGCAGGAATGGAAACAAAAAGAGATTGCCGAAGAGACTCTGGAAATTTTTGCCCCGCTGGCCCACCGTTTGGGGATATTTACAATGAAATGGGAGCTGGAGGACCTGTCTTTCCGCTATCTGGAGCCTGACGAGTATTATGACCTGGCTAAGCGTATCTCCATGAAAAGGCAGGAACGAGAAGTATTTATCCAGGAAGTAATTTCTTCCTTGAATGAACGGCTGGCCGAGGTGGGTATTAAAGCCGATATCAAGGGCAGGCCCAAGCATTTTTACAGCATTTACAAAAAGATGTATGACAAGGGCAGGGACTTGAATGAGATTTACGACCTGATTGCTGTAAGGGTCATTGTGGAAAGTGTCAAAGACTGTTATGGTACGCTTGGGATTATCCATACCTTGTGGAAGCCGATACCCGGCCGCTTCAAGGACTATATCGCCATGCCCAAGCCCAATATGTACCAATCACTTCATACCACGGTAATGGGGTTTGAAGGGGAGCCGTTCGAAATACAGATACGTACCCTGGAAATGCACAGGACGGCGGAATTTGGGATTGCGGCTCACTGGAAATATAAAGAGGGCGGCAAGGGCGGAGGAAAGGAGTTTGAGAAACGGCTGGCCTGGCTCAGGCAGATACTGGAATGGCAGACCGAGGTGCGTGATACCAGGGAGTTTATGGAAACATTAAAAATAGACGTATTCTCAGACGTAGTTTTTGTTTTCACTCCCAAAGGCGACGTGATAGAGCTTCCGGCCGGTTCCGTCCCAATTGATTTTGCCTATCGCATTCACTCCGATATAGGACACCGCTGTATCGGTTCTAAGGTTAACGGCAGGATTGTACCGCTTGATTATGTCTTAAAAAACGGAGACATCGTGGAAGTGCTTACTACCAAACAGGCCCACGGACCGGGCCGGGACTGGCTTAAAATGGTTAAGACCTCCCAGGCGAAAAACAGGATCAGGCAGTGGTTCAAAAAAGAAAAGCGTGAAGAAAATCTCCAGCGCGGCCGTGAGATCCTGGAAAAAGAGTTTAAAAAGCAGGGGCTGGATTCGGTCGAATTGTTTAAAGCAGACCGGTTTATGGACATTGTCAAACGCTTTAATATGAACCAGGCCGACGATTTGCTGCTTGCCATAGGTGAAGGGGCTATCAGTCCGCTGCAGGTAATTACTAAACTCAAAGATGAACTGCTCCGGTTAAAAAAGCCTCGGGAAGAGACACTATTTCCCGATTTTCAGGCGGATATAAAAAAGAAAGCAGGATATAGTAAGCCTCAGCAGGGTATTCGGGTACGCGGCGTGGACGATGTTATGATTCGCCTGTCCCGGTGCTGTAATCCCCTGCCGGGAGATCCGATCATAGGATATATCACACGGGGACGGGGCGTTTCCATCCACCGGGTTGACTGCCCCAACGCGACTTATCACCTGCAGGAAGAAGAAGGCCGCATTGTTGATGTGACCTGGGACGATAATACCGAAAGCACCTACCAGGTGGAGATGGAGGTCCTGGCAATGGACCGCGCGCGTTTAACGACCGATATCATGAATACCATAGCCGACATGAAAGTCCAGATAAATGCCGTGCGTGCCCGGGCTACGAAAAACAACCAGGCTACTGTTAATTTGAAAATCGAGATTAAAAACCTCACCCATCTGAATCATATAATGGAGAAGGTAAAAAGGATTAAGGATGTAATAGAAGTATTTCGTGTAACACCGCAAAAATAGGGGGGAGAATATGCGCGCTGTAGTGCAGAGGGTCAGAACCGCTTCCGTTTCCGTGGATGGGAAAGAAGTAAGCGCTATCGGAGGCGGACTTGTAGTGCTTTTAGGTGTAGGACAGGGTGATACTGAAGAAGACGCCCGCTACCTGGCAGATAAAACAGCCCACTTGCGTGTTTTTGAGGATGAGGCGGGAAAACTGAACCTGTCCGTACTGGAGGTGGGCGGCGAAGTCCTGGCTGTTTCCCAATTCACGCTTTACGGGGACTGCAGGAAAGGCAGGAGGCCTGGTTTTACGGAGGCGGCTCTTCCCAAAGAAGCAGACGTCTTTTATCAACACTATGTCAGCGAACTACAGGCTCTGGGAGTTAGAGTATCTACCGGTGTCTTCCGGGAGCATATGCTGGTGAAGATTGAAAATGACGGGCCTGTTACCATATTGCTGGACAGCCGAAAATTATTTTGAGGGGGATATAGGGATGATAAAAGTAATCATGATGCCTGTGGGGCCGATCCAGGGTAATTGCTATCTTGTTTATGACGAGGATACAAAGGAGTGTATGATTATTGACCCGGGGGCCGAAGGGTCCAGAATCGTCAGTGAGATAGAGAAAAATAACCTCAAACCAAAATACATTGTTAACACTCACGGACACAGCGACCACATGTCGGCCAACCAGCAGGTGAAAGAAGCTACGGGAGCGGAACTTCTGATTCACGAAGAAGATGCTCCCATGCTTACGGATGGAGCCAAAAATTTGTCTGTGTACATGGGTAAAAGTATTAACAAACCTGCTCCCGACCGGATGTTAAAAGAGGGGGATGAGCTGATTGTAGGTACTGCCAGGTTTAAGGTGCTGCATACACCGGGACATACCAGGGGCGGAATTTGCCTGGCAGGCGAAAATATCTGTTTTACCGGTGACACCCTTTTTGAATTTTCTATCGGTCGTACCGATTTTCCAGGAGGTTCATTCAGCCAGATCATTGATTCGATCAAAACGAAATTACTGACGCTGGACGACGAGGTCATCGTATTTCCCGGGCATGGCCCCCATACAACTATTGGACGGGAAAGGGCCGCCAATCCTTTTCTCAGGTAGATTATATGGAAAAGATTATCATTACATCGCCGCTGGCGGATGCCGCGGGCATACTACAGGACTTGTTAAGGGCTCATTTCCCCGGAATAAAAATTGAAAGCAAACAGGAATTAGATACAGATGAAAACATCAACGAGGAATCCTGCTCAAGCCTTAAATTTCCTGAGAACACGGCCTTTTTGACTGTTGAAGGAGTATCCGGCGCCACCGGTTTCAAAGCAAGCTTTGTACTTGGGGAAAAGGTGTATACCCATACGGAAATGCTCCCTTTTGACCTGTTCCCGGAAGAGCGAATCAGCCGGGAACGCCGCTTGCTGCGCCTGGCTGTCTACAGGACAGTCTCCCGTTATTGGAAGGACATTCACCTGCGGGGAAAGCAAGAGACGGGCTGGAGGCCCAGTCCCTGGGGCGTCCTGACGGGTGTGCGTCCGACCAAAATTGTGCACAGGCTGTTTGAACAAGGGTTCGATAAAGAGCGGGTAATTCACCACCTGACGCGCGATTATGCCATCAGCCCCCAAAAAGCAGGACTGGTGGTTGAGACTGCCCAAAACCAGCTGCCTTACCTGCCGGATAGGGATAAAGCCCGCAAACTGGCAGGGATATATGTGGGGATACCTTTTTGCCCAACCCGCTGCCATTACTGTTCCTTCCCTTCTTTTTCCCTGCAGCGCTGGGGCCACTTGCTCGAAAATTACCTGGACGGCTTGTCGCAAGAAATAAAGACAGTGGGCAGAGCCCTTCGTGAAGCCGGTATAAAGGTTGATTCGGTTTACCTGGGGGGCGGAACGCCGACCATCTTGTCTTCCTGTCAGATGGACGGGCTGTTTAATGTTATCGAAGAAAGTCTGGACTTTGAAAGGACGAGGGAGATTACTGTAGAGGGCGGACGCCCCGATACGCTTGACAGGGAAAAACTTACGGTCTTAAAAGACCATGGCGTAACACGGCTGAGCATCAATCCCCAGACTATGCATGACCCTACCCTGGAGGCAATCGGCAGGAGACATACTGTCAGCGAGATTATCCATGCTTTTCGTCTGGCCAGGGAAAAAGAGATACCCGTCTTAAATATGGATTTGATTATCGGGCTGCCCGGCGAGGACAGTAAGATACTAAGAAAGACCTTGCAGGAAGTGACCGGGCTTGCTCCTGAGAATATTACCCTGCATGCCCTGGCTATCAAAAGGGCGGCCGTATACAGCCAAAAAAAAGTTGTACTGCCGGGACAAGTCCAAGGCGAACGGATGATGGAACTGGCGCAGGATGTTTTGACAGAGGCCGGATACATCCCCTATTATCTGTACAGGCAAAAACAAATACTGGCCCACGGCGAGAACGTGGGATATACCCTTAACGGACACCCCTGTCTCTATAACATTGTGATGATGGAAGAAAGACAGAGCATCCTGGGGTGTGGGGTAGGCGCGGGAAGCAAAATTGTTCGTACCGCAGACTGGAGCGTTGATAATTTTTACAACCCCAAGGACTTGCTGGTATACTTGCAGCGCCTGCAGGAAATTATCGAAAGGAAAGTTGACAAGCTTAAGGCCTTTGTATAAAATAGCAAATAAAGTATTTGCTTAATCGAGAACATGCAATAAAAGCGAGGACGGAGAGAGTAGTCAGACGCCTTCTTTCCAGGAAGGCAGGGCCGTGACTGCAAGCCCTGCTATGAGACGCTGGTGAAAGACGCTCCCGAGCTTGGCATCAGGTAAATTTGCCTGTGTGCCCGGTCACCCCGTTAACGTGGCAAAAGTGGAACGGCCAAAGCTGTTCAAAGTGGGTGGTACCGCGGGTTTAACTCGTCCCAGCAGTTAAGGGGCGTTTTTTATTTTGTCGAAATATCTTTAAACCGGCCCATAATTAGGTTTTATACCATAAATTATTGGAAAGAAAAGTTATATTCAGATATAAAGGGGGTATTGAAAAGAGGATGCTTACCACAAGACCGAGAGGAACAAACGATATTCTTCCCGGGGAAGTTGAAAAATGGCATTACCTTGAAGGCGTGCTCCGTATGGCCGCAAACCAGTACGGTTACCGGGAGCTGCGCACACCCATCTTCGAGCATACAGAGCTTTTCTGCCGGGGTGTGGGAGAGAATACCGACATAGTAGAAAAAGAAATGTATACTTTTACCGATAAGGGCGAGCGTTCCCTTACATTAAGGCCGGAAGCGACCGCGGCCACAGTTCGCGCCTTTGTGGAGCATAAACTGTATGCAGGGCCTCAGCCGACAAAACTCTATTACATGGGTCCTATGTTCCGCTACGACCGGCCGCAGGCCGGGCGATTTCGCCAGTTTCACCAGTTCGGGGTCGAGGTTTTGGGTTCCGCTGATCCTGGCGTTGACGCAGAAATTATTGCTATGGCGATGGATATATACAACCGCCTGGGACTGAAAAATTTAACAGTTGTTCTCAACAGCGTAGGCTGTCCTGCCTGCCGGCCGCTTCACCGTCAGGCCCTGCACAGGTTCCTGGAGCCGCTTCGTGAAAAACTATGCGCGACCTGCCAGGGCAGATTTGATAAAAATCCTCTTCGTATCCTGGACTGTAAAAACGAAAAGTGCCGCGATTTGATTAGGGAGGCGCCGTCCATTGCAGATACGCTTTGCCCCGACTGCAGCCAGCACTTCTTTCAGGTTCAGGAATACCTGACAGCGTTAAAGATCCACTTTGAGGTGGACCCGCATCTGGTAAGGGGTCTTGATTATTACAGGCAGACAGCTTTTGAGATTGTAGCGCAGGGAATCGGGACGCAAGCCTCTATAGGTGGGGGAGGAAGATATGACGGTCTCGTAGAACAATGCGGCGGGCCTCCCATGCCGGGAATAGGTTATGCCCTGGGTCTGGAGCGGATCCTTTTGGCCCTTGAACAGCAAGGGATCGAAGTAGGGACACCGCTGCCGCTGCATGTCTTTGTGGCATCGCTGGGAGATAAGGCCCGTCTCAAAGGGGCAGTCCTGGCACAGCAGCTGCGGCAGCAAGGGCTGGTGGTGGAAAGGGATTACCTGGACAGGAGCTTGAAAGCCCAGTTAAAATCAGCCGACCGCCAGCAGGCCTGTTACACCCTGATTATCGGAGAAGAAGAATTGCAAAAAGGAGAGGTCATCTTGCGCAGAATGGTCGACAGCAGCCAGACCGTCCTGCCCCTGGATGAAATTACAGACTATTTGTTGAAGGAGATCAAGGAGGGTAAACTTAAATGAGCGAAGCATTGGATGGCTTAAAGCGCAGCTATTACTGCGGCCACCTGGGAACCGGCCAGGTGGGAGAAAAAGTAACATTGATGGGCTGGGTCAACCGGCGCCGCGACCACGGCGGCGTGATTTTTATAGACCTGCGGGACAGAGAGGGTCTGGTGCAGGTGGTATTTAACCCGGAAATGGGCGAGGAGCTCTTTCACAAAGCCGAAACAGTCAGAAATGAATTTGTCCTGGCAGTAATCGGCACAGTGCGGCTGCGTCCGGAGGGGACTGTAAATCCTAACATGGCAACAGGCGAGGTCGAGGTAACAGTCGATGATTTTCGCATCCTTAATCCCGCGAAGACCCCTCCTTTTTATATGAGCGATGATGTCGAGGTGGATGAAACCATACGTCTCAAATACCGCTATCTTGATTTACGCAGGCCCGAAATGCAAAAGACTTTAATCCTGCGTCATAAAACAGTCAAAGCAATCCGGGACTATTTCTCTGACCGCGGTTTCCTGGAAATAGAAACGCCTATGCTGACTGTCAGTACTCCCGAAGGAGCCCGCGAGTTCCTGGTGCCCAGCCGCATACATAAAGGCCAGTTTTATGCCCTGCCCCAGTCCCCGCAGCTTTTCAAACAGCTGCTGATGGTATCAGGGATGGACCGGTACTTCCAGGTCGTACGCTGTTTCAGAGACGAAGACCAGCGGGCCGACAGGCAGGCGGAATTTACCCAGCTTGACATAGAGATGTCATTTATTGAACGTGACGATATACTGACCTTCATGGAAGAAATGATGGCCTATGTTTTCAAAGAGACCCTGGGAGTAGAGGTTAAAACGCCCTTTTTGCGCCTCAGCTATACCGAAGCTATGGACAGGTTCGGCGTGGACAAACCTGATCTGCGATTTGGCCTGGAACTGGTGGATGTTGCCGAACAGGTAAAAAACAGCGAATTCAAGGTATTCACTCAGGCGCTGGAGCGGGGAGGAAAGGTTAAGGGTATTAACGCCAAGGGGTGCGCGCATTACTCGCGTAAAGACATTGACGACCTTACCAGATTTGCCGCTATTTATGGCGCCAAAGGCCTGGCTTATCTAATTATTACGGAAGAAGGAGTAAAATCACCGATAGCAAAATTCTTTGCCGCTGAACAACTAGACGCTATTGTCGCCAAAATGGGCGGGGAAGCCGGAGACTTACTGCTGTTTGTAGCGGATGAACCGGCCGTTGTGGCGGCTTCTTTGGGACACTTGCGCCTGGAGCTGGCAAAAAAGCTGGAACTTATCAACCGGGATGAATTCAACTTCCTGTGGGTGGTGGATTTCCCTCTCCTTGAATACGATGCTGAGGAGAAACACTGGATACCCATGCACCACCCCTTTACTTCCCCGGTGGAGGAAGATATCGCGCTCATGGAAAGCGAACCCGGAAGTGTCAGGGCCCGCGCCTATGACATGGTTTTGAACGGGGTGGAACTTGGGGGCGGCAGTATCCGGATCCACCGCCGCTGGCTGCAGGAGCTGATGTTTAAAACGCTGGGGCTGTCTTTTGAAGAAGCGCAACAGAAATTTGGTTTTCTGCTGGATGCTTTCGAGTACGGGGTTCCACCCCATGGAGGGATTGCTTTTGGTATTGACCGGCTCATTATGCTGATGGCCGGGAGGAATACAATTCGTGATGTGATTGCTTTCCCCAAAACACAAAGCGCCATGGACCTGATGACCCAGGCGCCCGCACCCGTAACGGAAAGGCAGTTGAAAGAACTTCACATAAAAATACACAATTAAATAAACTCAGGTGTTAATTTTATCCATAAAGGTCCTCACCTTGCATTACGAGGACCTTTATGCTAACATTAAATTACGAAGGATATCCTCGTACCCTGCGGTGCCCGTGAAAGTGCCGCTTAGTTTTGAGCCAACACCATTACATCGGGAACCCGGTCTCTGGTTGTGGCTTGCATGCCTGCTTGGACAGGACGCAAAAAGCAATCAGGAGGGTACCCACCTGCATAGAGCAGGTTCAAAACAACGGCCCCACGGCATAGTGGGGTTAATTTTTTGCGAGGTGAGACTAATTGGACCAGTTTGCACGTACTGCAGCACTGTTGGGACAAAAAGGGCTTAAGAAGCTTGCCGAAAGCAAGGTCGTGGTTTTCGGCGTCGGGGGAGTGGGATCTTTTGCCGTAGAGGCCCTGGCACGCTGCGGCGTGGGGAAGCTTGTCTTAATTGACCATGATATTGTTTGCGAGACTAATATCAACAGGCAGCTGGAGGCGCTTCATTCAACGCTGGGCAGGACCAAGGTGGAAGTTTTGCGGGAGCGGGTCCTTGATATCAATCCCCGGGCGGAGGTTATCATTTTTAAGGAATTTGTGAGGAGTGACAATGCAGGAGACTTTTATGACAAGGATGTATCTTACATAGTAGACGCGATCGATACGGTAAGCGCTAAGCTTGTTATTATAGAAAAAGCATTTTCTATGCAAATGCCGATTGTATCGGCAATGGGCGCAGGGAACAGGCTGGATCCTACTAAGCTGAAGATAGTTGATATCAGCGAAACAGCAGGATGTCCTCTGGCCAGGATCATGCGCAGGGAACTGCGAAAAAGAGGAATTACACACGGTTTGAAAGTTGTATATTCGACCGAACCAGCGTTAAAAATTAGTTATGGACCTGGTATTGGGAATAAGGAAAGGATAAACGGGAGCGTATCTTTTGTGCCTTCTGTGGCAGGATTGTTCCTGGCTGCTCAGGTTGTCAGGGACCTGTTAGGTATACCTGGCGAAAGTTAAAAAACTAAACACAGTCAAAAAACTAACCACCTGCAAAATAATTTTTTTGTGTATTCTTGACTTTCCTGAAAGGGTAAACTATAATAAAATAAAAAATACCCGTGGGGGGTATAGCTAATGACGGAAACAGAACATGACGATGAAAAAAAAGAACTGAAAAACAGTATCCTGCGCCGCCTGAGGCGTATTGAAGGTCAACTGCGGGGGATCCAGCGGATGATCGAGGAAGAACACTGCTGTATGGATATCATGGTGCAGATTTCGGCAATTAGGGCTGCCGTATCCAAAACAGGCGTCCTGATAGTTGAGAACCATCTAAATGAATGTTTGGTCAGAGCAGTGGAAGGAAAAGATAATGACAGAGAGCAGGCGTTAAAGGACCTGGCCGAAGTTTTAAATAAATTAATAAAATAGGAGTGATTGCGATGGCAGGGAATATTATCGATTTAAACGAGAATACCTTTAAAAGTGAAGTGCTGGAAGCCCAGACACCCGTATTGGTGGATTTTTGGGCGGCCTGGTGCGGACCGTGCAAGATGGTAGCCCCGGTAATTGAGGAACTGGCCGGCGACTACCAGGGAAAGGTCAAAATCTGCAAATTAAATGTGGATGAAAACAGGAGTCTCGCAGGAAGCTATGGGGTGATGAGCATACCAACCATGGTCCTGTTTAAAGACGGTAAAGAAGCTAACCGACTGGTGGGCTTTATGCCTAAGGATAATATTGCCAAGGTTTTGGACCAGAATCTATAAAGAAAACTAAACAGCTATAGGATAATTGGAGGGTTCGCATCGGACGGGATACGAACCCTTCTGCTTTTTAGGATGCTGGACTTAAGGCCGAGCAAAAAGGGCAAACCGCTGTTGCAGGATAGGTGACGGTAGGATAGAATTTGGATATAAAGAACGGAACCTGAGTTAAATAGGAGGACATAAGAATGAGGATTGTTGATTTGAGAAGCGATACGGTGACTGTGCCCACTGTGGAAATGAGAGAAGCCATGTACCGGGCCGAGGTGGGGGATGACGTCTATCGCGAAGACCCCACGGTACGGGAACTGGAAGAATTGGGAGCCCGTAAACTGGGTTTTCCGGCCGGCCTTTTTATGGCCAGCGGAACGATGGGAAACCTGGTAGCCCTGCTGACCCATGTCCAAAAAGGGGACGAGGTTTATCTGGAAGCCGAAAGCCACATTTATTATTACGAAGCAGGCGGCCTGTCAGCCCTGGCCGGAGCCCTGCCCTGCCCTATCCCCGGCGTTAGGGGTAAACTTACTCCCCAACTTATTAAAAGCTATTTTCGCGGTTATAATGTCCATTTTCCCAACCCCTCCCTGCTCTGCCTGGAGAATACCCATAACCGGGGCGGAGGAAGCGTCTATACGCCCGCTGAAATGTCAGAAATGGTGCAAACCGCACGTGAACTGGGATTGAAGGTGCATGTCGACGGGGCAAGGATATTTAATGCGGCGGCTGCCTGCGGGTGTGATGTGAAAGAACTTGTCCGGGACGTTGACTCTGTCCAGTTTTGTCTTTCCAAGGGCCTTGCCGCACCCATGGGATCTTTGCTTGTAGGCTCGGAGGAATTTATTGAGAGGGCCCGCAAGTGGAGAAAAATGGTAGGCGGCGGGTTCAGGCAGATAGGTATTATGGCCGCAGCCGGCCTGGTAGCCCTGGAAAAAATGACTGAACGCCTGGAGGAGGACCACCGCCTGGCAAAAAAACTTGCCCGGGGGCTGAACGGAATAAGTTACCTGCGGGTAAATCCGGAGGAAGTGGAGACTAACATTATTGTTGTTTATATAGACACCAGTGTGATGACTGTGCCCGAATTTATCAGCCGGTTGGCTGAACGTGGTATTAAGGCCAACGGTTACGGCGGTTCCCGGGTCAGATTTGTCACGCACAAGGATGTCAGTGAGGATGATGTGGAGTATGCCTTAAAGATAATGGAGAAACTGTGAAATTATTTAGGGGATGATAAGATGGATTTATTCACCAAGACCCAACAGGATGCCCTCAAAGGCCGGGCCCCGCTGGCTGCCCGGATGCGCCCTCACAACCTGGACGAAGTGGTGGGACAGCAGGATGTAATCGGGAAAGGGAAATTGTTAAGAAGGGCGATAGAGGCGGACCAGCTTGGTTCCCTCATTTTTTATGGTCCGCCCGGCACGGGAAAAACCAGCCTGGCCAACGTGATAGCAAACATGACAAAATCATATTTTGTTAAGTTAAACGCTGTTACCTCGGGAGTAAGTGAGTTGAGGCAGATTGTCAAAGAGGCGGGAGAACGGCTGGGTTATTACCAGCAGGGTACCATTCTCTTTATCGATGAGATTCACAGGTTCAATAAGGCCCAGCAGGATGCCCTCCTTCCGGCAGTGGAGGAAGGAAAGATCGTATTAATAGGGGCTACTACGGAAAACCCCTATTTCAGTGTGAATTCTCCCCTGCTGTCCCGTTCCCGCCTGTTCAGACTGGAGCCGTTAGATAAGCAAGATATACTGGTACTCTTGGACAGGGCTTTAGCAGATAAAGAAAAAGGGCTGGGAAATTACCGGGTGAAAGTATCGACACGAGCACTGGAACACCTGGCTGAGGCGGCCCGGGGCGATGCCCGCCTTGCCTTAAACGGGCTGGAACTCGCGGTGTTGTCGACGCCTCCCAATGAAGAAGGGATTAGGATAATCGACCTTGCCGCAGCCGAAGAGTCTATCCGGGAACGGTCTGTCATCTATGATAAGATGGGAGACCAGCATTATGATGTTTTTTCTGCATTTATCAAAAGCATGCGCGGTTCGGACCCTGATGCAGCGCTCCACTACCTGGCCAGGATGCTGCAGGCCGGGGAGGACCCGCGAGCTATTGCCCGCAGGCTGCTTATCCATGCGGCGGAAGACGTTGGATTGGCCGATCCCATGGCTTTGCTGGTTGCCAATGCGGCAGCACAGGGTTTTGAACAGGTGGGACTGCCGGAGGGACAGCTGCTGCTAGCGCAGGCAGCCCTTTATATTGCCTGCGCTCCCAAAAGCAATTCCGTTTTGGCCGTTCATGAGGCGATGGCTGATGTTAAAAATGGCAAGTACGGGCCTGTCCCTGTTCATTTAAGGGATGCGATTTTGGGGGCTAAAAACATGGCTCACGGGAAAGGATATAAATATCCCCATGATTATCCCGGCCATTATGTTGAACAGGACTACCTGCCCAGAGAATTAAAAGGGACAAAGTATTTTAAACCTTCTATGGCGGGGAGCGATAAGGGGGTCAGAAATCCTTAAAGCTAGGGAGATGACAAGTTTGAGAAAAGTATACCTCGACCACAGCGCCACCACACCAACCCGAGCCGAAGTAGCCGAAGTTGTTCTAAAATATATGGTGGACAAATTCGGCAACCCTTCCAGCATTCACGCCTTCGGTCGTGAAGCCAGTCAGGCTATGGAAAAAGCGCGGGAGCAGGTGGCGAAAGCGATAAATGCCCTTACCGAAGAAATCGTCTTTACCAGCGGCGGAACGGAAGGCGATAATCTGGCTGTGATCGGAACTGCGTTACAGTACGCCTCCCGGGGCAGACACGTCATTACCTCGGCTGTTGAACACCATGCCGTCCTGGATTCCTTTGACCACCTGGCAAAACAGGGTTTTAAAGTCTCCGTTCTACCGGTTGACGGGTACGGATTGGTAAGTGCTGATGAACTGAGAAAGGCTATCACCCCGGACACCATCTTGATTTCCGTAATGCATGCCAATAACGAGGTGGGAACAATAGAGCCGGTGGAAGAGCTAGGACGTATCGCGAAAGAACACGGGGTCCTCTTTCATGTCGATGCCGTACAATCTTTGGGAAAGATCCCGGTAGATGTGCAGAAAATCAAGGCGGATTTATTAACCGGATCCGGTCATAAAATATACGGGCCCAAGGGGACCGGCTTTCTTTTTATCCGCAAAGGGGTGGAACTGCACCCTCTTTTCTACGGCGGGGGCCAGGAGAAAAAAATCCGCCCGGGCACTGAGAACCTGCCCGGTATTGTGGGGCTGGGATTAGCAGTGGAAATGGCAATTAAAGAAATGGAAGAAGAAATGCCTCGCCTGGCCAAATTAAGGGATCATCTGATCGACGGGTTGAGGGAAAGAGTCCCCCACGTACGTTTAAACGGGCATCCCCAAAAGAGGATACCTATTAATGTCAACATGAGTTTTGATTTTGTCGAAGGCGAGTCCCTGCTGACATCGTTTGATATGAAGGGAATAGCCGCTTCCGGCGCGTCGGCCTGCAGCGCCGGTGATACCGGACCTTCCCACGTTCTTACCGCAATGGGGCTTGAACCGGATTTAGCAAAGGGGTCGGTCCGCATGACCCTGGGGAAGGACAATACGGAGGAAGACATCCGCTACCTGCTTGCAGAGATACCAGCCATCGTCGAGCGGTTGAGGAAAAGCACGCCTCACTTTGACCGTGAAAAAAAGGAGTGCGCCGAGTGCGCACTAAAAAGATAAACGTTGGCTGCGAATTCTTTATGGAGCTTTAGGACATACTAGAATAACAAGTGTCAGCAGTGGATGAAGATGAAAGGAATACTTGATAAGTTTATATGAAAAAAGGACGCGAATTGAGAAATATGCCTGTTATTGAAGTAAGCAGCGGCAGGCAGCTCGGATACATAAAGGACTTTGAATTAGAAGATAACCGGATTACCGGCATTTATATCGATACGGGACAGGATGAGCGCTGTTATATCCCGCACGAACATATCAGCAGTATGGGAAGGGATGCGGTTCTGGTAAACGGGTGTGCTGCTGTTGAGCCCGAAGTTTTGGAGCATAAAGTAAAAAACAGATATGCGGGTGTGCCGGTGGTGACCAGCTTGGGTCAAAGTATCGGTATGATTGAAGATATAATAATTGAGGAAAACGAAGGCAGTGTTATGGGTTATGAAGTGTCAGACGGACTCTTTAAGGATATGGTGATGGGAAGAAAGATCATTACGCCGGAAAATATTCTTACTTACGGAGACGAAACAGTTATTGTGGCGGATAGTAATCAGAAATAGGGGGATAATATGAAATGAACTGTCCGGTCTGTAATGGAAGATCAGTGGGCAGGGTTGGCATGGACCAGTATTACTGTTGGGACTGTTACCTGGAATACCGGCTGCACGGTAAAGACATCAGGGTATATTCAGTATCTGAAGACGGCAGTCTTGTTGATTATGAGCAGGTTGTTATCAGTTAGGGCTTGATGAAAATCTAGGATTAATCAAGGGCAACCGACCACGCTTTCCGGTAATTGTTAACAGGGGGGTGACTAGATGCGCTCAAGATTTACAAACGGAGTACTGATAGGTGGACTTATCGGCGCCCTTATCGGCTTATACTACGGTCCACAGCTTAAAAGGAATTCACCCAGGTATCTGATGGGCCAAACCAGGAGGCTCGGGCGGAAAACCGGCAGGTTTGTATCGGACGTAGCCCGTGATGTGCAGGATTTCATGAGAAGACAGTAAACTGGTAATTTATTTAAGACATAAAAAGAGATACATGTAAGACGGGCATCTGTTAAACATTGCTTTAGCAGGTGCTTGATTGTTATATTCAAAAAAGAGTGGCGAAGAAAATTGTCGAAAACGTATCAAAAGTATCTGCGACCGGTGGGCGCTTTGCTCTTCATCGGTTTGACCGCATATTTTCTCTTTTCTGTACGCAAGGTCTTGACCCCCTTCTTACTGGGGTTTTTAATAGCGTACATTTTAGACCCTTTTGTATCTTTCTTTGAAAAAAATAAGATCCCGCGCGCAGCGGGAATAAGCATTATTTATATTCTTCTTGCAACAGTGCTCGGACTTATGCTGTTTTATGCGCTGCCTGCATTGTTAAGGGACCTTAACCAGCTGGCAGAGTTAATCCCGCAGTACACCAAGGATATTCAGGCAACAATCAGGGATATGCAGGTCGGTTATAACAGGGTTCCTATCCCGGACAGCATCAGGCAGGTTATTGATGAGACCATTGCCAGGGTGGAACAAATTGCGATTTCAATACTCCAGGAAGTTGCACGTCTCATTATCGGTCTTTTTACCCAGACTTTCAACCTGGTGCTCGCCCCGGTCCTGAGCTTTTATTTTCTTTTGGAATACAAAAGACTGGGACTGTATTTGCTTTGCCTTGTGCCTTCCCGTCTCAGGGTCGAGCTAAAAGGTTTGGGAAAAGAAGTTGACCAGGTCATAAAGAGATTTATCCGGGGTAACCTCCTGGTAGCCTTCCTGGTGGCAGTACTGGCCACGTCAGGCATGATGCTGATTGGCATGGATTTTCCCTTGTTAATCGGGATTATGGTGGGACTTACGAACTTTATCCCGTATTTTGGAGCAATCATCTCCGCACTGCCTGCTGTGCTGCTGGCGCTGCTTAAGTCCAGGTGGCTGGCCCTTTATGTCCTTGGTGTGATGGTCTTAATCCAACAAATAGAGGGCAATATCATTGCACCGAAAATATTGGGTAATTGTGTGGGGCTGCATCCTTTGGTAATCATTTTTGCTCTTTTGGCAGCCGGCCAGTTGTGGGGGTTTATAGGGCTTTTGGTGGCTGTCCCCCTGGCCGCCGTATTAAAGGTACTGTTTAAGTATTTTTATCTGCATTATATCTAGGATGCATAACTATAAGAGTATTATTGGAGCGGGCCACAAAGTAAAAAGTTTGTAATAAATCACTTCATCTAATAAAATAATAAATAATAGAAAAAATGGATGGCTTATCCGAAATACTCAGCTAAGGAAACTGCTGATTAGTAATCTTTACGAGAGGAGGAATAAACATGCCGTATGTAAACATTAAGATCACCAGGGAGGGTGCAAGCGCCGAACAGAAAGCTAGACTTATCAAAGGTGTGACAGACTTATTAGTGAAGGAATTGGGTAAAAACCCCCAGACCACATTCGTTGTTATAGAAGAAGTTGATAATGATAACTGGGGTATAGCCGGTGAGTCAGTAACGGAAAGAAGAAAGAAAGGCCGGTAAAAATACTGTTGAGTTTATACATATTACAAAAATGAACGCCTAATAATGTGAGTTTCAATAATAATGTGAGTTTCATTGACAAAAAAGATGGCGTTTCGTATAATTCAAGTATTGGAAAATTAAACAAATAAAATAAAAATATTGGTTAAGACTGCCGTGTAACGGCACACAGGGCTAAAGAGAGAGGACTCTCGTTCCTGACACGGAAGTGTTGGTGAAGGGAGTTTGTTTTTTAGTCTTTTGGCTTAAGGAGGAATAGTAAATGTTAAGCGGTAATGAGATCCGGGAAAAATTCTTGGCCTATTTTGAAAGCAAAGGCCACACCCGCGTGGCCAGTTCCTCGCTGGTACCCCACGAGGACCCGACTCTCCTGTTTACAAATGCGGGGATGAACCAGTTTAAAGATGTTTTTCTGGGCCTGGAAAAAAGACCTTATACCAGAGCAACAACAGCTCAAAAATGTGTAAGGGCCGGCGGTAAACATAACGACCTCGATACGGTTGGCAGGACGGCGCGGCACCATACTTTCTTTGAGATGCTTGGCAACTTTTCCTTTGGAGACTATTTTAAAAGGGATGCCATTATTTATGCATGGGAATTTCTCACTGAAGTAATGGGTTTACCCAAGGATAAACTGTATGCGACGATATATGAGGATGATGATGAAGCCTATGAATTATGGCAGGAACTGACGCCGCTGCCACCCGAGCGGATTATCAGGATGGGCGAAAAGGATAATTTCTGGGCCATGGGCGATACGGGGCCGTGCGGTCCCTGCAGTGAAATACTGATAGACCGTGGAGAAAAATATACCTGCGGTCCCAACTGCGGCATTGGAAAGTGTGATTGCGACCGCTACCTGGAAATCTGGAACCTGGTTTTCATGCAGTTTAACCGTGATTCCAACGGGACCATGACCCCCTTACCAAGGCCCAGCATTGATACGGGAATGGGCTTGGAACGCATCACTTCGGTAGTTCAGGGAGTGGATACCAATTATGATACGGACCTGCTCAAGTCTATTATTGAGGCCATTGAAGATTTATGCGGCAAAAAATATCACGGAGACCAGCGGGGTTTTCCCTTCCGCGTAATTGCAGACCATATCCGTTCCTGCACCTTTTTAATCAGCGACGGGGTTATACCCGGGAATGAGGGCAGGGGTTATGTCCTGCGCCGTATCCTGCGCAGGGCCGTCCGTTTCGGACAGGTGCTGGAAATAAACAAGCCGTTTATGTATATCCTGGCGCCGGTCGTTGCAGACCTGATGGGCGGCGCTTATCCCGAGATCAAGGGGAACATTGAATATGTTTCCAAGGTAATCCGCGTTGAAGAAGAACGTTTTCATGAAACTCTTCATGACGGTATCAGGCTGGCCCAGGAAATTATTAAAAATGTCAAGGACAAGGGACAGGATACATTGCCCGGCGAAGAGATTTTCCGCTTATACGATACCTTCGGCTTTCCCCTGGACCTTTCTCAGGATATTGCCGAAGAAGCCGGACTGAAGGTTGACCTGATCGGTTTTAATGCCGCTATGGAAGAACAGAGGAACAGGGGTCGCGCAGCACGGCAGGAAGTGAGGGCATGGGACCTGGCCCTCACGGTTACAAATCTGGCCGGGGAACTGCCCGCTACCAAATTCAGCGGGTATGAAACCCTTAGCCTCGAGGCTGATATCCTGGCCCTGATCAAGGAGGGGGAACTGGTTAAGGAAGCTCGCGAAGGGGAAGAAGTATACCTTATCGTTAATGAGACCCCTTTCTATGCGGAGAGCGGTGGACAGACAGGGGACAAAGGCCAGGCTCTTTTTGCCCGGGGATTGATAAACATTACCTCAACAAAAAAACTGCCGGACGGGAAGATTGTCCACCAGGGAATAGTGTCCGGAAGAATTGGATGTGAGGAAAGAGTTACCTTGTCAGTGGACACTGGATTACGCGAGGCCACAGCAAGGAACCATACTGCGACCCACCTTTTGCACAAAGCCCTGCGTGAGGTATTGGGCGAACATGTTAACCAGGCCGGGTCTGCAGTGGAACCGGAAAGACTGCGCTTTGATTTCAGTCACCTCACTTCCGTAACACCGGAGGAGCTGCAGGAGATTGAAGATATTGTTAATAGAAAAGTATTTGCCGCTATCGATGTTAAGGCAGCGGAGACAACCCTGAAAAAGGCCCGGGAGGCAGGGGCGATAGCTCTATTTGGCGAAAAATACGGCGATATTGTGCGTGTTGTGGAAATTCCCGGTTTCAGCATGGAACTGTGCGGCGGGACTCATGTCAGGAATACAAGCCAGATCGGTCTTTTTAAAATAACAAGTGAGAGCGCCGTAGGTGCAGGATTAAGAAGGATCGAAGCCATCACAGGTGAAGGTGTAAAAAAATACCTGGATGAAAAGGAACAACTGCTGGATGAAGTGAATTCTATCCTTAAAACCTCGGACCAGGAGGTAATCCGCCGTATTCAATCACTGCTGGATGAAATCAAACAGAAGGAAAAAATGCTGGAACAGTTAGAAGCTCAGACCGCAAAGGCCCAGGTAGAAGAGCTTTTAAAAAAGACTGTTAAGGTGAGAAATATTCCTGTACTGGCAGCCAGGGTCCAGGCCCGTGATATGGATTTATTGAGAAATATGGCCGATATGTTTAGGGAAAAAATGAATTCGGGAATAGTAGTACTGGGAGCGGGTATGGACGACAAGGTTAACTTTGTCGTGGCTGTAACCAAAGACCTCCTGTCCAAAGGAGCACACGCCGGTTCTATTATTAAAGAAGTCGCCAAAATTGCGGGGGGCGGCGGTGGTGGAAGGCCGGATATGGCACAGGCCGGCGGCAAGAATATGGACAAACTTGACGAAGCCCTTGCTCAGGCGCCAAAAATAATTGAAAATCAGTTAAAATAATTGGCGAATAAAAAGGAAAACTGCGATTGATTAAAGAAATAATACAGACAGTACCAAATTTGGCGGGGTGATGTTATGTCTAATGAAAAGTATGAGCAGACCATGATGTTCAAGGTCAAAACAGATGAAGATATAAGGGCGCAGGATATTTTGTACCATGTTTATGAGGCCCTGAAGGAAAAAGGATATAACCCGATAAACCAGATCGTGGGATATCTTTTATCAGGTGACCCTGCATACATCACCAATCACAACAATGCCCGTTCCATGATCAGGAAACTGGAAAGAGATGAATTGTTAGAAGAGCTGGTTCGTAAATACCTGGGCAAATAAGAGCAAGCCCCACACGGTATGTGTGGGGCTTAATTAGTGACTGCTGAAAAATCCCGAATTTCTGCGTTGCAGCGGAAATCTCAAATGCTCACGTACCTTTAAGTACGCTCCGCTTCTCGCTTTCCGCGCGTCTTGATCTTCGGGTTTTTGAGCAGTCACATGAAAAATCATACTTTTTCAGGGGTAACTAACTATAATACGGCATTGAAGAGAAGGTGCATTTATGGAATATGTGTTATTGGGAAATACGGGAATCAAGGTCTCACGACTGTGTTTTGGAGCGCTTACCATCGGTCCGCTGCAGGTCAATATGAGCCTGCATGAGGGAGCCGGCATCATTCGTTATGCCCTGGAGCAGGGGGTCAACTTTATCGATACCGCTAAGCTGTACGGTACATACCCCTATATCAAGAAAGCTCTTTTGGGCTGGGACAGGCCGGTGGTCATAGCCAGCAAGTCCTATGATTACACCTGGGAGGGTATGGAGCAGAGCCTGGAGGAAGCCCGGCTCGCCTTAGACCGGGATTATATTGATATCTTTATGCTGCATGAACAGGAATCGGCTCAGACTCTGGAGGGGCACAGACCAGCCCTGGAATACCTGGGGGAAGCCAAAGCCAAAGGATTAATCAGGGCAGTTGGGATTTCCACTCATACTGTTA
>Ga0228535_1001103_pt1 | contig 49980 bp, 56 predicted proteins | sample SJ1metagenome_FD_168457 | JGI IMG/M metagenome (GOLD analysis project Ga0228535, IMG submission 168457) | Enriched culture of PCE-dechlorinating microbial communities from Ithaca, New York, USA - SJ1 | ecosystem: Engineered > Modeled > Simulated communities (microbial... > Unclassified | place... | reverse complement strand
CACGGGAAAACGAGGTCCGGTGCAAGCTCATCATGTTCAATCTGCATCAACTGGCAGTGACCGGGCTAGCCCGGTCACTGTAATTTTGCAACAAGGCCTTTTTCTTTTCCCTTTGTCTTGCCTCACCGAGCCCGACCGAACGTCTTCAGATCAGCCATGGTCCTCCATGTTGGGATCGGGACGCTCCGATGGGACGGACGATAAGGACCTTGTCCAGACCACGGATGTGCTTCACATGTTCGAAGGGGATGCGGAGCCTGCCGAGAGGAGGGGGCGGATTTTTTATGGCATAGCGACGCGAACACGACCGGGAGGGATAGCGCCTGAGGGAAACTGCCGTCTGGTCCGCGGAGCGCTTCTGAGAAGCTTTGGGCGGGTCGATGGAACGGTCCTTGGCAGATGGTCCTGGGACAACGGCGGGGATCCCGGGCGGGAAACCTCCATCCAGTTAGACGCTCGGCCGTCTCCGTGCCACGGAATCAACAACCTATTCATACTTGGAGCCCGATTTCCGATTTCACTGGTGTATCGATGAAGATCGCACAGGTCGCGGGGTTCTTGGGAAGCGGCAAGACCACTTTCCTCATCGAACTGGTCAAGATCCTGGTGGACCGCGGTCATAGGATCGCGATAATAGTCAACGACGTGGGCGAGATCAACGTCGATGTGAGGATAGTCGAGATGTATGGGCTCAAGGCCAAGGAGATCTCGGGCGGATGCATATGCTGCCAGATCGCGGGCAACTTTGCCAACACCATCGCCATTCTCCAGAAGACGTTCGGGCCTGATATCATCGTGGTCGAGCCATCCGGAGTGGCCATCCCATGGGGCCTCAAGCGCGCCGCGGAGTACTCCGAGGAGGAGATGGAGGGCGAGACGATCGTCCACGCCCCCGTCGTCACGCTGGTGGACTCCCTTAGGATCGATGAGCTGATGAACGCAGTGCGGCGCCTCGTCGAGACCCAGATAAGGGAGGCCGACGTGATCTTCATCAACAAGGTGGACAGCGCCTCCAAGGAGAAGGTCGACCTCTCCGTTCAATTCGCCAAGTCGATCAATCCCCGCGCAGAGATAATGTTCGGCTCAGGGAAGAACAACCAGGGAGTGAAGGAGGTGGCCGATCTCATAGAGACCAGGACCTCCCCCCGCTACGACGAATCGTATGAGAAGGAGATATTGAAGAAGGACTACGGAGGCAAGGGCTGATGACCGAGCTCGACGAGGACGATGACCTGCATCTCGAGATGCACCGGGCGGTGGACGAGCTTGGCAAGTTCTCCTTGCACATGGAGGTCGAGTTTGGAAAGGGCTCCAAGGCCGAAAGGGCGATCTCCTTCGTGGAGGAGCTTCTCATCAAGGTGACGGACGCCTGCCTTCGTCACGGCGCGGACCTTGTGGGCCATGTCAAGGCCTTCATGATGGTCGAGGACGGCTCGACGGTCGGGTTCTCGCTCATCCATCAGAACATGAAGGTCAACATCACAAGGCAGCTGAAGGGGGATGTCATCGAGCGGGCGGAGGTCATAGTCCATGTCATCGTCCACGGGCTTTGGGACCCCGAGGTCCGGGATCAGACCATGACGGTCCTGGAAGGCCTGGCCAAGGAGCGGGGCGTACCGTTCCGCATCATCAAGGACTTCTTTGAGACCGAGAAGAGCGCAGCCCATCATGGAGGCTGAGCATGGATGGATACTACCAGGCGATGCGGAGCAGGGGGTTCTCCCGGGACACCGTGGACTCCATCCGCAGGTTCAAATGCCCGAACTGCGGCTTCGAGTTCTCGATCACCTATGCAAGGACCTTCGCCTGCCGGGGCTGCCCTGAGGTCATGAACAATTGCCCTAAGGTGAGATGCAGCAAGTGCGACTACGAGTTCTATTTCAGGGAGACGCCGCACATCACCGGGAAGCTCCGGGAGAGGGAGGTGTCCCATCACATCTCCGCCATAGTGGAGGACTATTACAAGCAGCAGGGCTGGAAGAAGGGCCGCTGATCAGCGGATCGCGTCCTCCATGGCCCTGACCATCGCCCTGACCTCCGCCTCCGTCGGTTCCTGGAAGTTGAACTTTGAGGTGGGCTCGCAGGGTGCCAGCCTTCTTTCGATCCGATCGTCGACGGTGACGGAGGCCCCGACCTTGAGCCCGTTCTCTTCCATCAACCGGTCGCAGCACCGATTCCTGCACCCGTTGACCGTGACCAGGGAGCCCATGTCCACCCCGCCCATCTCGAGCATTATCGGGCTGAGGCCGACGGTGCAAACGGAGAACTGGATCACCTTGGACATGTTGTCCTTGGAGAAGGCCTCGATGACCTTCTCTAGGAAGTAGCCGCGTTCGCCGTTGGCCCCGCACACCACCACGCCCTTCCTCATCCCTGCACCTCCCTGACCGCCTGGCGTATTCGGTCCTTGGCCTCGTCGATCCCCTTCCGGGTGACGTTGAAGTGCTTCTCGATCATGACGATGGAGGAGGGCAGCACCTCGAAGCGGTTGAGGACCTGCAGCCCGCACCCGCCCTCGCACCCATCCACGCAGACGACCTTGTGGTCCTGGAGCGCACGCATCTCAGCCACGGCCTTGGGGATCCCCGCCAGGGCGGGGGCCACGGTCACGACCCGGATGTCCTCCTCATCGGCCAGCTCGCGCACGGCGGCCCGTAGCACCCTGGCCCCGGGGCTGAATCCGCTGCATATGACCACATCAATCGTACTCGTCTGACCCATGCTCTACCTCGAAGAACATGCGGGGCTTGCCCACCGCGGTCACCTTCACATGCACCTCCAGGGTCAGCCCATCCCCCCACGACTTCCCTATCTGGCCCATCATCCTGTGGTTCTCCACCAGGACTTTGATCTCGTCCGCTCCGGCCGTCACGGCGTTCCTGCGCACCTTGTTCTCCCCCCAGGATTTGGCATAGGCAGCGGCCTCTGACATGGTCTCGAACTCCCTCATCTCGTCCATGGAGTGCATGGTGCAGGGGGGGTCCTCCATCACCCCCAGGCCGGGCTTGGGTTTGATGAGCACCTCGACGCTCTCCATGATGCTGCCCGTGATGGCCCCCACCGCGTTCCCGACGTCCGAGTTCTCTGGCATGAGCAGTTCGGTATGCAGCCGCTGGGCCACGGAAGGCAGGTACGCCCCGATGGGGGCCCCGATGCCGATGATCTTCCGGTGCAGTCGCATATCGACTGAGAAATCGATGCCGGGAAGCTGACTGACCATCTTGTCGATCATCGAGGAGCATACATCGCAATGGACGGTCTTGCCGCAGTCCTCGTAGATGAGCCGGTAGACGATCTCCCGGGCGATCTTCTGGATGACCGCCTCCTTGACCTCGGCGCAGAACCTCTGGACATCCATGCCGCACAGACCTGCCCTATATTCGGCCGACAGGAGGGGTGCCTCCCTGTCATATTCCACGTACTCCCCGGAGGCGTGCAGGGCGTCGGTCGGCGTGAACCCTATCCGGGTGATGACCCCCAGCTCCTCCAGCTTTCGCACGTTATAGCTGTAGGGATGGACCCCCGTCGCCTCCGAAATCTCGTACAGGGTCTTCGGCTCCGTCCTGATGAGGTCGATGAGGGCTCGTTCGTTCTCGGACGGTTCGTAGCCCTTCACCATCCTTGAGAAGATGAAGAACTCATCGGCCTGCAGGATGCTCTCCAGAGCTATGTGGGTGGCCTGGGGGGTCTGTTTTACATCCTTGAGCTTCCTGAGGCGCTCCAACACCCGGGGGTATTGGGAGGACGCAATGCAGAGGGGCATCACCCTCAGCGTGCCGAGCATTATCTGGCCGTTGACCACGACCACCCGGCTATCGCCCCCTATGCCGGAGGTGGAGATGTCCGCCGCTCGGACCCTTGTCCGCCAGCCACCTATGATGGCCCCCTCCGGGTCCAGCCTCGGCCTCCCGCCCCTGAGCACGCCAATGTCGGTGGTGGTGCCGCCGACGTCCACGACCACCGCGTCATTTTCCCCCGTTAGGTTGCGGGCCCCGATCAGGCTCGCGGCCGGCCCGGAGAGGATGGTTTCCACAGGTCTTTCCTTTGCCAGCTGCTCTCCCATCAATGACCCGTCCCCCTTCACGATCATCAACGGGGCCTTGATCCCATCCTCCTCGAGGACCTTCTTCACAGACTGGATCAGCTCGGCCATGATGGGGATCAGCTTGGCATTGAGGATGGCCGTCAGCGTCCTTTCCTGGAACCCCAATTGGGTGGAGAGTTCGTGGCCGCAGACCACGGGCAGGTCCCATTTGCTTGTGATCATCCGTTTGAGGGCGATCTCGTGCTCCGGGTTGCGCACGCTGAAGAATGTGGAGATCGCGATGGCGTCCACTTGGTCCGCGATGCCTGCCACGTACTCCTCGACCGCCTGCAGGTCGATCGGGCAGTTGGGCACGCCGCGGATGGTGTGCCCGCCCTGGACCTGTACGATATGGTCCACGGGAACGCTCCCATTATAGGCGTCGCCAGCTATGATGAGGGCGACCCTGCACCCCTTGCCCTCCACCACGGAGTTGGTGGCCAGGGTGGATGAAAGGGAAACGAGCTTGACATCCTTGAGGGGCACATCCCCCAAGTTCCTCAGGGAGCCCGCGATCCCGATGCTCAGGTCGTTCCTGGTCGTCAAGGCCTTGGCCTTGGCGATGACCTTGCCAGTCCCAAGCTCCACCAATGCCGCGTCCGTGTATGTGCCTCCAGTGTCGATCCCCAATCCCAGTTCCATAGGCTGCCTCCAAGCGTAGGCCTTGAATTAATTTTTTAAAGCCATCCAGCCCTTATAAACAAATCGTTAGCCGGTGGGCCATCCATCGGCAGCATGCCCTTCCTCGGTCCATCCATCCATCACATTGATGGCTAGGCCGTACCTCTGGGCCAAATTATTTATATGGTCCATGATAGCGGGCACCAGCATTCCATCCGTATAGAGCATGGCATCCCTGCCGTCCACCATCTTATCCAAGCAGCCCCTCAGCCCTGGGAGTCGGACATCCGAAGGCAACATGGTGGCCAACAGATGCTTGGCCCGGGAGCCGTAGTATCCGACGGCCCTCCCCTGGGAGATGAGGGTATGCACCTCGGTGATCGATGGCAGCTCACCCTTGTCCACCCTCCTGATCGACATACCCCCCATCGCTCGTCCATTCATCCGGCAGAATTTCATCCTGAGATCGGTCATGTGCTTTGGCACGGGCGTAAGTTCGAACAGGCCAATGCGATGCATCTCCTCGTTCATCCGATAGACGTCTGGAGCCTGGAACCCGATGAGCTCCAGCAGGGAGCGGTTGGCGAAGAGCCCTTCCGCGGGGCCTGAGAAGACCACCTTCCCCAGGTTCATGACCACAAAGTCATCGGCCCAGGAATAGGCCACCTCCAGCTCATGGGTCGACATCACGAGCGTGATCCCTTTCATGTGCAGCTCCTCCGTCAGCTCCAGGACCTCCTGCACCATGTGTGGGTCCAGCCCTGCCGTCGGCTCATCCATGATCAGGACCTTGGGGCGCATGGCCAGCGCCCCTGCCAAGGCCAGGCGCTTCTTCTGCCCGAAGGACAGCTGCTGGGACGGTCGCTCCCTCTCCCCGGTCATATCGACCAAAGCTAATGCTTCGTCCACCCTGGCCTCGATCTCCTCCTTTGGCAGTCCCAGATTCAATGGGCCGAAGGCCACGTCCTCCTCCACCGTGGCGGAGAATATCTGATCGTCCGGGTTCTGAAGGATCACCGCCACCTCCTTGCGGAGAAGGCTGAGGTCCTTGTTCCTGTACACTATCGGCTCGCCTTGGAACCGCACCTGCCCGCCCTTCGGCCTCAGGACGCCGTTGAGATGCAGGAACAGCGTGGACTTGCCGGCGCCGTTAGGGCCGATGATCGCGGTCTTCCTGCCCTTCACTATCTCCAAGTGCACGTCCCGCAGGGCGGCCCCTCGCCCGGGGTAATCGTAGCTTACCCCTTGGCACTCGAGGAGGACGGCCATGGTTCACCCCAGCAATATGCCGCATCGTTCGCAGAACAGGTTCAGCTCCAGGAGCGCCAGGAAAACAGCGAGGCAGAGCACGGCCCAGGGAGCGCTCATCCCCTGGGGCTGCCGGAGCATTCCCACTCCGCCCTGGTAGTTACGGCATTGCATGCCGATGTTGGACCTTTCTGATGTCTCTATGGACCGGATGAACATCCCCGTCATCATCTTGGCATAGGTGCGGAGGGTGTTCATCCGACCGTGGAAACCGAGGCGGCATTCAGCGGCCAGATGCATCCGCCCCACCTCGTCCAGCAGCATGAAGGAATACCTGTAGACCATGACCATCAGCTCCGCGAAGAGCTTGGGCACCTTGAAGCGGACGAGCATGTCGGCGAAATGGGGTATTGGCGTCGAGGTGGCGAAGAACAGCATGACGCTGATCCCCGCGAGGGCCCGAAGGGTCACCATCGAGGCGGTGGTTATGCCTTCCCCAGAGAATGTTATCTTGAGGAGCGCAAGGTCTATCGCCCATACCGTCTCCCCGGGCGTGACCGCCGCGATCACCGCCCCTCCCAGGACCATTATCCCTATCCCTTCAAGGACCAGCGCCCCGATGACCTTGGGGAAGCGGAACCTAACGGAATAGCCCAGGAGGATGGTGCCGACCAGCAGCACCATCAGGGGGACGACGAGGGTGTTCGCCAGGAGGGACGCCACCAGCATTGTCAGGGCGAGGACGAACTTTCCTGCGGGCGACCATCGCAGCGCCGCGGAACGGTAGGCCATCTCGTCCAGTTCGAACATATCATCCATCCCCTCTCTCTTTGTGAGCTCTGTTGGTGCCTATGAAGTACCCGATGATCAGGGCGCCGATTGCGGCCTGAAGCGTGAAGAGCAGCGTTTGGAGCTCCCCGGAAGGCTCCCAGATGCTCTCGAACCAGGGCTCATAGTCGGGGTCCACATCGTTTATCACATCGCTCCCGCTGTCATCCGTCCCGGTGAAATCGGAGCTGGGGTTCAATATGACGGCCGAGACGAGTAGGACCGCCACGGCCAATAGCCCTAACAGGTAATAGTGGCTACGCCTCATCGGCCACCCTCCTCGGCAATATCCTCTCGGTCAGGTCTGGCCGGGCCCTCTCCAGGTAGTCCACGAAGATGGTGAAGAGGATTCCCTCAACGATCCCCAACGGAATCTGGGTGATGGCGAAGACTGCCAGGAAGCTTGTCAGCGAGCTTAGGAACGGCCCATAGGCCAGCGCGAGCTGGACGGCCGTGGTGATGTATGTAAAGACATCGGCCAGGAACACGGTGATGAAGACCTTGGCGGGGGTTGGGACGCGGACCTTGGTCATGGCCCTGAAGGCCGCGTAGGCCACGAACGGGCCGGCTATGCCCATGGAGAAGACGTTTGCCCCCAGTGTGGTGAGGCCCCCGTGGGCCAGCAGCAGGGCTTGGAAGATAAGGACGATCAGCGACATGACGGACGTTACGCCCACCCCGAAGAACATGGTCGAGAACCCGGTTCCAGTGGGATGGGAGGAGGAGCCCGTAACGGAAGGGAGCTTGAACGAGGACATCACGAATATGAAGGCGCCGGACAGGGCCAGCATGGTCCGTTGGGCCGGGTCCTCTTTTATGATCCTTCGAACACGATAGAACCCGTACACCACGAACGGGGCGGAGACGACCGTCCAGAACAGCGCCCATTCCAGGCTCAGGAACCCCTCCATTATGTGCATTTGGATGCACACCCCTTGCAAACCCCTTTCAGCCTCAGCTCGTACCCGTCGATGGCAAGGCCTGTTTCCTGGGAGACCTGATGGACAGACAGGTCGTAGGGCACGCTGAACAGGTGACCGCAGACCCGGCATTCCAGATGGGTGTTGGAATAGGGATGGGGGAAGAAGCACTGGACCGTGCCGACCTTGGACTCGGAGATGAGCCCCGCCTGCACCAGCCGGTTCAGGTTCCGGTAGACGGTGCCTAGGCTTATCCGGGGCAAGGTGGCCCTTGCCCTTTCATAGACCTGGTCCGCGGTGATGGGGGACTGCCCATCGTATACGATGTCCACGATGACCTTCATCTGCTTGGTCCATCGTGTAGGATATGAATTCATAATAGTAATTATTACTATTTTGTCTGCTAATTAAACACTTCGCTCATTCACGGAAAAAATATCATGTAGCTTTGCGCTTCTTTTCCTTATCGAGGCTGAAGGAGGGACGCCTCCGGCCTTATGGTTAAATGATATATAAGAGGAGAAAGTAAAAGGAGAAGGGAAGAGTGGAGTTCGACGAGTACATCATAGATCTGAACGCTGATTGCACGTGCGGGTGCATGGACGGGAACCGATTCCACAACATCTACAGGTTCCCCAACGACCGTGGGGCCTCGGTAGTATCGAGCCCCAAGAACGACGCCAAGAACCCTGGAGGATACCGGGTCATGCTCATCCGTTTCGATTCCCCCGCCCCCGAGCACATGTGGACCCTGGACCAGGGGAACCCCTTCGGCAAGGCCGTGATCGACTGCGAGGATTGGGATACGGTGCTGGGGTACCTTAGGCGGTTGTATTCCATGCCCTCGCCCCAGGAGTGAACCGTCATGGACGAAGGGAACGGGAGGGCGAGGCTGGCCATAATCGCATGCGAGATCCTCAAGCCGGAGCTGGAGAAGCTGACCGAGGGATGGGACGACGTGGTGCACAAGGAGTACCTTGAGTTCGCCCTGCACATCAACCCTGAGGACCTGAGGGCCCAAGTGCTCGACAAGGTCAATGCCCTGCAGGGCAAGGCGGACGCCGTCTTCCTTGGATACGCGACGTGCCAGTCGCTGTCCGGCATCACCGCGCACCTCAAGGTGCCGACAGTGATGCTCGATGGGGACGACTGCATAGCCGCGGTGCTTGGACCGGTGGAGTACGCTAGGCAGAAAAGCCTATGCGGAGGGACCTGGTTCAACACCCCCGGGTGGGCCCTGAGGGGGATCGATGGGGCCATCAAGGAGCTGCATTTGGACTCAATGGTCGATCAGGGCTACGAGCCCAAGTACTTCCTGGACATGCTCTTCGAGAACTACGAGCGCTGCCTCTATGTGGACACTGACGTCGGGGACGGGGAGCGCTATGAAGGGTTGTCCCGCAAGTTCGCCGAGGAGCTTGGCCTCCGCCACGAGAACCGGCCTTGCGGCACGGCCAACCTTGCCAAGTTCCTGGTCCGGGCGCGGGAGATGGCCAGGGCGAACGCAAGCAAGGCTCAATAAGCCTTTTGAACCAGGAAGCCGTTCCTGCCGCCTGGAAATGATGAACGGCGATTTCAAGGTCACCCCCTGGGAAGTGACGGGGGAGATCGATTACGACCAGCTGATCACCAGGTTCGGTACCAAGAAGGTGGAGCAGGACCTGCTGGACCGCATGGCCAAGTACGGGGAGCTGCACCCGATGCTCCGTCGGGGCGTCGTCTACTCGCATCGCGACTTCGATTGGTTGCTTGACCAGTACGATGCGGGCAACAGGTTCTTCCTGTACACGGGCCGGGGACCTTCGGGAGGGACCCATCTGGGGCATCTAATGCCGTGGATGTTCAACCGGTACCTACAAGACCTGTTCAAGGTCAACATGTACTTCCAGCTCACGGACGACGAGAAGTTCCTCTTCAACGAGAATCTGAGTTTGAACGATACCAAGGAGGCCGCCTACGAGAACGCGTTGGACTTCATCGCCCTGGGCTTCGAGCCGGAGAGCACCAAGGTGATCATCGACACCAAGGACATCGGGTTGCTCTATCCGCTGGCCCTGCAGGTGGCCAAGCGGGTGACCTTCTCCACGGCCAAGGCGGTGTTCGGCTTCGACAACAGTAACAACATCGGAAGCATATTCTACACGAGCATCCAATCGGCGCCCTGCTTCATCGAGGGGGCCCTCTATGGCAAGAGGACGCCCTGCCTCATTCCCTGCGGCATCGACCAGGACGCCCACTTCCGGGTGGCCAGGGATGTCGCCCCATTGTTGGGGTACCCCAAGCCGGCGCTGATCTACAACAAGATGTTCCCCAGCCTTACCGGGGCGGACAAGATGTCGTCCTCCCAGCCGCAGACTACGATATTCACCACTGACCGGCCTAAGGAGGTCAAGAGGAAGATAGGCAACGCCTTCACCGGCGGGCAGGTCTCCGTGGAGGAGCAGCGGAGGCTGGGAGGCAAGCCCGAGGTCTGTTCCGTGTTCAAGTATGAGTACTATCTCTTCGAGAAGGACGACAGGGCGTTGGATGAACTTGCGGACAGGTGCCGCAGGGGGGAGGTTCTGTGCGGGGAGTGCAAACAGTTGCTGATCCAGAGGATAAACGCGTTCCTGGAGGAGCATCAGAGGAAGAGGGAGGAGGCGAAGGAGCGCCTCCACGAGTACTTGCTCCCGAGCACCTCCTGACCGTCATCGGTCGGGTGGTCTCGGTGCATGGGGACGTCTCGGAGATAGAGGTGCGCCCGGAGTTCGCGGAGGGGCTCTACCGGATCGAACTGCTGAAGGAGCTGGACGTCCTTTTCCTCTTCGACCGCAGCGAAGGGTTCGACCTCAAGGTGCACCCCAAGGGAGACCCGTCCATACCGCTCACCGGGCTGTTCGGGACCCGGAGCCCCCGGAGGCCGACCCCGATAGGGCTGACGAGGGTCGAGCTGCTCGAGCGGAAGGGGAACGTGCTCACTGTCAGGGGCCTGGATGCGTTCCCTGGAACCCCGGTGGTGGACATCAAGGGAGCTATGGGCAATGGGTTCTCCTGGGATTCCAATGAGATGCGGGGGGCGGTCCGCAGGGCGCCCGTACGCCGGGCCCGTAAGAGCCCATAAGTAACATATATCGACGACCAAATCCCGTAGGACATGAACGCCGCCGAGGTGTTGGAAGGCTTGAGCCCTTCCGAGAAGAAGGTCCTGGTGGCCCTGCAGAGGTTGGACGGCAGGGCATCGCCTGAGAGGATCTTCGAGGAAGGGGGCTTCCAACAGCTTGTCGAGGTCATGAACGCCGCCTCCTGGCTTCAGTCAAAGGGGGCGGTGGAGATCGAGGAGAGCGCCCGGAAGGCCTACAGCCTCAAGGACCGCTCCCTGGCGGAGAAGGGCGTTCCCGAGCGGCGGGCGCTCATGCTCCTGGGGGAACAGGACGGCTCCCTGGGGGTGAAGGCCCTGGAGACAGCGCTGGGCAAGGAGGAGTCGTCCATGGCCATCGGCTGGCTGCTCAGGAAGGGGCTGGCCAACTTAGATAGGTCGGGGGCGGAGCCGATGCTCCGCCTCAGTGCGGAGGGGAGGAAATGCCTTGCGGCGGAGATGCCTGACGAGGCCCTCCTCAAGAGGCTGGCGAGGGAGGACCTTTTCGAGGACGACGTGGACCAGGCGGCCCTGGAGCTGCTGAAGGCCCGCAGGGGCGTCCTCCAGGAAAGGCTGGTCGTGACCAGGGTCCTACGCCTCACCAAGCTCGGCCGGGAGATCGTGGCCCAGGGCATCGAGATCACCGACGAGGTGGCCCAGCTTACCCCTGAGCTGTTGCAGACGGGGAAGTGGAAGGGGGCCGCGTTCCGGAAGTACGACATCCGGACCTTCGCTCCCTGCAGCTATCCGGCCAAGAAGCATCCCCTGACCAGGATAGCCGACGAGGTGCGCCGCATCCTGATCGAGATGGGGTTCACCGAGATCGACGACGAATACGTTCAGCCCGCGTTCTGGAACATGGACGCGCTGTTCACCCCCCAGGACCATCCTGCCCGGGACCTGCAGGACACCTTCTACCTCAAGAGCCCCAGCCGGCTGCCGTTGGAGGATGAGGAGATCGTCCAACTGGTCAAGGCCGTGCACGAGGACGGGGGGGACACCGGCTCGCTCGGCTGGCGGTACGCGTGGTCCCGCGAGGAGGCGGAAAAGGCTCTTCTTCGCACACATACGACCGTTAATACCGTAAAGTACCTCGCCAAGCACCCCGACCCTCCTGCAAAGGTGTTCTCGATCTCCCGCATCTTCCGGAACGAGAGCATCGATATGACCCATCTGCCCGAGTTCATGCAGATCGAGGGCATCATCATGGAGGAGGGGGCCAGCTTTGACATGCTGGTCAGCTGGCTGAAGGAGTTCTACCGCCGCATGGGGTTCGACAAGGTGCGCGTCCGCCCGGGCCCATTCCCTTACACCGAGCCGTCCCTCGAGGTCGACATCCTCTACAACGGCTCGTGGATGGAGCTGGGCGGGGCGGGCGTCTTCCGCCCCGAGGTCACAGGCCCGCTGGGCGTAAGGCACCCTGTGCTGGCCTGGGGCCTGGGGTTCGAACGGCTCGCGATGCTCAGATGGAATCTGAAGGACATTCGCGAACTCTACATCACCGATATGGAGCTGCTCAGGCAGAGCCCGATCTTCTGACCGCCTTGCGATTGTACTCCCGGGCCTTCTCGTCCATCCCCAGGGCCTCGTAGCAGGCTGCCATCGCCTTGAATATCTCCCGCTTGTCCCCAGGCCTGGCCAGTCCTATGGCCTTGCTCAGGTTGGCTATGGCCTCCTGGTACCTGCCCAAGGAGGCGAGCACCTGGCCTTTGCGATGGTACACCTCCTCCAGCACGTCAGGGTCCTCGATGCCGCCCCTCCGGCCTATGGCCTCGACCATTTGGAGGGCTTCCTCCTTCTGCCCCAGGAGACTGTAGCACTTGGCGATGTCGCAATCGAGCAACGGGTCGGACCTGGCCTTCCTAACCTCCAGTAGAAGGTCCAACGCGGGCTGGGCCTTGCCATCGATCAGAAGGGATCGGCCCTTCAGGGCCGTTCCCTCCAGGCGTTCGTCCGCGTCCCCGGACGCCAGCATCTCCTCCGCCACGAGGAGGCCGTACGCCGCGTCCCTGTTGCGCAGGGCCGTCTCCCCCTTGACCCTTCTTATCTCCCGGGCGTAGCGCGGAAGCACGTGGTCCAGCTCCTTCAGGCTGGCCAGGAGTTCCGGGCCGCCGGTCAACGCCATCTGCCACCCCCGATTGGAGAGCAGCATCTGGGCCTCCAGGGTGCGGTTCGCCTGTAACAGGTGATGTAGCCTTTCCACATAGTCCCCTTCCTCCAACCAGTAATCGGCAGCGAAGCTGTGCGCCTCCCTCAAGGCACCCCTGTCCATGAGCCGGGGGATGGACTCGCGCAGGGCGGGGGGCATGTCCACCATGCCCTCCTTGTTCTCCGGAAGGAGGCTGATCGTCGTCTGTGGAAGCGCGGAGCGTTTGAACGGTTTACGGAAGACCACGGCCTTGGCCAAGAGGGCTCGGGAATCTGGATTGAGCTGGGCCCAGAGCTCCTCCCCCTTGCATTTCCTCAGGTCCAGCAAGGGCGAGAGCTCGATGCCTTGCCTGTTGGCGAAGTCCTTCAGGTCCCTGGCCTTGGCCTCCCCTGCCTCGGTGAGGAAGTAGACCTTGCGCTTGACCGGCCCTGCCCTGATATGGGCTATCCGCTCGGTCACCGTTCCTGCCTCCTTGAGCTTCTTCAGTTCGATGGCGGCGTGCGCCCGGGAGATGCGGAGCGCTTCGCCGATGCCGTCCTGGCTTACCTCGAACGGGGCATCGAAATCGTTCATATGCTTTGAGTATTGGGCAAGATGGAGTACGATCCTTTCCCCTACAGTGATCGGCGTTGCCATTGCAATCCTGATCAATGATGATCGTATGAATTAAACTGAATTTGGTTACATGTAGCATTTTTGATAATCATGAAGGCCGATGATCGGGAAGGCTGGCGGATCAGAGGGACGCCATAAATGTATTAATCCCGTAACTTATCGGCGGCCTATGCGCCTGTTGGTCGCCAGCGCCCCTGACCCTGCGAGCCTCAACATCAGGGATCGTCTCCTGGAGATGGGGGAATGGCGGGAATGCGGCACCTTTCGGGGGCAGCGGTGCTACCGGCTGCGGGATATGCTCATGGTGTCCTTCGATGACCTCCATCTGCACCTGGACCACGTGGACCGGCTGGTGGGAGAGGCGCTTGAGGTGGAGATAGGGGAAGTGGTCTTCCTGTCCAAGCATCGGGCCGCCTCCGGAAGGCCGACCCTGACCGTACATCCCATCGGCAACTTCGGGAGGGCCGAATATGGCGGTAGGGACGGGACGCTCGTCCCGGCCTCGCCGGCCTTCATGAGCGGATTGCTGAGGGCGCTTTCGGTAAGCGCAAAGGGCCTACCCTTCGAGGTGTCCTATGAGGTCACGCATCACGGTCCCTACCTGGAGATGCCAACGACCTTCGTGGAGATCGGCAGTGACGAGGGGGGATGGGGCAACCAGGAGGCCGGAAAGGCGGTGACCCGCGCCCTTCTGGGATGGGTGCCTGCGGACGGGCCGACGGTGGTGGGCGTGGGCGGGGGCCATTACGCTCCCCGCTTCACGGAGGTCACCCTCGCCAAGAGGGTGCGCTTCGGTCACATGGTGGCCAAGCATGTCCTCGATGGAAAGGGGGACAACGAGGTGTTGGAGATCGTGGGCAAGGCCGCGGGCGCAAGCGGGACCTCCGCCGTTTACATCCACAGGAAATCGTTCTCCCGGCCAGAGGCGAGGCGGCTTGGCGAACTGTTCGAAGGGGCGGGGCTCAAGGTGCTCGAGGGGGCTGACCTGCAGGACCTCTAGAGCGACCCCTTGCCCTCCCTCTCCTCGCTGATGAGGGCATAGCCGCAGTTGGGGCAGGCCTTCCAGCCTGGCCTCAGCTCCTCTCCGCAGGAGGGGCACCTCGGCGCCTTCACCGCGGTCTCAGGAGGCTTCCATTCCCTTCTGCCCACGGGCCCCTTGCTTCGGGCCGCCAATGCCTGGAAGCCGGTAGCGGAGGCCTTGGGCCTGCGTCCGGACATGGCATGCGTCAATAGGGCCCCGGCCATGACCAGGATGGCGCCGACCACGCTGGTGAACGCTCCGGCCCCGTACAGCGCGCCAGTCCCTTGGTATTCCTGGTTCAGCAGGATGATCGAGGCAATGGCGAGCAGGGAGCTGGCCATTGCCATGAGCGCCTGGATGATCGGGAGCGCCTTCAATGGACGGTGCGACTCAAACACCCGATACAGGACCAGGGAGGCCGTGGCCACGAGCGCGGCCCCGATGGTGGAGGCGGCTGGGATGACCGTATAAAGAAGCTCGCGCTGGAGCAGGTCGAGGGCCCATAGCGTCCAATGGCCATCGTCCTGCATGCTGACCCAGGGCATGAAGGCGGACATCAGCATGAGCAGGCCTCCGATGATTGTGAGCGCTCCCCCCGCCAATATGGCGTCGTGCTGCACCTGCGGCATGCTGGAGCGCGGCCTCGGGGGCTGCGGGGCCGGCGGGGCTGCCCGCCCTTTCTTTTTAGGAGCCCCCTCCCTCCGCCCGCCCTTCGCCCTTCCCTGTCCTTCATTTGAGAATGGGTTAATCTGAAACCACCGTCCCTTTGATGGGCCTCCCCTCTATGGCCGCCCTCATATCGGCGAGGTCCCTCCCGTCAACGATGTAGATATCAATATGGTTATCGCGGGCGATCTGCGCTCCCAGCCTGTCGAAGACGTTGGATGGTCCTGCCCCGTGCAGCCCTACGTTCACCAGCTCGTACAGCTGTTGGTGCGTGAGCCTTGGCAGGCGCTCCGCCTTGGGATCCTTGCGCGGGTCAGCCGTGTAGACGGCGTCCACGGAGGTGCCGTTGACGATGCGGACGGCCTTGACCTCCTTCGCCAGCATGGCCGAGACAGCGTCGGTGGTGTGCCCGGGAACGGTGCCCCCCATGACCACCACCTTGCCCTTCCTCTCCATGCGATGCGCCTCCAGGATGTCGGTTGGGACCTTGTCGATGCCCTTCTCCCCCAGGACGCGGGCGACGAGCGTGGCGTTGATGCGGGTGGTCATTATGCCCAGTTCGTCCAGATCGCTCTCCTGCAGGCCTAGCGCCCTGCCGACCTTGATGTAGTAGCGGGCTATCCTCCCTCCCCCGCACACCAGGTAGAGCTGATAGCGGTCGCACAGGGACCAGACCATCTCCGCGAACCTCTTCAGGAAGATATCATCGTCATCGTCTGGCACTATCACTGAGCCACCGAGGGAGACCACTACCTTGTCCATTTGCATACCAATAGATATAAGTGAGAACCGTTTTCACCTAAAAAAAGGATAGGTCGTTGGATCATGGATGAAGTAGCAGGCGAGACCCTCTCCGATCGCCAGAAGTACGATTTCAAGAGGGCCTTGGAGGAGATTAAGGAACTCAAGGGCCGGGGCACCGAGCTCATATCCGTATACGTCCCGCCCAACAAGCAGATCTCCGACGTCGCCGCTTACCTGAGGGAGGAGCTCTCCCAATCCTCCAACATCAAGTCCCAGGGCACCAGGAAGAACGTCCAGGGGGCTATCCAATCCATCTTGGCGAGGCTGAAGTACTTCAAGGCGCCCCCGGCGAACGGGGTCATCTTCTTCGTGGGCGAGGTCTCGACCACGGGGGACCAGACGAGGATGGTGCAGTATGTGCTCGAGCCGCCGGAGCCCATCACCACCTTCGTGTACCGATGCGACTCGGACTTCTACCTTGAACCGCTGCTGGACATGTTGGTGGACAAGAAGGTGTTCGGCCTGCTGGTCATCGACCGCAGCGAGGCCACCATAGGCATCCTGCGGGGGAGGCGCATCTCGGTGGTCCGGAACCTTCCCTCGCTCGTCCCTTCCAAGCATAGGATGGGGGGGCAGTCCGCCCAGCGATTCGAACGGCTGATCGAGATCTCCGCCAACGAGTACTACAAGAAGGTCAGCGACATCATGACGGAGACGTTCCTCAACATGGAGGGGCTGCAGGGCATCCTGATCGGGGGGCCTGGGCCTACGAAGGACTACTTCGTGAAGGAGGGATACCTGCATCACGAGCTGGCCAAGAAGATCATCGATACCTTCGACACCGGGTATACGGACGAGTACGGGCTCAAGGAGCTGGTCGAGAAGGCCAAGGACAAGCTCTACGACCTGGACCTCATGAGGGAGAAGCGCTACATACAGCAGTTCCTGAACGAGGTCCGGAAGACGGAGGGCGGGCTTTCCGTCTACGGGGAGGAGCAGATCCGCCAGGCCATAAAGAACGGGGCGGTGGATACCCTCCTGGTCTCGGAAGGCCTGCGGAAGCGAAGGGTGACCCTCGATTGCCCCAACTGCGGGACGTTGGAGGTCACCCTTGACAAGAGCCCGGAAGGGCTGATGATGGCCTGCCCGAAGTGCGGGACCGCCGGCACGGTCACCAAGGACATCGACCTCGTGGACGACCTGTTCGACCGGGCGGGCCTCATGGGCACGAAGGTCGAGCTCATCTCCCCGGAGTCGGAGGAGGGAGAGATGCTCCTCAAGGCGTTCGGCGGGATGGCCGGGCTGCTCAGGTTCAGCATAGGTGTGTAAATGGACGCCCTAGGTCATTTCGAGGAGCATATTAGGGCCAAGGTGGCCGCCGAGCTGGCCGCCATGGGGTTCAGCGGGGAGATCGCCCTGGAGAGGCCGGACCATGAGCTGGCCGACCTTGCCCTTCCTTGCTTCCAATTCGCCAAGCGGTTGAGGAAGGCGCCCTCGGCCATCGCCGAGGAGCTGAGCGCCAGGATCCACCCGGACGAGCGCATCGGAAAGGTCTGGGCGGACAAGGGCTATATCAATTTCAGGGTGAACGAGGCGGTGCTCAGCGCCCTGGTGATCAAGGATGCCTTAGAGCGCCGGGAGGACTTCGGGAGGGGCGATCCGCGCCCGGGGAAGGTGCTCTTGGAGCATACATCCGTCAATCCCACGGGGCCCATCCACGTTGGCAGGGCGAGGAACCCCCTGATCGGGGACACCCTGGCGAGGTGCCTGCGCATGTGCGGCCATGAGGTCTCGACGGAGTATTACGTGAACGACGTCGGGAAGCAGGTGGTGCTGCTGACGTGGGCCCTGGAGCATCTGACCGAGAAGGACGTCCCGCCCTCGGACCGCGAGAAGACCGACCATCGGCTCGTCGGCTATTACCAAGCGGCCAACAGGCTGATGGAAGCCTCCGAGGAGGTGGCCGATGCGGTCGCGGCGATGACGCAGCGGTTCGAGGCGGGGGACCTGGAGGTCATCGCCAAGGTGCGCCGGACGGTCGATCTGATGCTAGACGGCATCAAGGAGAGCCTGAGCGGGGCGGACGTGCACCTGGACCGCTACATCTATGAGTCCCAATTCATCCTGGACGGCAGCGCCCACCGGGTGGTGGAGAGGCTCAAGGCCTCCCCCTATGCGGCGATCGAGGACGGCGCCTATTACCTGAACCTGGAGGGGTTTGGCGTACACGGGCGGGACACCCGCTTCTTCTTCACCCGGAAGGATGGCACGACCCTCTACACCACTCGGGACCTGGCGTACCATCTGGACAAGTTCAAACGGGCGGATGAGGTCCTCAACATTCTGGGGGAGGACCAAAAGCTGGGGCAGAAGCAGCTCGCCTGCGCCCTGAGGATCCTGGGATGCGATCGGGCCCCGGAGTGCATCTTCTATTCGTTCGTCTCCCTTCCAGAGGGGCGTATGTCCACGCGGAAGGGCGTCGTGGTCTATCTGGATGATCTGCTGGAGGAGGCGGTGGACCGGGCCTACCAAGAGGTCTGCTCCCGCCGCCCCGACCTCGACGACGAACGGAAACGCAGGATCGCCCGGGACATTGGCGTGGGGGCGGTCCGATACAACATCATCAGGGTGCAGGCGGAGAAGCAGCTGGTGTTCAAGTGGGAGGAAGCCCTGAACTTTGAGGGCAACAGCGCCCCCTTCGTTCAGTACGCCCATGCCCGATGCTGCTCCATCCTGCGGAAAGCGGGAGATTTTAATAAAAGCGCTGACGTATCTGTGCTCACTGACCCATACGAGCGTAGGCTCATATGGACCTTGGCGCAGTTCCAGGAAGTGGTTCGGCAGGCGGGGGACAAGCGGCGCATCAACATGCTCCCCACATACGGGCATGAGCTGGCCTCTGCCCTGAACCAGTTCTATGGCGCCGTTCCGGTGCTCAGGTCAGAGCATCAGGACGCCAGGCTCTGCCTGGTGGAGGCGACCCGCTGGGCGCTGCGAAACGCGTTGGTGACCATGGGAATAGCCGCTCCGGAGGAGATGTGATGGTGGAGATAAGGAAGCTCAAGGACGAGGACAAACCGCAGGTGAGGACGCTGGAGCTGTTCTGCGTCCGGGAGTATCTGGAAGGATCGCTGCGGAAGAACTGGGATGACCTACCGGCGGAGCTCGTGGAGCAGTTGGGGGCCTCTGCCAAGGACTCCTTCGAATTCTACCGGGACGGGGGGATGAGCTATGTGGCCGTGGAGCAGGGGCAGGTGATAGGCTTTCTTTTCGCCCAGATCATCCGCTATGTCAACAACATCGAGAAGGTCCTCTGGATCGAGAACATCGGCGTCCATCCGGAGCACCGGCGCAAGGGGGTGGGCCTCAAGCTGCTCCGGCGCGCTGCCCTGGACGCTAAGAAGAAGGGCGCCAAGGCCGTGCAGAGCGTGATCATGCCGGACAGCAAGGAGGCGGTCATGCTGCACAAGAAGGTGGGGTTCTTCATGGACGGGAGGAAGTTCGCGTTCCTGGACCTGGAGAACTTTCAGTGATCAGAACTGGAGGATATACCCCTCCTTCCCGTACTTCTCCTCAATAAGGGCCTTTACCCGCCCCTTCTCCCTTTCATTGACAGGGATGCGGACCGGCCTCTGCTCCAATCCCTCGGAGAAGGCCAGCACGACCGCTTCCTTCACCTCGCCGATGTCCACTGGCCGTCCGAGTTCTTCTCTCAGGCAGGTCAGCTGCTCCCTCGTCCTGGAACGCTTGTCCTGCCGGGGCCGCAGCACGCGGACCATGCGGTCCAGGTCGGTGTCCACAAGGACTGTGCCGTGCACCATGAGCATCCCTCGCTTGCGCGTTTGGGCGCTTCCGGAGATCTTCCTGCCGTTCACCACCACATCGTTGGGCGGCTTGTGCTCGGCAGGTACCCCCAAGGCCCTCAGCGCCCTGACCAGCACGGTGCAGGTGAGCGCATAGGCGTCCTCCGGTCGGGGCACCGCGCCCTGGTCCACGGTGAGGGAGAAGATCAGCTGCCCCTGGTCGGTGTAGATGGTGCTCCCGCCGGACATCCTGCGGACGAGGAAGACCTCACCGCTCGTCAGCGCCTCCTCGTCCACGACCGCCCTCGCCTTCTCAAAGTAGCCCAGGGAAATGGTGGGCCTGTCCCGGACATAAAGATGGAGCGTGGGGGGCATGAGGCCCTTGGAGCAGGACTCCAGGATGACCTCCTCCAAGGCGACGGAATAGAGAGGGTCGCACATCCCGGAATCGATGAGCCGCAGCATTCAATGGAATAAGAAGAAAGAGAAGGGAAAAGGTTTTGCCTACTTCCTCTTGGCCGGGGGCGCGGGGGCCTTCTTCTTGCCGGAGATCTTGGGCAGCTTCTTCCTGAACAAGAACAGGACCACCACCACGATGATCACGGCGAAGATGCCGCCGTACAGCAGCCATGTCTTCCAACCGGCCTCCTCCACCGTCAGGGAGACGGTGGCGGAGTTGTCCGTCAACTTGGAGGAGACCTCGTTGCTGGCGCTGACGTTCACCTGCAGGGTGTAGTCGCCCTTGGAGCCGAAGGTGTGCTTGAAGCGCAGGACGCCGGTCTCCCCCACCTCGAGATAGGTGGCCTCGGTGCCGTTCACCAGGAGGACGCTCTCGTCCGTCAGGCCTGTTCTTGTGCCATCGAGGTTGAGCTTCCACAGCTGGGCGTATATTCCCTCCGCCCTCGCGGTGCCCACGTTGGTGACGTTGACGTAGATGTAGCCGGCCTCGCCCTCGGTGAACCTGTCAGGCTCGAAGTCCACGGTGCCCACCCGCAGGTCCGGACGGGCCGAGGACCCGACCACCAGGCTGTAGGTGGTGTTGGCGGAGTTGCCGGCGTTGTCTGTCAATGTCAGCTTGACGGTGAACGTCTTGATGGCCTGGTATTTGTGGGTCGGGGAGGCCAGGGTGCTGTTGGTCCCATCGCCGAACTCCCAGAGGTAGCTCGCGATCCCGCTGGCGTCGCTGGAGGCCGAGGCGTCGAACGTCAACGTCTGGTTCTCCTTGGCGCTGGTGACCACGGTGCCGTCGAGCTTGATCGAGAACTTGACCGTGGGCGGGACGGTGTCCCGCACGCTCACGGCGACCGGCTTGCTGGTGGTGTGGTTGGCCACATCGGTCACGTTCAGGTACATCTGGAAGGTCCCGGCCTTGGTCCAGGTGTGGGTGACGGTCTGGTTCTCGCCCATGAGCACGGTGGTGCTGTTCCCGTCGCCCCAGTCCCAAACGTAGCTGGCGATGAGGCCCGCCTCCTCGGAGCTGTTCAGGCGGTCATAGGAGTCGGCGCTGTTGAACGTATAGGCCTTGTTCTGGTCGACGTTGAGGGTGGAACCGAGCACGGTCACGTTCTCCTTGGCGACGACGGTCGGGGGCACACCATCCACCTTCACGGTGAAGGCCTTGTAGGCCATTAGCCCGGCCTGGTCCTTCACGGTTAGGTTGACGGTGTACTGCTTTGCATCGGCATAGGCGTATACGTACGTCACGTTGGAGATCTCGCCGCTGCTGTTCCCGTCCCCGAAGTTCCAGATGTAGATCAGGGGATTGCCGTTGGGGTCGCTGGAGCCGGAGGCGGTGAAGGTCACGTTGGCGTCCTGGGCTACGATGTAGTGCATGAGCGTGGACCCGTTCAGGACCTTGTAGGCGTCGACTCCGGTGACTATCGCGGCGGCAGCGGTCGGGGCCACGGACTTCTGAACGGTCAGGGTGGCCGAACCAGCCACGGACCCGGCCTTGACCACGGCGGTGGTGTAGCCGGAGACGGCGATGGTGCTGCTGGTGGTTACGTTGCTGACCATCTCGTACTTGTCAGTGCCGCTGGGGAACACCAATTCGTAAGTGTAGCCCATGGTCGCGTTCGCGGCCTTGGTGGTTACTTTAACGGAGTAGCTCGCCTGGCCGTTGGTTATGGCGATGGCGGAGTCGTAGTTCGCCACCATGACCATCTGGAAGGCGGCGGTGCTGTCGACCGCGGCGGCCAGTCCGGTGCTGGTGACGGTCGGAGCGGCATCCTCGGAGATGAACATCTGAGAGGACACGGTCATCATGTTCTCGGTTGTGACGTCAAGAGGTCCGTAGGACTCCATGAGGTTGTTGAAGGCGGTCACTTCGGCCGCGTCCACGACACCGTTTCCGTTACCGAGGGCCAGGTCGATCTGCATCCTTATGCTGGGCAGGTAGTTATAGGCCAGTCCGGGGACGGTGTAGTCGTAGTCTAGGTTTAGGGTCTTGGTCTGCACTGCGCTGTTCCACTCGTCGGCGGCGAAGGCGAAGGAGCTCTTTTCATTCTGCAGGTTCTGGACGGCCAGGTCCACGGTCACGGTGGCCGCGGTGGTTACGGTGACGCGGGAGACCTTGCCCAGGGCGTTGTCGGCGTCGATCACCATGTAGAAGTCGCCCGGGTAGGCGTCGAACTTGAAGTAGTTGGAACTCAGATTGACCGGGCTCAGGATCTTGGCGTTCGGGGCGGAGAGCGGGGCATTCGTGTCCACCATGTAGACCTTCACGCCGCTGGCGGCTGCTCCGTTGACGGTGACGGTTCCGCTGTACGACACTGACACGTTCAGGGTGACGCTCAGAGTCATGTCGCCGCTGGCGGTGAATGGGACCTCCTTGGTTACGTAGGAGGATTTGCTGATCACTGCTACGTATTCGGCAGAGCTGACATCCAGGTCCACCAGGCCGGAGGTGTTGGTATAACCGGAGGTCATGGTCTGCAGGTCACCCAGGTGGTTGTACTTCACTGTGACCAGGGCGCCGCTGACAGCGGAGCTTCCGGAGGTGACGTTGAAGGTCACGGTGGAGTCAGCGGCGGTCTTGGCGGTCATTTTAACGATGCCAAGGTAGACGTTGCTGAGGCCATCGAAGCGAATGATGTCCGTGTATGTGTAATCGTAATATCCATCAGCGGACACTTTCAGGCGGTAGTAACCGGGATCGGGAGTGAACTCCAGCAGCCCGGCGCTGTCCGAGGTGTTGGGGTAAGCAGTGGCCTTACGCACTTCAGTGAGGGAGGCGATAGCTCCACTAACCGGGCCGTTGTCATCAAACATATTGATCGATAGAGTGTTCCCGGTACCGGCGCTGACCTCCGACGGCACGAACGCCAGGAATGGCGTGGCCAGGAGCATCAGGACCATCAATCCGGTCGCTAGCTTCCAGGTTCTGTTCCTTTGCATTATTTCCCTCCCTCATGATAGGCGCACATCTAGTGCTGACTGAGTCTCGGGTTATGTCGGAATAGTGTTGTCCTTAATAAATGTTATCCAAGGGAAACCTATGCTGGCCATACCCATGGAGATTATTGAAATGTCGGGACGAACCATCGCTCAGGTCACGATCTCGCCCAACCTGTCCTCTTCAATAGCCCTTCTTACCTCCATGGCGAGACGCCTTCCGGTGCTCATGCTGCGCCGCCACAGCGAGTTGCCGTACGGGTGCCCTACGGCCATGTGCACGTTCGTGCCCCCGCCGATGCGGGGCGCAACGTCGTAGATGAAGAACCTCAGGTCCTTGTCGACGCAGGTCTGCAGGCAGAAGGGGCCGATCATCCCCGGGAAGAAATGCCTTTCCGCGGCGCTGACGAACCTCTCGGCCAGTTCGAAGGCCCCCTCCAGCAGCGACTCGCGCATCGTGGCCGAGTTATGCCCACAGACCGTGTACTCGGGGATGCGCTGGCGGTCGTTGAGCGCCAGCTGCTGCTCCGCCGGCAGCCGGACGAAGCCGTCCAAGGACGATTCGAAGCGCCAATCGACCCCGAGGAGCTCGATCCGGGAGCCTTTCTCCTCCAGGGGGGAGCAGAAAAAGTCCAGGTTGAACACCGGGCCGATGATGTATTCCTCCATCCGGGCGTCCGCCAAAGAATCCTCCTCGATTACGCCGTCACGGATGAGCTTGTTCGCCTTCTCCCAATACTCCTCCGGGGTGGAGGCGGTGAAGAAGCCGCGCTCCAGCTTCTTCTGCTTGTGATGCAGCTTGACTATCGTGAGGGCGTCTATGTCCTCCGGACGCTCGACCTTACGCGGTGACGGCAGCCCCGCCTGTTCTAAGAGCCAATAGTAGTCCCTCTCCCCCCCTCGGTCCTCACAGCGCAGGAGGGAGCGGGAACCGACCATCGGGACACGGAAGTCGTTCTCCACCGCATCGATGCCGCAATAGGAGGTGAAGGAGCGATTGGGGACAAAGAGGACGTTCTCCTCGAGCAGCCGGTCCATGACCGCGGAGGTAGTGGCCTCGCTGAACCTCTTCAGCATCAGCGTCTCGTCCACCATTCCCCTCATCGCCTTCCCGTTCCGGTCCCGGAACGCCTTGAAATACTTCGTGTAGGGGCTGTCCCGGCCCTCCTGGCATACGGCCAGGGTGCGGAAGCCTTCCTCCACCGCCCCATCGCACACGTCCAGAGCGGAGTGGGAGGCCAGCACGCCGATCTTCACCTTCCTCGGGTCGTAGGATTCCAGTATCCCAAGGATATTTTCCCTGTCGATCATTAGGGTCCCTCGCGAATGGATAGGGAACGTTCCATAGCATATTAAGTTGTGCCAACTCAGACCGAGAGGCCCATGGCCACGATGATGGCCATGAGGGCCATGGACCCTATGAAGTCGATCGCAGAGGATGTGACCGGGATGCTGTGGTCATCGGGGTCCAAGGAGAGCATGAAGGTGGTGACCGCCACGTAATACGCTAGGAAGTTGAGCACGGTGATGGTTATCAGGCCGGCCACCAGGCCCAATGTGACCATGGCGAGCAATCCGGGAGAGGCCAGCCCCAGTGCCAGGCAGACGAAGTGGGTGGCCATGCTGACGAAGGCGAAGACCCAGAGGGCGAAGATGTAGATGATGGCGAAGTTCTCATAGCTCCCCTTTCCCGGCGTCTTCCCTGGGAGCATGATGCCCATGTGCAGCAGAGAGGACAGCCGGGATGTCAGGATGCCGCCCAGGGCGTTGCAGTTCTGCAGGAACAGTGGGATGAGCACCAGCAGCGCTGGGTATGCGACCAGCTTGCTGAGCTGGTCCTCTATCGTCAGCCCTGCCCCCAGGTCGAGCAGGATGCAGATCACCAGCACCGGGGAGCTTTGCACGAAGATGCGCTTGGTCTCCTCGTCCCTCTTGCACATGGCCTCGTAGATCAGGAAGATGGTGATTGCCAGGAACAAGAGCGTCATGACATCGTAGAACGCGGCGTCGATGACCCCCTCGCCCTTTATGACGATCAGGCCGGCCAGGAAGAGCATCGGTAAGGTCACTATATCCCCTGCGGCGGTCAATAGGGGCGCGCTGATGTTGTCGATGTCCCAATTCCTCCGGAAGCCCAGCGTGGCGACGATCACGTTCACCACCAGGAGGACGAGCCCGGCGAGCACCCCCCCGAGGACGGAGATGAAGATGAACTGCTGCATGCTGATGCTCTCCATGCCGATGGCGGTGGAGATCACCTTGGCCAGGAAGCCCATTAGGAAGGAGACCACCATCGTCATGATCAGGGAGGCCTCGATGTTCTGCCGCAGGATGCTCCCCTTGCGCAGGGAGAGCTCGAACGTGCCCACGTGCATGGCCGTGCCCAGGCGGCTTCCCAGGGCGCCGAAGATGTTGCCCCGCATCCCTATGGCCGCCGGGATGAGGACCATCAGCCCCGGCAGCATCTCGAGGGTGTCGGTCATGAAGCCCAGGGTGATCCCGGCCAGGATGTCCCCGAGGGACGAGATGAGGAGGGCCGTGAACCCCATGGTGAAGACCGTCCTGTTGTTGGAGAAGAACGCCTTCACTGCCCCGTCCATCGTACCACCCGCCTAGAGGTAGCGTTTGACCCTATTAATAATAAGTCATTCCATCAGGGATGCCTGGCCGTGCTCGCGGGGATGGAACGGGCTGGCGAATTCGCAACGATGATATATGGAAAACCTCATAAGGAAGGAACGGCGGGCCCAGGCCTATTCGAGGCCGATAGCCCTATGAGGCCAATGGAGATGTCACGAGCAATGCCCTTGCCCAACCCTTGCGGTAGCTGCAGGTCGGTCGCTGTGACGTGGCGCAGGTGTTCCTTTTATGATTGACATCGGAAGGGAGAAACGTCTTGACAAGTACGACCTGGCCCATGCCACGGTCAGGGAGATCCTGACCGAGATGAAGGACATCTCGGAGATCATGGTCGACCTCGCCTACGCCTCCATCATGTTCGACAGCGAGGAGATCGCCGAGGAGGTCAAGAACCTCGAGGAGGACATGGAGGAACTCAGCAAGAACATCAGGATAAAGGCCATGCTGGCCGCCCGTACCCACAAGGAGGCGGCCAAGCTGTCGTCCCTGTTGGAGGTGGCTTCGGCCTCCCGCCGCATCTCCAACGCGGCCGGGGACATAGTCAAGATAATGGAGGTGGACGTGGCCAAGCGGCCCTTCCTAGGCTTCATCCTCAGGGAGGCGGAGGAGAAGATCAAGCGCCTCTCCCTGGCGGAGGGGTCGGACATGGTAGGGCGGCTTATAGGTGAACTGGGCGTGGAGTCCGAGACAGGGATGCGCATCATCGCCATCAAACGGGGCAAGCGCTGGATCTACGACCCGGAGGAGGACACGAAGCTGAAGGCGGGGGATGTCCTGATCGTGCGCGGCACGGAGGACGGGTACGAGGTCCTGCGCTCCTATGCGAACGGGGAGGAGAGATGGCCGGTGTACCCCGAAGAGGAGGGGGACTGATGGACCGGCTTGACGAGATGCTATTGGAGCTCAAGGACACGTCCGAGCTCATGATCGACCTGGCCTACTCCTCGCTCCTTTACAACAACAAGGAGATCGCCGAGGAGGTCGTGCTGATGGAGGAGATGCTGGACGAGCTGGCAAACGACATCCAGCGCAGGGCGATCGTCCGGGCGATGGACGACCGGGACGAGGGCAAGGCCTTCGCGATCATCAAGCTGGCGGTGGCGGTGGAGGAGATATCGGACGCGGCGATGCAGATAGCCACGGTCACGATCCAAGAGGACGAGCCGCATCCGGTCATCAGGCTGAGCATCAAGGACGCGGACACGACGATCACCCGGGCGGAGATCAAGCCGGGCTCGGACCTTGTGGGAAAGAGCCTGGGGAAGATGCGGCTGGCCAGCCAGAGCGGGATGTGGGTGGTGGCGGTGAAGAGGGAGCGCAAGTACCTCTACGGCCCGGACAAGAACGTCGTGCTCCAGGTCGGCGATGTGGTGATAGCCCGTGGCCCGCCAGAGGCCGAGCAGTACTTCCAGGACATCTGTGATGGCAAGGAGCGCCTGGAGGAGCCGTAGGAAAAGGAGTAGCCCCGGGCAGATTCGAACTGCCGTCGCAGGATCCAGAGTCCCGCATGATTGACCGCTACACTACGGGGCTGTGCGGAACGGTGGTAAATGCTCCCTGCCTTTAACCTTTTCGCAGGGGCCGGCTCAGGCGGCCTTGATGGCTGCTACGATGCGCTTGTAGACGTCGTCGATCGAGCCCATACCGTCCACGGACCTGAGCACCCCCTTCCTTCGGTAGAACTCAGTGAGCGGGGCGGTACGCTCGGTGTAGGTGGCGAAGCGCTCCCTGACCACCTTCTCGGTGTCGTCGCTGCGTTGGTAGAGCTCCCCCCCGCACTTGTCGCATACGCCCTCCTTCCTGGGAGGATTGAACTCCAGATGGTAGACCGCGTTGCACTTCCGGCAGGACCTCCTCTCCGTGAGCCGTTTTATTAGCGCCTCCTGGTCGACCTTCAGGTCCACGGCCAGCCCCACCTTAAGGACCTCGTCCAGGGCCTTCGCCTGCTCGAGGGAGCGGGGGAATCCGTCCAGGATCACGCCGCCCTTCGAGCCCTTCAGCTTCTCCTTGATCAGGCCGATCACCAGGGCGTCCGGGACCAGCTTCCCGGCGTCCATGTATCCCTTGGCCTTCGTTCCTAGCTCCGTCCCATTGCGGACCGCCTCGCGCAGCAGGTCGCCGGTGGAAATCTTGGTGAAACCGAACTCAGCTGCCAGCCTTTCGGTCTGCGTTCCCTTGCCCGATCCCGGAGGCCCCAAAAGCACGATGTTCAGGTCCATGGTGCGCCATGCCGCTCTTCCTAAATCATCTTTACGATTCCCGTCCCGATCCGCTTAGGCCAATAGGATTATCTTCCATCCTGGCGATCAAAGCTCCATGTTGAGAGGGGAGCTGGTGGGGTTGGTCCCCTTGCAGACCACGGACGAGCTTGCGCTGTACAGATGGCTGAACGACCCCCGGGTGAGGGCGAAGGCCGGAAGGCCCGAATGGAGGGCCGCCTATAGCCTGGAGCACGTGCAGGATATCATTCAGGAAAGGCTTGCCAGGCCATCCAACCTCGACCTTGTCGTGGTCGACCTGAAAGGGGAGGGGGAGCTGGGGCTGGTGGGGCTCGTCCAGCTGATGCCGATGCGGGACTCCGCCCAGCTCTACCTCATTTGGGGGGAGAAGGAGGGGGACCCGACGCTCGAGGCGCTTGCATTGGCGGTCGTCTACGCCTTCAACTCCCAGAGCCTGCACCGCCTATGGACAAGGGTCCCTGCGGTCGAGATGGAGAGGATCGCCCTTTTCGAGCAGGTCGGTTTCAAGAAGGAAGGGGTGCTGCGGGAGGACCATTTCAACGGGGGCGGCTGGAGGGACTCGGTGCTGCTCTCGATGCTCTCGGCGGAGGCGAGGCCGTGCTGAGCGGGGAGAAGGTGGACCTGGTGGCGGCCGAGCGGAGCTATGTGCCCATGTACGTGCGGTGGATCAACGACCCCGAGGTCACCCAGTGGCTGAAGGCCGACCCCCCCTTCAGCGCGGAGATGGAGCAGGCATGGGTGGACCGCCTGCGCCGCGAGGGGAAGATGACGTTCACCATCCTGACCAAGGAGGGCAGGCCCATCGGGAACCTGGGCATGGAGGAGGTCTCCTGGAAGTACAAACGGGCGACGATAGGCATCATGATCGGGGAGAAGGAGTACTGGGGGAAGGGCTATGGGAGCGATGCGCTGACGACCCTTCTGCAGTATTGCTTCGAGGAGCTTGGGATGAGGAGAGTGGACCTCATCACGGACGTGGATAACCATCGGGCCCTGCGGGCCTACCGGAAATGCGGGTTCAAGGAGGAGGGGGTGCTGCGACAGTACCGCACAAAGAACGGGAGGGCGGTCGACTGCGTCATGATGGCGGTCCTGGCCATGGACTGGTTCGTCCTGCATCCGCCCCGGGGGACGAGGACATAAGGTATTAGTACGAAAATATCCTTCGGCTTAATCCTAGGCAGGGGTAGCCAAGCCTGGCCAACGGCGCTAGATTCAGGGTCTAGTCCTTAGTGGTCCGAGGGTTCAAATCCCTTCCCCTGCACCATTGCCCCATCATGCCCTGGACCGCACCTGACCCGCCCTTTCGCGCATGGAAGGGGGCCTTCCGGGCACGATGCCGGACCCCTCCAAGGGCTTATTATCATTCATGTCCATGCCTGTCCATGGTCGCTCTGACACCTGAGATGCAGGAGCTTTTCAAGGCCACTAAGCACTTCGCCTTCGCCACCGCCTCCAAGGACGGGGAGCCGAACGTGGTCCCCATCGGCATGGCGATAATGATGGACCCCGAGACCATCTGGATCGGGGACCAGTTCTTCAAGAGGACCTTGGCCAATGTGAAGGAGAACCCTCGGGTGGCGCTGCTCGTTTGGACCTCCGGCGCGCCTGGGTGCCTGAAGCTCAAGGGGGACGTCACCCTCGTCCAGAAGGGCCCTGACTACGAGAGGATGTACCGGATGGTCAAGGAACGCAAGCCCAACCTGGAATGCAAGGGCCTGCTGATAATGAAGGTCACCGAGGTCTACGACTGCCGCTCCGGGCCCGATGCAGGCAAGCGGCTGCTCTGAGCCTGGTCCCCATCGGTGAAGGGGCTCTGCCGCATGGCAAGCCGGACAGCGTCCACGAAGATGAGGAGACCGAGCAGGGCCAGAAGGAAGCCGAGGAACCAGCTGCCGTAGAACTCCACGGGCGGGGCCTTGACCTCGCCCCTGGCGAACATCGTGGCCAGGATCATCGGGACGAAGGCCAGGAAGGTCCTGAGCAGCACCTTGCGGTCCTGCACCGCCCACACGGACAGCATGGCCACCAGCATTATCCAGTACCCCCCATGGACCTTAGGGTAGAAGATGAAGAAGGCCATGAGCATGACGGTCACGCTCTGCCACACCGGCATCCCCTTGTGGTGGGGATAGAGGTAGGCGACGGCCATGGCCCCGCCCAAGAGCGCCAGCTGCACGGTGCTGGGCACCGCCCATCCGCCCATCCAGAGGAAGTGCCAAATGCTGTGCCCCCCGGTGGGTCTGCCCTCCTCCCCGAGGAAGTAGAAATTGAGGAAGAAGGAGAAGTCGTTCCAGCACAGGACCGCGAAGGGAAGGGCGATGAGGGCGGTGGCCGCCCCCACTATGGCCACGGAGAGGATGCGGTCCCTCCAGTTGCGTTGCTGCAGAAAATGGACCGGGAAGAGCAGGATGGGGAACATCTTGGTCCAGACCCCCACCCCGATGGAGGCGCTGGCAAGGTGTTTTTTCCTCAGTTGCATAAGTACGACGGAGAGCATGAAGACGAAGGCGACGATGGACTCGTCCTCCCCCGTGCCCGACTCCACGATGGTATAGGGGGAGAGCAGGACCAGCAGCCCGGCGAGGTAGGCCTTGTCCTCGTCCAAATGACGCAATCCGAGGTACATCAGGGCGGCCAGCAGGAAGGCGAACAGGGAGAAGTAGATGCTCCACACCCAGTCGTGCTCCGCCCCTCCCAGCAGCTGGGGGGGCACCAGGAGGTAGTTGATGACCGGCGGGGTCTCGGTGTGCACGTCCCTGTAGAGCAGTCCCCCATCCAGGATGGTCTGGGCCCGGGCACGGTAGACGCCCAGGTCCGGATGGGAGAGGTCCTCGTCCAACATAGACACGAGGACGGCGTTGTCCACCACGATCGTGGTGCCATAGACCAACAGGGTGATGATGGCATAGAAGGCCAGCTTCCTCGCGGGGGAGAGCGCCCTCAGCCAGGCATGGAGCCGCTGCCATCGCCCTTCCAACGACATCCCTATCCCCTACCGCCCCTTGCCGCGTAGGGTTGCGATCTCGTCCTTGTGGTCCTTCTTGAACTTGGAGTAGTCCCGGAGGGTGATGAACGGCACGGTGTAGAATTTGATGTACGAGCTGCCGGAGGGCCGGGCGTAGTGCACGATCGGCACCTCAGTTATCGTCATTCCCTTGAGGGCGGCGAGCGGAAGGATGAAGCGGTGCAGCCCCTGATATCCTTCGGGGTCGAAGCCCAGGGCCAGCGCCTTCTCCCTGCGGAACGCCTTGAAGCCGCTGTTCTGGTCCTTGATCTCCAGTCCGAACTTGCGGCGGATGATGAAGCGGTTGTAGGTGCGGGAGATCAGTCGGCGGACGAAGGGATCGGTGCGCTCCTTCCTCCAGCCGGTGACGATATCATATCCCTCATCTATCTTGGCGAGGAAGAGCGGGATCTGCTTGGGCTCGTACTGGCGGTCGGCGTCCATGATGATCACCACGTCGCCCTTGGCCTGCTGGAAGCCGGTGCGGATGGCGTAGGAGCGCCCCAGGTTCTTTTCATGATGAACGACCCGCACGTTGGGATGGTCCTTGGCCAGCTGGTCGCATATCTCCCCGGAGCGATCGGTGCTCCCGTCGTCCACCAGCAGCACCTCCCCGTCGATGCCCTGGTCCCGATAGACGGCCAGGATGTCCTCGGTGAGCGGCCCCACGTTCCCTTCCTCGTTCTTGAGCAGCAGCACGGTGGTGCACTTCAGTTGTATCCCCTCTGGTTCTTGTCGGCGTCCTTCAGGTCCTCGCTCTGGGCCTGTTGGACGCGATGGTCCACCACCATGGCGAGCAGGCTGACCGGTACGGACAGCCAGATAGAGGTGATCGCGCTTAAAAGCCCTGCGGTGGCGGCCACGTGCGGGTCCAGGCCGCTGGCGCTCAGCACCGCGGAGGACATCAGGACGTTGCCGCTGCCCGCGGTGAGGACCACCGCGCTCAGCGATGCCAGGCTTGCGGAGGCGATGACCGCCACCAGGGTCACGTCGACGCCCAAGGCCTCGATGATCAGGTACAGGCGGGCGATCTCATTGCCCCATATCAGTAGGGTGAGCATGGATGGCCAGACGAGCAGCCTCTTATCGCTGAACGCCACGGCCTCGTTGAACGAGCGCACCGTGCCGAGGACCTTGGCCGCGTACCGCTCGCCCTTCTCACCCTTGATGGCCTTAGAGGTCAGACGGGCCCCCCAGGCCCCGATGCGCATCAGGAGCTTGGGGCGGATGAGCACGTAGATGAGCAGGACGTTCGCCACGACCATCAGGGCCACCAGAAGTATCAGGTAGCTGCGCTGCTCCTCCACGATGGAGGCGAGGAGCAGGAACAGGCTGGTGACGGCCAATATGGTCAGCACCGCGAAGTCCATGATCCGCTCGGTGACCACCGACGCCAATCCCTTCCCGATGGCCACCCCCTCCCGGGCGCTCATCTCGACGATCCGGGAGGTCTCGCCGAGCACCTTGCCGGGGATGAGGTTGTTGATGGCCTGGCAAAGGGAGAAGGCGGTGAATGTGGTGCGGAAGGGCACGCTGTTCCCTGCGCACCCCATCAGCACGCTCCAGCGGTAGGCCTTGACGAAGAGGTTGATGAGGTAGAGGACGACGACCAGCAGGATGAGGTTTACATTTATGCCCGTCAAGGCTGTCCAGACCTCCTCGGGGTTGGATGCCAGGATGACAAGCACGATCAGACCGATCGAAATGCCCAGCCTGAGCTTGGTGCCGATGCCCATCTTGCCCGTGGTCCATCCCCTTCCCTGATCGCAACTGTTCCGCACAGAGGCCGTTGGCCCATCTGATGACTAGGATGGACTTATATCTACCTTTGCCATCGGCCTGGGCCGGATGCGCAAAGAATGTAATCCCTCCGGTCCATCACGGGAACGATAGGATGCGCCTTCTGGTCATCTATGATACCGTGTACGGCAGCACCGAGCGGATAGCCCGGGCGGTGGCCGAGGAGCTTGAGGCCGCTGGGCATGAGGTCTCCTGCCGCCGGCAGTCCCTCTCGGGGGAGGAAGACTTCCTCGGAGTCGGGGTTTGGGTGATCGGCTCCCCCACCCATTGGGGGCGGGCGCCCTTCCGCTTCAAGACCCTGCTCAAGAACGCCGTCAAGGAGGCGGGAGCGGACCACGCCTTCGTGGCCTTCGATACCCGGTATGATGGCATGCACGCCGGGGCGGCCGATCGCACGCACAGGATGCTGGTCAATGCGGGACTTCGCCCGCTGCTCCCCCCCGCCTCGTTCATCGTGGAGGGGAAGGAGCTGCGCGCCGGGGAGGAGGCCAGGGCGAGAGCCCTTGGCCAGGCGATCGCGGCCTCGCTACGCTGATCCAGGCGAAGGCTGCGCCGCCTCGTCTGACCCCTCATCCACGTTGGTGAAGGACAGGATAGCGATCGCGATTACGATGAAAAAGGAGGAGAGCAGGAACAACGGAACGTACCCGAGGAACTGGGCGACCAGGCCGCCCAGGAGCGACCCGACCAGGGTGGCTATGCCGCGCACCGAGGAATACATGCCCATGGATTGGCTCCGGTAGGATCGGAAGGCCATCTTGGCCACAAGGGAGTCCCCGGCCACCGCCAGGAGGGCCCAGCACAGCCCGGCCATTCCGCTCAGTGCGCACATCAGGACGAACAGCGCCCCCTGTCCGACGGGCATCAGGGTGACGAGGTAGAAAGAGGGGAAGATCAGGGCGCGCAGTCCGAACGACAGTACCTGGACCTTCCTTCCCCCGAACCTATCGACTAGCCTTCCCGCCCTGGAGTAGAGCAGCGCCGATACCGCTGAGCTCGCCAGATAGACCGCGAGGACCTGGGCGCTGCTCATGCCCACGTACTGCGATAGGTATGTGGGCAGGACCACGTAGAAGCACAGGAAGCCGGTGAAGGCGAGGAACACGATGAGGTAGTAGCGGCGGAGGAGCCGTGGGAAGTTGCGCAGCCTGAGGTTTCTCCTGGACATCTCCAGCACATAGAGCAGCCGCTGGGGCATGAAGCGCAACTTCTCCATCAGGTAGGAGGGGACCTTGTTCAGCTCCATCGGGGAGACCGCCTCCCTGCTGAGCTTCTCCACCGGCTCCTTCATATAGAGGCGCCCAAGGAACACGGACAGGAAGCCCAGGGCGCCGGCCAGGATGAAGAGGGCGCGCATGGGCGTGGCATCCCCCTCGGATGGGAACAGCGCCAACCAGACCGTGCCCAGCAGGAGCCCGATGACCCACCCCACCCCTCCGACCCGGCTGAAATCCCCCAATCGCCTCGGCCATTCGTCCCTGTGGAAGCATTCCAGCACCATGACGGTGCCGACCGGGGCGACGGCCGCACCCAGGAAGCCGAAGATGAAGTTGGCGATGTAGTACTCCGTTATGCTCTGCGACAGCCCCATCAGGATGAAGGAGAACGCCACGCCGAGGAAGCCCGCCAGGACGAAGGGGATCCTTCGCTTGGAGGTGTCCGAGAGGTTCCCCCAGATGATCCCGGCCGGGACCGACGCCAAGGAGGTCGCTGCGCTGACTATGCCCACCTGGGCCACCGTGCCCTTTAGCCCCTCCGTGATGAACAGCGGGATCAGGGCGTTGGTGCTCCCCCCTGATATGTTGTACGGGAGGAACGAATAGTACCATCGATCGTCCTTCGACCGTTCCTTGGCCATGTCCCCTCAGGATTGTTGGCCCCTATGGATAAACCCTGCGGTTCCACGGACGTCGATGCTCAGGCGGCCCCGAGGAGGACTGAGAGGGCAACGGTGAACAGGACCACAAGCGATACCAGGACGAACCTGCCGTCCCCTTCCTTGATGAAGACGTACAGCGAACCGAGCACCCTTGCCAGGGGGGTGGCTATCAGCATCACTATGCCCAGGGTGAGGAAGGCGGTCGGGTCCAGCTCGGCGAGCCGTGAGGGGAGCTCCCCCATGGGGACCGCGGCGTACTCCCCCTCCCCGGTTGCCAGCCCCAGGACCAGGCCGAGCAGCATGAGGCAAAGGCTGAGCACCATGCCCCAGCGCAGGATCGGCTGGACCACGCTGCAGAGCCTGTCCTGGTCCGGCGTCAGACCACCCCCCATAGGCCGAGGGCCTTGAGCATCATAGCGAAGGCCACGGTAAAAAGCAGGATGGAGAACCATCGGCGGAGGGCGCTGGGGGAATAACGGGCCATGAGGATGGTCCCAATGTAAGCGCCCGTGAAGGTCCCCAAGGCCACCGCTCCGCATAGATAGGCGTTCAGAAGGCCGTGGCCGTAGAAGACCATGGCCCCAGTGAGCGCCGTGACGCCGATCATGAAGTTGCTTGTGGCGGTGGCCGCCCGCAGCGGGACGCCCATGCACAGGTTCATGACCGGCACCTTGACCAGGCCGCCGCCCACGCCCAGAAGCCCGGAGAGCATGCCGGCGACGCTGCTGAACGCAAGCCCCTTCCCCAATCCCCCGACGCCGTAGCTGACCTCGCACCGGTCCCTGGGATCTATGTACCGGCAGGACAGGTCGACCACCTGCCCTTCCGGCGCCTCCTCCGGGGAGAGGATCACCTCTGTGCGGCGGAGCATCGTGTATCCGGAGTACACCAGCAGCAGGGAGAAGAGGACCAGGAGGACGGTCTGGTCGGTGTACACGGCGATGAGCGCTCCGATGATCGAGCCGATGGTGGTCGCCATCTCCAGGAAGAGCGCCAGCCGGACGTTGGTCAGCCCCTGCTTGACGTACCGGCTGGCCGCCCCGGTGGAGGTGGCGATGACACCGATCAGGCTGGCCCCTATGGCCTCCTGCATGGGGACCCCGAAGCCGAGGGTGAGCAGGGGGATTATTATGAGCCCGCCGCCGATCCCCAGCAGGGCTCCGATGATGCCGGCGCCCACGCAGAGGAGGGCGATGAGCAGCAGGACCAGCGGTTCCATTGATGCAGGCCATGCCCGGAGAGGGACATAAGGCTAGCGGGAGAATGGTTTATTACCTCCCGCTCCATGGAAGGCGCATGGGCCTCCTGCTGGTCAGATACTCGGAGATAGGGCTGAAGGGGCCGGGGGTGCGGCGCTATTTCGAGAGGGTGCTCATTCGCAACATGATGGCCGCCCTGGCCAAGGAGAGGGTGGAGGCCCTCATCGAAGGCCAGTATGGCCGGCTCTTCGTGACGACCGACCGCCCGGAGGAGGCCGCCTCGGCGCTGAGGCGGGTCTTCGGGATCGCATCGCTCAGCCGCGTCGAGGAGTGCACCTCGGACATCAGGGAGGTGCGCGCCCTGGGGCTCAGGATGGCCACCCCCCTTCTCAAGGACGGTGCCTCCTTCCGGGTGGAGGCCAGGCGCAATGGCGTCCATCCCTACACGAGCATGCAACTGGCCGCGGAGGTGGGGGAGGAGATCTACGAGGCGAACCGGCATCGAGGGGTGCGTGTGGACCTTCACAGCCCCGATCAGGTGGTGTACGTGGAGGTCCGCGACCGGCGGGCGTACGTCTTCACCGAGTACCTGGAAGGGCCAGGCGGGCTTCCCATGGGAAGCCAGGGGAGGGTCGTGGCCGTCATCGAGGGCGAGCGGGACGCGCTGGCCGCCTGGATGATGATGAAGCGGGGGTGCCGCGTCCTCTATCTGGGCGACGAGGAGGGGGCGATGCGCGCCATCGAGCGCTGGGACCCTGAGCCGAGGACGGTTTCCGGGCCATTGGAGAGGGCGGTGCACGCCCACCGGGCCCTCGGCGTCGTTGTGGGCTGGTCGCTCCAGGAGCTCCAATCCCGCCGAACGTTGAACGTCGATGTGCCTGTATACCATCCCCTCATCGGTATGGGGGAGGAAGAGGTCGAAGGGCGGTTGAAAATGATAGTTGAGTAGGCGGGGCGCCTACTTTATGTGGTGGTCATTGGCGCGCACCGACGGGCGCGCCTTCTCCGCCCCTTTGCCCTTCCAGTGCAGGCCGCGCCCCTTGCGGCCGGCGGAGGTCTTGCCGCGGAACACCCTGTTCTTGTGGGCGCTCCCGCAGATCCAGTTGAGGTCCTTGTCCGCAATGATCGAGGGATGGTGCTTGTCGACCAGGATGATCTCGTACCAGACGTTCTTGCCATCCTCCCCCACCCAATAGGAGTTCAGCACCTCCATGTTGGGATAGCGCTTCGCCGCCCTTTCCTCGGCCATCCTCTTGAGGCTCTTGCCCGTGGTGATCTTGGTCATGCCCTTGCGCTTGGCCCTGCGCCCCTTCCAGATCTTCCGCCTCTGCAGCCCGCCCTTCCGGACGCGGCCGCGGACCACGATAATGCCCTGCTTGGCCTTGTACCCGAGGGCGCGGGCGCGGTCGAGCCTCGTCGGCCGCTCCAGCCGGCTGAAGTTCGGCTCCCTCCTCCACAGGATGAGCCTTTCCCACATAAGTTCGTTCACGTAAGAGTCGTCGGGACGGTCCCAGGCCTCCGAGATGTAGGAGTACATGCTCCTTCCGCTCACTGGCCTTGGCCCTTCCCCGCTATCGTCGGTCTTGTTGTCCACCATTTGTATCACCAGTGCCGCAGGTGGCGGCGCTTCGGGATTCGCCCCTTGCGGGGTACAGCTCCGGCGAGACTCGTCTCGCTACGAGGCCCACAGATAATATAGCCCTATTTAAACGATTTCCCGGCCGCCTCAGAAGTAATCGTCCAGGGTGAGCTTCCTATCGGTCTTCTTGACCTGCTCCAGCCTCACCTTCGGCCTCTGCCCCTCCTCCGAGCCATAGTCGAACAGGCTGGCCTGCTGGTTGCCGTTCATGAGGTCCTTTTCCCCCCAGCCGAAGACCTCGGTCGCGCGTGCGAGCGTCTGAGCCAGCCGCTCGGCGTAGTACCGGTAGTCGGGGGTGTAGCCGAACTCCTTCCCTGAGATGTAGGGCTGGACCTCCTGCGGCCTCTTCCGCGAGTTGGTGACGATCCAGGAGACCTTCATCCCCGGGACGAACTCGTACCCCATGTCGATGAGCTTCCGGGCGGTCTGCACGGTGGCCTGGGTGTCCGGGTTGGCATAGTCCTTGAAGGCCCGGCACCCCTTCGATATGACCAGCTTCTCCAGCGGCGCTTTCCCCGCGAGCGTGTCCTGCACGTACCCTCGGGCGGCCTTCACCGCCTCCTCCGTCCTCCCATCCATTATGAACTCGAAGACGGTCATCAGCGCCTCGGACTGCAGGTCGAAGGCGTCCGTCCTGCGCACCTCGTACCCGCGGATGACCAGCTCCTCCTTCGGCCAGACCATACGGCCGACGTAGCGCTTCTTCTTGCCGTGGGAGAACAGCGGCTCCATGAGCTTCTCGAACTCCAGGGAGCCCCCCTCCTTGGAGAAGCGGGCGGCCAGCTCCTGGCCGAAGGCCAGCGACCCCTCGAGGTCCTGATGGGGGGACTGCACGAACACCGAGTCCGTATCGGAGTAGATGACGTTCACCCCCTCGTCGGTGAGGGCCTTGATAATGCCCTTGGTGGTCTCCCTGGCGAAGGCCGTGATGCTGCCCCCTATGCTGCGGTCGGTGAACCGGTAGAAGGAGGATGCGAAGACGCCGTAGAAGGAGTTCATGAGGACCTTGATGGCCGCCTGCAGGCCCTCGTAGTAATGGGCCTCCTCGGGGTCCTTCGCCCTTTTCGCCATCGCCTTCGTCTCGTCCCTGCGGCGCATGAGGTCCGCCAATATCGTCGGGAGGATGCCAGGCTGCTGCTCCTTGCTCAGGAAGCGGACCCCGAGCGGGGATACGATCGTCCCGCGGTCGTCCCGGGTGGTGAAGCAGATGTTCTTGGCTATTATGAGGCTGGGGTACATGGACTTGAAGTCCAGGACGCACACCCAATGGTACACGCCGGGGGCTATCTCGTGCACATAGCCCCCTTCGATGGCCTCCTCCTCGTCTTCGAAGCTGCCCGTGAGCGGCACCGCCACCTGCGGGATGTGGCGGTCCGCCGCGCGGATCATTATGGCGTCGATCAGCTGGGATGAGCCCGAGTTCAGGACATCGTCCACGGGCATGCGGGACACCGCGGCCAGGTCCATGCCCTTGCGGATGCGCCCCACCTTGCCCAGGACCTTGAGCGCCAGCTCGGCATCCCGGGTGCAGTAGGCCAGGACCTTGTCCCGGTCGTTCGTCCATTCCTTGTCTATCGCCCTCGGGTCGTAGTCATCCCCGACCTTCATCTTCATGTCGACGTCCAGCTTCTCCTCGCCCAGCAGGGCCTTGGAGACGGCGTTCAGCGTCTCCTGCTTCGGCCTTATCTCGACCTTCACCGCCCACCAGGCGTCCACGATGAGCCGGCCAGTGCAGCGCCAGAAGCGGTTCATGACCCGTCTGGGAGAGGACCCGTCCCTGCCCCACTTGAGCTCGTTGAGGCCCAACTTCCTCGCCCTTTCGATTATGTAGGGGATGTCGTACCCGTCGATGTTGTAGCCGGTGATGACGTCCGGGTCCTCCATTTGGATGACCTCGGTGAACCGCTCGATCATCTCCCGCTCGCCGCCAGTGATGGGCTCCCCCGCCCGCGTCCCGGTCTCGTCCTTGATGACGTAGCAGATGGTGTAGATCGTCTCGTCCGTGATGGAGTTCTCGATGTCGAAGCTCAGGATCTTGAGCTTGGGGGTGAAGGGGGGGACCTCGGTGAACCCCTGAAGGTTCACCACCAGGTCGGTCGTGTACCTATCCTTGACCTCCTCGCCCCGGGCGGTGAAGCAGGCCGGGAGGTCGTTGTCATAGATGAAGCGGTGGTGGAACGGGATGTCGGCCGCATAGACCTCCATGCCCTGGCGCTTCAGCTCGGCGCGGTACTGAGGCACGGCCCAGGGGAACCTGATGACCACCTTGGAGCACCGCTGGACGCGGCCCTTGTTGATCAGGAACAGGTCCACGGGCTCCACGGCCAGGAGGTCGTCTTTCCCCTGCACGAGAGGAAGCACCTCCTCGGGCGGGGCCGCCACGTGGAAGTAGGGCCTGAACCCCGTCCGGCGCAGGGTGATGGAGCGGCCGTCTCGGGTCTTCCCGAACAGCTCCACCACTATGTTGTCGTTCTCCCCCCTCGAATAGGAGGCTGTGAGCAGGCGAACGTCCCATTCTCCCATGTCCTACCTCTTGGCCACTATCGTCATGACGTCCCCGTCCTTCAGCGGATGGTCGTGCCCGACCACCCGATGGGTCCGGGCGTCTATGGCCCGTATGAAATTGTCCCCCAGGTCGGTGTGCACCTTGTAGGCGAGGTCCCGGGCGGTGCTCCCTCTCCTCAGCAGGAAGGCGTCCGGGAGCACATGCCCGTCATGGTCGGTGAGATGGCCCTCGTCCTCGACGGGGTACACGACCAGCATCTCCAGCAGCTCATAGGCCACCTTTTCCAGGCATCTCTGGACTCCGGTGCCCCCATACCTTTCCATCGCGCGGGCCATGTAGTCGAGCGCCTTCCTCTGCCCGGCGCTCAGCTTCGAGGGGTCGTTGACCTTGAACGAGGGGTCCCCTGGGGTATAGGACACGAGGCCCGCCTTGGCCGCCCGCCGGAGCGCCAGCTCGGTCTCGGCGCATGTGGGCACAGCCACGTACCCTTCCAGCTCGCTCAGCCTCCTGACCGTTTCGGGATCGGCCGCGTCCGCCTTGTTGAGGGCGAGGACCATGGGCTTGCTCAACCGTCTGATATTGGCAGCCAGGCGATAGAGGTCCTCGTCCTGCCAATCGATGATCCTCTGGGGCATGTCCGAAAGGCGCAGGGCGGCGGAGACCTGGGCCTCGGTCACCCCCAGGCCTGTGAGCCTGTCATGGACGACCTGCTCCACCTTCTGCCCCTCCAGGTGAGCCCCGCGGGCCAGCTTGTCGAACCCTTTGATCATGATGCCCTTTATCCACTGATTGATCTCCCGCTCAAGGAAGATTACGTCCTCCATCGGATCGTGGCTTCCCGGCCTCACGGCGTTGCCCTCCGCATCCGTGGAGCCGCTGGCGTCGATGATGTGGATGAAGGCGTCGGCCTGCCTCAGGTCGTCCAGGAACTGGTTGCCCAGCCCTTTGCCCAGATGGGCGTCGGGGACGAGGCCGGCCACGTCCAGGAGCTCGATCGGCACCAGCCGGACCCCGTTCTCGCAGGCGGAGTTCCTGGGCTGGCAATTGACATTGAAGTCCAGGTGAGGGCACCTGGAACGTACGAAGCCCACGCCCTTGTTGGGCTTGATGGTGGTGAACGGATAGTTTGCGATCTCGGCCGTGGCCATCGTGGCCGCCGCGAAGAATGTGGACTTGCCCACGTTGGGCTTCCCTACGATCCCGATCAGCATGCTCTCCCCCTCTCCATAAGGAGGCCGGGGTTAAAATGATTGCCCGCCGGGGCCTGGGGGACGGTCATCGCCCATCCGGGAAGGCGACCTGCGGGCGCTTGGTCAGGAACGACGCCGGCACGTCCCTCGCCATCCGCTCGGCGTCCCTGACCTTGATGCCCAGGGACATCAGGTCCGGCGGCAGCCATCGGTTCCCGGTGGGGTCCACCGGGCCGATGATGAGGGCCTGGTCCGGGCAGTTGGAGGCCAGGCCGGCCGGGTAGGTCAGGAAGGAGGCGCAGCTCGGGCCCCAGGGCGCGGAGGTGGAGGTGAACGCGTCCGGCGTGCCGAAATGGTGCAGCGCCAGCAGGTTCCTGAGCTGCTCGGCCTCCGCGAACAGGAGGATTGCCCTCGGCTGGCCCGTCCCCTGCCGGTACCTGGCGCATTGAGCGACGCACAGATGGGCCTGCGGAGGGCGGACCCTGCCGACGAACGCCTTGCTCCGCGTCACCAGCTCGGGGTCCCGCTTCAAATGTTCCGCCTCCCCTCCCCTGAAGGCCGGGGACCCGGTGGATATGAAGTACTTGAGCCCCTCGGCCATCTCGGTCAGGCCGAGCCAGGACTGCCCGCCGGGGCATACCCCTGCGCGGGCGTCCGCGCTAATATAGAGCAGGGGCTCCTCCCCCTTGGCGCACATCAGCACCGCCTTGGCGATGCACCTGTCCACGTCCCCGAAGGGCCTGCCCCCCTCCGGCCTTTCCTTGCTCTCATAGATGCACAGGGGCTCGAGCCTCAGATGCCCTGCCCTCTTGAGCGTTCCGCCAATCTCGGCTATGTCCATCGTTCCCTCGCCGCTCGACATGTTCCTCCTGACGACATCGGCCGGCGGGATAATCAAGATGCGCCCCCGGGTCCACTCCAGCCCTCGTTCAATGACCGGTGAGGGCGTCGGAGAGCTCCGCGATCTGAGCGGGAGCGAGCCGCTCGACCCTTTCGTCCAGATAGGGGACGTTGCTCCGATCGTCGGGCAGCATGCCCCTCTGTCTGAGCACCGTCCCGATCTTCTTCCGCCTCTGCTGGAAGAGCGTATCGACAAGTTCAAGGTAGCGCCGCTCGTCCCTCACCCTGAAGGGGGCGGGGCGGGGGGTGAGCATGACGATCGCGGAATCCACCTCCGGTTCGGGCCAGAAGCGGGACCTCGGGACGTTCTCCAGGAGCCTGCATTCGGCCCGGTAGTAGACGTTCACGGAAAGGCGGGAATACGCGTCATCCCCGGCGGAGGCGACCATGCGTTCGGCGAACTCCCGCTGCACCATCAGGACCGCCCTTCTGAAGTCCATCTCCAGGAGGCGGAACAGCAGCGGGGATGATATGCTGTAGGGGACGTTCGAGATGAAGAGGTCAAACCGGGGGACATCTATGGCCAGGAAGTCCCCCTGGATGACCTCAAGCCGAGGGAAGGTTTCCCGGAGATAGCGCACCGCCCCCTCCTCGAGCTCGATGGCTGTGACCATGTCGGTCCTATCCAGGAGGGCGCGGGTGAGGGTCCCGAAGCCTGGCCCGACCTCCAGGACCCGGTCCCCCGGGGCTATGCCGAGGAATTCCGCCTCCCGCTCCGCCACCCGCCTGTCGATGAGGTAGCTCTGCCCCTTGGCCTTGGAGGGGCGTACGCCGTACCTTGCTAGAAGGGAGCGCAGCTCCCCGATGCTCATCATCTTACCTGGGAACGAACACCCGGTACTTCTGCGAGGGATCGGCCAGCTCGACCTCTATTCGCTTCGCCACCACCTTCTCCGGGTGCTTGAAGGTCGGGATCCGGGCGGCGATGTCGGCGAACGATTTGAAGGGGGCCTTCTTGCGCTCCTCGAGGATCGCCCACATGGTCTTCTTTCCAAGGCCAGGAAGGAGCTCAAGCACGTGGTATCGGGTGGTGATCGACTCGGCCTCGTTGAAGAACTGCACGAACCGCGGCTCGTTCTCCTTCACCACCTCCAGGATCACGAACGGGAGCTCGTTCTGGGAGCCCGCGTTCAGCTCCTCGTACCCGACCCGGCGCTTGACGTGTAATATCTTATCGCGCTTGTCCATGTCCTTGCCGATGTACACCACCTCCCCGGGGGTGATGATCGCCCCCGGCTTGGGCACGAGCTCGAACAGCTTGAGCTCGGTGCTGCCCAGGGCGTACGCTACCGGTTCCCTCCTGAATCCCCTCTCCGTAGGCAGTCCCTGCGGTAGATAATCTAGAATATGAGCGTAGTCCTCCAAAGCAACACCAGCCTAAAGGTATTCGTTCACCAGTTTAATAATCTGCTCGCCCTGCTTCTTGTCGAGCACCCGCCTCTCCTTCTGGAATATCAGGCGGACGTCGTCGAAGTGGGTGGGCAGGAGGTCGGTGATCTTGACCGCCACGGCCTCGGCGTTGTTGAGGTCGGCAATGAACTCGAGCTCCAGCAGCTTTTCGACTAGCTCCCGGGCCTCCTTGGCGCTAAGCTTGGTGTCCTTGGCGTGCTCCAAGGCCAGCTTCTGCTCGGGGGTGAACTCCCTCGCCTTGGACTCGGCCTCGAGCATCTCCTTGACCTCTGCCAGGGTGACGTAGCGATCCTTGCTCATCCGCATCACCGTCAGTTCTTGACCTTGCGCATGTGCTCGGGCCGGGAGATGACGGTCTTGAGCTTATTCCCGTCCTTGACGGAGAGAACGTAAGCGCGCCCCTGGGCGGCCATCACCGTCCCGGTCTTGCCGTGGAAGCGGACGTGGGGGGCGCCCCTGACGATGCTGGGGTCCAGGTGGATGTGCGCCTTCTCCCCTACCTCGAACTGAACGAACTCGTGGGTGATCGGGGAGAGACCCCTGGCCCTGGGGCTCTTCTTTAGAACCTTCCTTCCCTTCCTCCTCAATCCATGCGATGCTTTGACCATTTCTATCCCTCGCTGCTGTCTATGACCCCGATGACGTCCAGGGCCTCCACGGTGCAGGGGACCCCCAGCATCTCCGAGAGATTGGGCTGCGTCCTCCCCTGGTCGCCGTGCACGAACTCCTTCACATAGGTGCCAGACTCGGTGCGCAGCCGGAGCGTCATCCGGTCGCCTTGGAAGTCCTCCAGGACCACGTAGACGATGTGCCGCTCACGTTCCAGGTCCGCGCGCCTATGGGCCACCCTAACGGGCGTCCGCTGGACTATACGGGTTCGGTTGAACGTGCGAAGGACCTCATCCACTCTCTCCTTATTAACTTTGCCGTGGATGGCCACCTGTGCGCGGTACTCCTTCTCAGGGGTCGCGTTCTTGACCCTCCGGACCTCCTCGCGGTCCGACGGGCGAAGCCCCTCCACCTCCACCAGGCCCTTCCCCCTCTCGTTGATCTCCCGCTCCAGGGCGGGTAGGTCGAGGTGCCTGATGACCGGGGAGGAGAGCTCGATGACGAATGGCCGACCGGTCCCGAGCATCAGGGCGTCGATGTCCTCCCGGCCCATCCCGTGGAAGAAGTGCTCCTTCGCCTTGGCGTAGGGGAGAAGCACGTCCCCTATCTGCTCCTGGACGCTGGTAGCGTACATCTTGCCCGTGTTGGCGCATCGAGGGCAGCCCTTTCCCTGGCAGGCCCGGCAGGGCCATTTGGTCTGAGGAATCTCCCGGGAGAGCTTGCGGTACCGGCCGTAGATGAACAGCGGGGCCACGTCCAGCTCCACATGGGCGAAGCGGGTGTCCACTAGGGCGACGACCTGGGGGTTCTTGAACTCCACCTCCTTGCCATTGAGGGCGCTCACCGCCTTCCCTATCTCCCGGTTGAGTTCGGACTTGATGGGCTCGGCGTGCTCCTGGCCGACGATGGACCACAGCCCCTCCTCCCGGGCCTGCACGATCGGGTCGACCCTAGTTCCGACCAGGAAGTTATCGCACTCCACTTCCTGCAACTTAAGGGCGACCGCCCCCGCGAACCGTGGCACCTGATCGAACAGCTCGGCGCAGACCGAGCATCTGGTGTGCCTCATCGGCCCCAAGCCCCGGGAGGCGCGGTCCTGGTCGATCAGCGCCCGCAGCTCCTGCCCTCTGTTGAGATTCGTGGTCCCGGTGCCCACCTGGGCGAACAGCCGACCCAGGCAATGGTCGCAGAGATCGATGTCCTGTACCCTGAGCGCCCTATCTAGCACTTCCTTCATGGTCGCCCGGCCTACCGTTTCCGCCTAGATAAATCATCGCGTGTTAACAGGGGAAAGTGCTTAATCCCGAAGCAGGATTCCCTAGAAGAAGGCCCCGATGTCCGAGGAAGGCAGCATGTTAGGCCCCCTCCGTGAGCGAGGGTATGATGCCAGGTCCCTGTCCGTGTCCCATCTGGACGAGGTCAGGGAGGACGTGGAATCCCTTCATCGGGAGGGGCTCATAAGCGAGGAGCTGTACAAGGAGTACCTATTCCGCTTCAAGTACTACGTCCCTTCCGCCTTCCCGGAGGCGCGGAGCATCGTCGTCGTCTCCGTCCCCCAGCCGACGTGCGAGGTCGTCTTCAGGGTCGGAGGGAGAAGGCGGAGGGCCATTGTCCCCCCGACCTACGCGAACGCGGTGGAGGTGGACACGGAGATCGTGGACCTTCTGGAGAAGGGGGACGGCAGGGGAGTGAGGCTTATGCGGGCCATCCTTCCGCACAAGACGCTGGCGGCCAGGACGGGGCTGGCGGTGTACGGACGGAACAACATCACCTATGTCCCGAAGTACGGTTCGTACCACAGGCTTACCAGCTTCTTCACGGATCGCGAACTTCCTGATGATTGGCAGGAGATGCGGATGATGGAGAGGTGCGAGGGCTGCATGGCCTGTGTCGATGCCTGCCCCACCGCTGCCATCGTGAGGGACCGTTTCCTCATGTACGGGGAGAGGTGCCTCACGTTCCACAACGAGATGCCGAACGAGCGGGGCTTTCCCGATTATATAATGGAAGGGATGCACAACGCCGTGATCGGCTGCATGATCTGCCAGATGGTATGCCCTGTGAATGCGCAGGTCCGCAACTGGATGGTGCATTGCACCGAGTTCGACGAGGAGGATACGGAGTACCTCCTGAAGGGCGATTTCGCTGGCCCGAGGGCCGCGCGGATGGCCGAGCGTCTGGCACCGTTGGGGCTGGACCTGCAGCTGTTCCCCCGGAACCTGATGGCCCTTCTTAGGAACGGCGATTAGGTATCAGAGCTCGAACCCCATCTCGGCGATGCGCAGCTCCGCCCGTTTCCTTTCCAGGTAGCGATACACCGTGGCATGCTCGCTCCCGCTGAGCAGCATGTCGACCGCGGTACGCGCAACGGGCATCTGCACCGAGTTGCCGATGATGCTGACGGTGTCCCCGTAGACGGAGACGTGCACGCCGACCAGGTCCTCGATTATGCGGCGGGTCTTCCCGCCGGAGCCGATGACCCTGGCGCGCATGCGGGCGAGCTGGTTGCTGCCCTTGCCCACATAGTTGTCGATGTTCATTATCTCCAGGTACTCGTCGTCCTCCAGAAGCCGAAACGCCTTCTGCGGGGCGAATCCCCGGCCGATCGCCCTCACGATATCGATGACCTTGAGGGGCAACAGCGGGTCCTCCGCCTTCATCTCGTCAAAGGAGACCTCCCCCTCCTCAGCGTCCACATCGATCCTGAGGCCCGTCCGCTCTTCCAGATACCTCTTGGTCTCCCCGCCCTGACCGATGAGCACGCCAACGCGCTCCTTCGGGACCTTCACAACCTTCATCGCTCCCTGACCCCCTTTACATATCTGAGGACGGTGCCATCGCCCCACACCCTGACCCCCAGCCCGCTGAAGTAGCGGTTGATGTTCCGGATGTCCCGCTCGAGCAGCCCCTGGGCGTTGGGGTGGTCGGCCATCATGGCCTGTCCGCAGTCTATGATATAAGGCCGACCTTCGTGCATTAGGATGTTGTACTCGCTCAGGTCGCCGTGTACCAACCCCGCCCTCTGGTACGCGCGCCTCATGAAGCGCACGACCTCGCGGTACACTTTCTGGGGCTTCTCAAGTCGGACCGAGCGCAGCTGCGGGGCGGCCATGGCCTCGTCCCCTATGTACTCCATGACCATAACGTTCCTCAGGAAGCGGATGGGGTGTGGGACGCGGACCCTCGCCGCCTCCAGGCGGCAGAGGTTCTTGAACTCCTTCGTCGTCCAGGCGTATATGAGCTTCCGGGTGCTCCCGGTGATGCCGGAGAAGCGGGGGTCGCCCTCTATGTAGCGCGCTATGTTCTTGAACGTGGAATTGGAGACGCGGAATATCTTCAGGGCGACGAAGGACCCGTCGGGGGCGGTGGCCCGGAACACGTTCCCCTCCTTACCCGTAGAGACGGGAAAGTCCAGCTTGGCGATGCTCCCCTCGCGAATGAGCTTGGAGATCACCTCCAGCGTGAGCCGGTCGAACACCTCCTCGGTGACCTTGCGCCCCTCGGGCGAGCGCTCATAGGAACGGGTGAGGCGGAGCCCCTCCACCTCCCTGTCCAGCTTGAGGATCCGCTTGTCCTCGAACGGCATAGGCCCCTCAGAAGATGTCAAGGTTCTTGGGCAGGACCTTCTTGCGGCTCAGATGGCTAGCTTGCGTCCTGGTATAGCGATAGAGGACGTCGCACTTGTCCTCCTGGAAGTCCCAGGGGCGGATGATGACCAGGTCCCCTTCGCGGATCCACATCCTCTTCTTGATTTTGCCCGGGATCCGGCCCATTCGGGACTTGCCATCAGCGCACATGATCTTGATGCGGGAGGCGCCCAGCAGCTGGTCCGCTATCCCGAACATCTCGCCCTCCTTCTTGTTCGGATACGGGCAGCGAAGGATCTCCTCGCTCTCGGCGCCCTGGTCCCCCTGGGTGTAAGGTTCGTTACTCAATGGAATCCTCCAATGGTTGGGTTCCATTAAACCTGTTCCTGTATATAATCATGGTGCATCCGGCCCCATCGCCCCAGGTAGGCGGGGGCTTTACTCCAACGCATGCTGGATGATCCTGACCATGTCCTCGATGTTGTACGCTGTGCCGCAGTAGGAGCAGAACTTGAGCCCTTCCTTATTCGAGTCCTTGTCGATGGTGATCGTGGCCCCGCACGATTGGCATTTATACGGTATGGCCAATCCCCTCGTTCCCACCTGGTCGATGAGTTCGTTCATGTCCACGGTGATGTGCTTGATGACCTTCTGGTCGTCCAGCCGGCGCATCCGCCCGGCCTCCTCCCAGAAACGGTACTTCTCCAAGATCACCGCGGCCTTCTCGAAGTTCCCGGCCTTCTCCATGTTACGGGCCATGATGAGCTCTTCGAGCATTGTCTCATCCGGTAGCTTGCTCGGGTTGTCCAGCCTCCAGACCCTGATGAGCTTGCCAAGCCAGGGGTCGCTGTTCTCGAGCCCTTCCACCTTGGCCATATGTGCATAGGCCTTGGCCTCCTCCTTGGCCTTGGCCGTCTCCACGGCGGCCTCCTGCTCCTTTCGGATGAGCGCCTGACAGTCCTTGCAGGCCATGGCCCCACCCACCATATACCTTCGCTCTATGGCGGGCACCACGAAGGTCGTCATTGCCGGAAAGAAGATTAAGAGGCATATGATGGAGATAGGCACGTACTCCCAGCCGAACGGTATGATAGGTTCGATGAAGGATAGCTGCTCCTCAAGCCATTCATCTGCCGGTACGAGCATGTTGAAGAAGAAGAGGGCGATGAGATAGATGGTGACTACGCCCGTGACCGTCTTTGCGATGATGAGCCCGACGAATGGTTTGCCGCATCTGGAGCAGGCATTCCCCTTCTTTTTTGGCACATAAAGGGGAGCGCCCTGGGGATTATTTATTTTATGGCCTTTTTATTGCCTGCGTTACCTAGGAACGATATTCCATCAACCCCGTGTCCTGTTCCATCAGGCCTATATCCTCCGATGGCGCCCCGAATGATGGCTGGGCCGGGGAGTCGCCAATCTTTAAGTAATAAGTCAAATATCAAGCGCCGACCCTCGCTCCCGTAGTGTAGTCCGGCCAATCATTCCGCCCTTTCGACATCGCTGGAAGGCGGTGGAAGGTAGGCGAAGACCCGGGTTCAAATCCCGGCGGGAGCACTTAAATTCCATCTAGATTTTCGAGTTTTTTTCTTCAATTCCGCGTTTTTAGCCCTCATCGATCCAGGGGTCAAACCTTTTAACCATTTTTTATTCACTCATGATGAAAAAATTTGTATTTTCGATGGGTTTGTAGTAGAAAGTTATTGGTTCAAATTCCTCAATTCCATTCATGATTGTGGTATCGAATCCTTTCACCACTGCCATAAGTAATACATTTCTGATTTTGATTTTTGAATGTTGATTGATTTCTATTGTTTTTTTCAGAATATAATGTAAGTTCTTACAAACCTCATCATCGGGAGAAGCCAAATTTTTCTCATGAAACTCAGATTCAAACCCTATTTTTAGATACGAAAACTGCTCGATCGGTTTGGATTCGTCCCATCTTTCGGCAATCCATTCAACCATTTTATGCCTTTGAATTTGGTTATCCTCAATTTCACCTTTTTTTAATTCTGGGGATCCTGTCCATTTTGATTCGGCCTTGTTGCAAAATTCAACCTGACACTTTGCCAACGTCAAATAATTGAATTTTAAGTATATTATATTGTTATCAATATTGATTACAAAATATTTATGTGTGGTCCAATCCATTCGCCAGCTGTTC
>Ga0228535_1001101_pt1 | contig 50001 bp, 49 predicted proteins | sample SJ1metagenome_FD_168457 | JGI IMG/M metagenome (GOLD analysis project Ga0228535, IMG submission 168457) | Enriched culture of PCE-dechlorinating microbial communities from Ithaca, New York, USA - SJ1 | ecosystem: Engineered > Modeled > Simulated communities (microbial... > Unclassified | place... | reverse complement strand
AATCTTGATGCCCGTATCTTTTTCGAACTCACTGAAATAGGTGGGAAGCTCGGCATCGGGCAGTGCGGTGTACACTGTCAGTGTCTTGTACTCTGCCGTTCCCTGTGCGGCTGCCGAGATCAGCGGCAGCATGCAGAACAGCACCATCATCGATAAAACAATCTTTCGCATAGATTGCCTCCTTTCGTATACCTCGTCTATTATAGAATAAGTTTGGCAGAATGCAACTGAAATCGTTTGCAGGATGCTAAAAGCGTTTTCATACTATCGCTACACACATGTGAAGGGGATTCGGATGGAGTACGACATCATCATGCTGGGTCATATCTCGAAGGACATCATCATCGACGAAAAGGGGCAGGAGACAAGGCTGTTCGGGGGAGCTCTTCTGTATTCCTCGATTTCTGCGGCGCGGGCGGGGGCCTCCGTGCTCGCCATCACGAAGGCCGCACCCCGGGACTTCTATGCCCTGGATGCGGCGAAGCTGCAGAAGGGCATTGAGCTTGTCACGATCGAAAGCCCGTCGACGACCTCGATACGGAACCTGTTTCTTTCAAGCGACCACGAGCGGCGGGAGACGACACTTCTGTCCCGGGCCGAGCCGTTTTCGGCTGCGGATATCCCCGAGGCTGCCGATGCGAAGATCATCGACCTGGCGGGCCTGTTCGTCGGCGAGCTGTCAGATTCCCTCATCGGAGAGCTCGCCGGGCGCGCGGCCATTGCCGTCGATGCGCAGGGCCTTCTGCGTGAGGCCCAGCCAGACGGCAGAATGCTGTTTCGGGACTGGAAAGACAAATACCGGTATATGCCCTTTGTGCGCTACTTCAAGGCGGATGCCGCAGAGGCCGAGATTCTGACGGGGTTCACCGACAGAGAGAAGGCCGCGCGGACCATCGCGGCCTGGGGCAGAGATGCCGCCGGCCATGAGCCCGAGGTCATGATCACGCACAACACTGAAGCGATAGTGCTCGTGAACGGGAGGATATATCGGGCACCCTTTACTCCTTCCAATCTCTCGGGGCGCACGGGGCGCGGCGACACGACCTTCGCCGCCTATCTCGCGTGGCGCCTCGCGCATGATCCGGAGGAATCGGTGCGGTTCGCGGCGGCGCTCTGCTCGATCAAGATGGAGAAGCCCGGCCCATTCTTCGGAACGCTCGAGGAAGTGTTCGCGCGCATGGAGCGCGATGCATCGCGATGAGATCGGCCTGGTAGCTTCTTGTGTGGCTGGTGGCTCGGTTGGACATTCTGCCTGAGGAATGAGAAATGAATGCAATTTTTGGCATTTTGCTTGCCTACCTCGCAGGTTCCTTCCCGACAGGGCTCATTGTCGGGAAACTGCTTTTCGGCACGGACCCGCGCGAGCGTGGCTCCAGGGCCACAGGTGCGACGAACATCTTCAGGGTGCTGGGTGCGAAGGCCGCCATTCCGGTCGTGCTCTTCGATGTCGGCAAAGGGGCCCTGGCGGTCTTTCTGGCCGCATGGGTGGGCAGGAATGTCGGGCTGCCGCGGGAGTCCCTGCAGGTGATGGGTGCCGTTGCAGCGATGGTAGGCCATGTTTTTCCGGTTTTTGCGGGCTTCCGCGGAGGAAAGGGGGTGGCAACGGGAGCCGGGGCTCTCCTCATGATGACGCCGATTGCCGCGATTTTTTGCGCCATTGGATTTCTGCTCGTGGTCGGACTGACAGGCATTGTGTCGGCGGCCTCGATGACTGCGGCCATTGTTCTGCCTCTTGCGATTGCGCTGGGGGCACAGGGCAGACCCGCGAACCCATGGTATTTGGGTCTGGGCATTGTGGTGGCGCTCTTTATCGTGTTTACGCACCGGGCGAACATACAGAGGATACTGAGAGGCGAGGAACAGGCTTTTGAAAAATTCCGGTTTTTGCGCCGGAAGAACAGGCAAAAAGGCGCGTGATTTGCCGAGGGGCACGCAGCCTTGCTGTTTGACATAAAATGTAATAGTGTAAACTGTGATGAAGATATCCTACCTTGATGGTCCGCGTCTGCGCCTTGCCCTGACAGCCGGCACCCGCTCGCTCATTCAACACATCGCGAGCCTCAATGCGATCAACGTATTCCCCGTGCCCGACGGCGACACCGGCACGAACATGGCGAGCACGGCCCGCGCCATATCTGCTTCGCTCGCCGTGTTTCGCCCCAAAAAAGCTGGGAGCGTGCTCAAGCGGACGGCTCAATCCGCCATCGCCGCGGCGAAGGGCAATTCAGGCGCCATTCTGGCCCAGTTTTTTTCCGCGCTCGCGGAAGAGCTCGGGCATGAGGCGCGCATCAGCGCGAAGCGGCTTGCCGGCGCAACCGTTCTCGCTGCGGAAAAGACGCGCAGTGCACTTTTGGTTCCGAAAGAAGGCACGATTCTCACGGTGCTTCACGATTGGGCGCACGCGCTGTACGAGAAGGCCCAGCAATCCGACGATATCCTCCATGTGTTTATCGCGGCGTACGAATCGGCAAAGACTTCGCTTGCAAAGACGAAGGACGTGCTGCCGGAGATGAGGCGGGCAGGCGTAGTCGACGCCGGCGCCAAGGGTTTTGTCCACATGCTCGAAGGCATCGCACAATTTATCAAATCGGGTTCTCTGAGAGAGATGCTCAGGGCAGAAAGGCGACACCCGGTGTCCGAAAGCCCTGTCCTCGATGTACTCGCCGAACCTCAGTTTGATATTGAGACTCATCCCGAATTCGAAATCCTCGCGGATGCGGACAATGCCGCCTTCCGGTATTGCACCGAAGCCCTCGTGCATGGTGAAAAGCTGAATCTCGACGCGATAAAGACCGAACTCGCAACCCTTGGGGACTCCGTCGTCGTCGTGGGCACGAATATCCTCGCCAAGATTCATGTCCACACCGATTCCCCGAGCGATGCCTTCGACATGCTCGATTCGCATGGAATTGTGGAGGCGCACAAAGTCGATGACATGAGGCTGCAGGCAAGGCTCGCGCGCCGCGCGCAGAGCGCTCGGGGCTGCACCATCGTCACCGATACCGGCTGCGACCTTCCGGAGTCCTTTCTCCTCGAGCACGGCGTGCTCAAGGTGCCAGCACTCATCACCATCGACGGGAAGGCCCGCCCCGACGGTCCCGCGCTCGCCGTTCGCAGGCTCTACAGCCTTATGAGGGAGCGGCCGGGCTTTTCGATGTCCACAAGCCAGCCAACCGACGCCTCATTCTCCAGGGCCTTTTCGCTCGCGTCGGCGCATTCTCGGGAGATACTCTACATCGGGCTGACATCCGCGCTCTCCGGCACCTTTCAGGCCGGCGTCCGTGCGGCGCTTCCTTTCGGAGGCAGCATCGTCGCCTTCGATTCAAGGACCGTCACCTCGGCCCAGGGCCTCCTTGTGCGGCGCGCCGTCGAAATGGCAGAGCAGGGCCGCAGTGCTCGGGAAATCGCCGGCAAACTCAAAGACCTCCAGAAGCGGCTCGTGTTCTTCGTGGCGGTGTGCGACCTTTCGAGTCTCATCCGTTCGGGGCGGCTCCACGGTCTAAAGAGTCTCGTCCTGAGAAAGTTCGGGCTGAGGCCGCTGCTCGCCACCAATCAGGAAGGGAGGGCGCGGACCGCGGGCATCTATGCAGGCGAGCGCAATACTGTGTCGGCGCTTTTTTCAAAGGTGAAAAAGGCCTTTCCGGCCGGTTCTTCCGTGGAGCTGCATATCTCTCATGTCGATGCGGAAACCGACGCCAGGCACCTCGCGGAGCTCTGCGCAGCGCGCTTTCACTCCGATTCAATGATTGTGATTTCTGAGATGGGGCCCGTGCTCGCCTCCCTCGCGTGGCGTGGGGCTCTCAGCGTCGCGGGGCTGCCGCTGGAGGAGTGAAAAAAGCCGGCCACGGCCGCTTTCTGCATCTCCCCGCTCTGTAGATGCGGGAATTACCCTTTCAGGCGACCCGCAGACTCACTCCGTGCGCCCGGCGGGCGACTTTCTCCACAGCTCGAGCATCTTGAGCGCGCGGTCGGCCGTGCGGAAGACCACGACACCTCGTTTTTCAAGCTCCTGGCACAGAGGGTCGTAGAGAGGCCCCGTGTCGACGACCGCGACAAAAGGCTTGTCGGTTTCGCGGAGCAGCTCGCCGTAGCGCACCGAGAGCGAATCCGCCCGGGTGATGTCTTCGCCGTGGACCGAGGGGTTCGCCGGAAGAGAATTCATCATCCCCGTGAGCGGTACGATCCCCACAATGCCGAGGTCGGAACCCGGATCGAAGATGGACAGACGGAATGCGCCGTCGTAGGCATCGTCGCCGGCCATCGGCGTCAGATCGACAGGATTGTGGATGTCGACAATCTCCGCGATGCGCGCATTCCTGAAAATTTCCTCGAGCGCGGACTTCGTGGCTTCGCCGAATGAAGAGAGCGCCATACCCCCGAGATTGTCCGCAATCGCCACACACTCAAAGCCGGCATTCGAGACGGCCGCCAGCCGGTTGCCCCTGGCCTTCCGTCCGTCGAGCAGCGTAAAGAGTGTGACCGCGTCGTCGAACTCATCGAGGCTGTCGCAGACCACCGCTCCAGCCTGAGAGAGGAGCTGTTTTGTCACCGGATAATCGCCTGCGATGCTCGCCGTGTGGCTCGCCGCCGCTCCTGCTCCCGCCTGCGTCCTGCCCGCGCGGTAGACAATCACGCTTCTGCCCGACGCAGAGATGCGCCTGCAGGCGCGGAGCGTTTTTTCGCCGTCGAGAGGCTTGAATCCTTCGACGTAAACCGCGAAGACATGCAGCTCGGGATCCTGGGCCAGGTAGTCGAGGTAGTCGCCCACCGTGAGGTCCATCTGGTTGCCGAGCGTGAGGGCGTACTTCGGATTGATGTTCTGATGCTTCGAAAGACGCGTGACGGCGAAGGCGCCCGACTGGGAGATCAGCGCGAGCGGCTCGACCTTGCCCTTGGGCATGGGAAGCTTGTATTCGGGAATGAAGAGGGTGTTGTACTTGCCGGGCACGGAGCGGATTCCGAGGCAGTTGCCCCCGTTGATGAGAGGCCCCTTGCCCTGGGCGCGGGCCTCGGCGAGAGCCCTGTGCATCTCGGCGACAATTGCGCCGGAGCCCGCCTTTTCCTCCAGTCCTCCGGGGATGACGATGATGGTCCAGGCCTTGTCGTGCCGCGCGACGTCCGCAAGTGTGGACGGCGTGGCCGCTGCCGGAATGACCAGCACAAAGAGGTCTACTTTTTCGGGCAGCGAAGCGACATCGGGCACGCAGCGGCAGCCGTCGATCGACTCGGTTCCCGCTTTCACCACATAGAGGCGCGAAGTATCGAAGCCGTTCTGGATGAGGTTGCGGAGGATGATGCGGCCATTGTTGATGTTCTTCTCCGAGACCCCGATGACGGCGGCGCTGGCCGGCTTGAGGATGCGGCCTATCTCCTGCACGGGGCGCATGCGCTGCGCCATGTTGACGGGCAGGCCTTCCTCGTCCTGCGCGAGGCCCATCGAGGAAAAATCCTTGAGCGTGACCAGACAGTCCAGCGCGACAAGCTCTCCGGCGCGCGAGAGCACCATCGGATTCACTTCGAACTCGCCGATGCCCGCCGCCGAAAGCGCATCCGCGGCATCGAGGAAGTGCTGGATCGCGTCCTGCAGGATAGCCGGATCGAGCTCCGGCCTTGTGTTTCTCAGACCGGCGCAGAGGAGCCCGTAGACGACATTTTCCCTGAGGAGCGCCTCGAGTGTCTTTGGATCCGAGACGCGTGGAGAGAGGATGAGGTTCGCCGCGCCTGCCCTGAATTTCGACGCGAGATATTCGGTGTAGATGCCGCCGGGGCCGAAACTCACGATCGGGCCGAAATCCGGCGCAAAGCGGTAGCCGAAGATCATCTCGTGCCCGAGCTTCGGCTCGAACGCGACGAATTCGTTCACCGTGAACCCGTCGCGCGGTACGCCATCGAAGCGCGATTCCATGCGGCGCAGTGCGGCGGCAATCGCGCCGCCGCTGTTCTCGACGATTTCGACGCCCTGCACCTCGGTCTTGTGGAGAATCTGCGGACTGATGACCTTGACCACGGCCTTCGCGCCCGGGAAAGGGCCCGAGGACTGGGAGGCCGCCCCGAGAGCGCTGCCGGCGGCGCCCGCCTTTTGGGTCTTTTCGAGGAATTCGTCCGCGGACTGAACGAGCCAGCACTTCGGCGTGCGTATTCCCATCGCCGACAGAAGCGCCATTCCCTCAAGCTCAGTGAGCGCGCTCCTGCCTTCGGATCTTGCCCGCGTCACGATGCGCAGGGCCTCGTCGCGAAGCGCCTTTCCCTCAGCGCTCAATTTTTTCTCATGCAGTTGATTGTCATGCATGCTGAATATGTCTCCCCAGCTCGAATGCCTTGAGATTGGCCTGAACCACCGCTTCTCCCTTTCTGGAGAAGAGCGCTTCAACCTCTTTCTCTATAGCTTTGGGTGGCACGGGAAGCAAGTCCGCCGCGGCGCCGACCAGGACAAGGTTGGCGCTCCGCACATTGCCCGCCTCCTTCGCGATGGTATCGGCGTCGATGAGTCTGGCGCGCGGGATTTTGCGGATTTCTCCGAAAACACTGTCGATGTCGGGATAATTCGGAATGTTGAGAATCGGCACCATCGCGGCCACGACCGTCCCACGCTCCACCGAGAGCCACGAAAGGTAACGGAGCGCCTCCAGAGGCTCGAAGGCGAAGATGATGTCCGTTTTTCCCTTTGGAATCGTCGGGCTGTATATCTCCCTGTCGGAGATGCGGAGGTGGGCGAGGACCTCTCCGCCGCGCTGGGACATCCCATGGACTTCGGACTGCTTCACATGGAGGCCGGCAGCCATGGCTGCCCGCGCGATGACCACCGAAACCGAAAGGCCTCCCTGGCCGCCCACACCGCAGAGAATGATATCGCAGGTCATGATTTCCTCGCTTTTTTGAGCCACTCGATGCACTCGCGCACCATCACGATGACCGAAACGCCGTCGTAGGCGAGCTCTTCGCGGATGGCCGCTGCATCGGCCTCGATCGCACGCCGGTGCGCCTCGAGCGCGCGGATATGCTCCTTTTCGACACCGAGCCCTTCGAGCAGCCTGGGGAGCCGGGAAGTCGCGCTGATGGTCGGCTGGGCCCCCGTCATGCCCGTCGTTCCGTTGTCGAGAATGAGGAGGGTCATCGGAGTCCGGTACTTGACCGCGTCGATCAGATTCGTCATGCCCGAGTGATAGAATGTGGAGTCGCCGATGACGCCTATCGCACGTTTCTGCCCCACGGAAGCGGCGCCGCGGGCCATGCCGACCGAGGCGCCCATGTCGACGCAGGATTCGACCGCGTTCCAGGGAGGAAGCGCGGAGAGGGTATAGCAGCCGATGTCGGAGGCCGCAAAGAATTCGACCTCGCCCTCAAGGGCCTTTTTCAGCGCGATGAAGGAGTCCGCGTGCGGGCAGCCCTGGCAGAACTGCGGCGCCCGCCCCGGTACCTCGATTGCCGCCGCGGCGACGGCTTCGCGGGGAGACAGTCCCAGCGCCGCCCGCACGGAGTCTGCGCTCAGCTCGCCAGCGAGCGGAATTTCGCCCGTCATCTTGCCTGCGACGGGCAGGGGCGCGCCGAAGATCCCCCGGAGGTCCCGCTCGACATACGGATACCCCTCTTCGACCACGAGAACGCGTCCGACGCGCGAGGCCAGCGCCCCGATTTTCTCCGTGCCCACAGGGTAGCGGCCGATGTGCAGGTGCGTGGGCCGCTCGCCGCCATGCGCCTGGGCCCAATCATCCTCATTTTCCATATAGTAGGCCCGCCCAAGCCCGCAGGTTATGACACCGAGCTCATTTGAGCCCAGCTCAAGCCGGCTCGCGGCATCGGCGTCCGCCCTGAATACCGCCTGTTTTGCAAGAAGGCCTGCCCACTGCCTGCGGGCCATCGCCGGCATCAGAACCCACGCGTAGGTATCGCCTGTTTTTCCCATGTCCGAGACGGCCCTGGCCGGTGCGGTCGTCACGAGGTCCCGCGCGTGCGCCAGCCTCGTGGTGATCCGCAGGAGCACCGGCACCTCGTGCGCTTCCGAATAATCGAAGGCCAGTCTCACCATGTCGTACGCTTCCTGCTGGTCCGAAGGCTCGAAGCAGGGTATGCGCGCAAACTCCGCCAGAAGCCGCGAATCCTGCTCATTCTGGCTCGAGTGCATGCCCGGATCATCGGCCACGACCACCACGAGCCCTCCATGTATCCGGACGAGCGCCGAATTCACAAAGGGGTCCATCGCCACATTGAGCCCGACATGCTTCATCGACACCATCGCGCGCTTGCCGGCGAAAGAGACGCCGAGCGCCGATTCGTAGGCAGTCTTTTCGTTCGCGCACCACTGGGCCACTCTCACAGTACCGGCGGCGCCCGCCGCTTCTCCGATGTGCTCCTGCAGATACTCCATAATCTCGGTCGAGGGAGTTCCGGGGTACGCAAAAGCTCCCGCCACTCCCGCATCGAGTGCAGCCTGCGCGACCGCTTCGTCGCCTGACAGAACCATCATGCCATTACTCCTTCAAAAAAACGGCGCGGGGAGAACCCGCGCCGAGAACCTGCAATTTCAGTCAAAGTAGAGCTCATACTCCTGCGGCACAGGCGCATTGTACACATATGAGGCCTCTTTCTCCTTGCGGGCAATCCACGTTTCGATCAATTCGGCAGAGAATATCGGCGCGAGAAACACGTTGTCTTTCTTGAGCCCGCCCAGCACATGAAAAAGGCCCATAGGGAATACGTGCTTTGGGGTGGACGTACCTTTTGCAAACCCGAGAGCGACGGGGTCGAGTTCCCTCCTTATTCCGTCGAGCCCGGCGAGCAGCATCGCCGCAAGGAAATAATACACATTCGCCGTGGCATCGCCCGTGCGGAACTCGATGCGCGCCTCCCCCTTGCCGAGATATCCGGGGATCCGCACAGCCGCGGCCCTCGACCCCTGGGCGAATGTCGCGCTGACCGGAGCCTCGTAGCCGGGCACGAGCCTGCGGTATGAATTCGTGGAAGGGTTCGAAAAGGCCAGGAGCGAGCCCGTCAGCGCATGGCTCAGGAGGCCCGCAGTGTATGCGAGCCCCTTCTCCGAGAGCCCGTACAGTGCCTCGCCCGGGAAAATCGAGGCGCCGTCCTTCACAATGAACTGATGCACATGCATGCCGCTTCCCGCCACACCGTACATAGGCTTGGGCATGAACGTGACCTTGAGCCCGAGCTCATCGGCCTCATTGCGCAGAATCCATTTTGCGAGCGAAACCGCGTCGGCGGCCTTTGTAATCGAAACAAAATCGAGCTCGATCTCAAGCTGCGCCGCACCCACCTCGTGATGATGATATTTTACGGGAATCCCGACATCGATCATTGTTTTCACCGCGCGGTTGCGCAAAAGCTGATACCGGTCCTCGGGAGCCATGCGGTGATACCCCTGCGACATGCCGACCCGCGGCGTGTCGCTGTACTCATCTCCAATGCCCTCTGAGCTCTCGACAAAATAATACGAATGGTGCGACGTGGTTGAGTAGCGTACATCCTCAAAAACATAGAATTCGAGCTCCACCAGCATCCTGACATCGTCGCCGACGCCCGAATCGCGGAGCGCCTGGTGCGCCGCCCGTATCACCGTCCGCGGATATTGCTCAAAAAACTGGCCCCCCGCCGTGCGCACATCGCAGAAAACATGGAGAATATTGAATCCGTCTTTCTGCTCGACAAACCCCGTATCCATATCGGGCACTGCGACCATATCCGAAGCCTGCACCTTCGCATACCCGACATTCGAGGCATCGAAGCCGATGCCCTTCTTGAGCACCGCCTCGCTCGCATACGAGGAGGGCAGACTGACCGCCCTCATCCGCCCGTCTATATCGATCACGATGAACGAAACATAGTCGATGCCGGCAAAATCGCCGTTCCATTCGGATAATTTCATGCCATACCTCTCGAAATGAAGGATACGCCGACAGTGCCCCATCGCCTTGCGCTTAATTATTATAAACCTACTTTTTCCATCCAGCAAGTTATGAAACGCTGGTATCAAAATTTGAAACGAGCTTGCGGCCAACGCGGCCAATGTCGGACGGAACCCACGTCGACTTCCACACGGCCCGGCCGCCGCGGCACCGCCCGCTCCGGGATATGGGACTGCCTCTACTGAGCCCGACGCGCCGCCCCAATTCCAGCTGCCGCCCTTGCGCCCGGCACCCAGTATACTCGGCACATGCCAACTGCCCCGGGCGGCCGACCTCGCCCATCGCCGCGCCCCTGCCTCAGGCCACCGCGCCTGGCGGCCCGCGCTCTGCCGCCCCTCGCTGCGCGCACCTTCTTCATCCTTGACATCTATCCTTTGCCCGCGCTATAAATACACCCGCACGCGCCCAGATGGTGGAATTGGCAGACACGCTAGATTCAGGTTCTAGTGAGAAATCATGGGGGTTCAAGTCCCCCTCTGGGCAAATCACGGGGCTGTCCAAGAAGTTGGATGGCCCCTTTTGTTTTAATCATTTGAGTCAAACGCAGTCACTTTTGTCTATTATGATGGACAAAAACGAGAAATATTTATAATTGTCTAACATAACAGATATGTATATTGAATATCTAAAATTTATCCATTATAATGGATAAATATAGGAGATTTTTGAAATGGATATAATCCCTCGCCCGCGCTATATGGATAAAATTCGTCCCTTTATCGGTACCAGGCTCATTAAGGCGATCGTCGGCCAGCGCCGTGTGGGGAAAAGCTGTGTCCTTCTGCAAATAGCGGAGCTGTTGCGGGCAGAACACTCTGACTGGCTGATTCTCCATATCGATCTTGAACGGCTTGAATGGCGCCATTTGCAGAATGGTGATGATCTTGTGCATGAAGTCTCGGCGGCGATATCCCTCAGGAGTGGACAGGGCTCCAATGCTGCGCCGACCAAGGTTGCTCTTCTCCTCGATGAAGTGCAGCAACTTGAGGGCTACGAGAGCGCAGTGAGAGGATTTGCTGCGGATGAGCGCTTCGATGTCTATATATCGGGGTCGAATGCCGATCTCCTTTCGGGTGATATCGCCACACTGTTTGCGGGAAGAGCGATCAGGATAGAAGTACATTCGCTCACCTACGACGAATTCCTCATTTTCAATAGGCTCGAAGACTGCGATGCCACGCTCGAGCGATTTTTATGGTACGGTGGGCTGCCATTTTTAGCGAACCTCCCCTATGATGAAGCTGTTTTGCGGGAATACCTGGCAGCGGTGCTCGATTCTGTCGTGCTCAAGGATGTCGTACAGCGGCATGGCATACGAAGCCCGGGGCTCTTGGAGAGAATTCTTGAATTTGCGGCGGATAATGTAGGCAACCCAACCTCCGCACGCAATATCTCCAATTATCTGAAAAGCATCAGAGTAGAGACTTCTCCTCAGTCGGTGCTCGATTATCTTGGATACCTCACACGGTCGTTTGCGCTCGTGCGATGTCCCACTATGGATATTGCTGGGAAAAGACTTCTCGAAGGCATTTCGAAGTATTATTTTGAGGATTTAGGGCTCCGCGCAGTCGTGCGAGGAAGAAAGGATGCGGATATCGGCAAAATAATCGAAAATGCTGTTTTTACACGGCTGGCTGCGGATGGGTGGGCGTTATCGTCCGGTCGGGCAGGGAATCGCGAGATTGACTTCATCGCCGAACGTGGAGAAGCCCGATGCTTCATCCAAGCCGCATACCTTATTCCGGATACTTCCACGCGCGACAGAGAATTTGGAACACTGGCGTCTCTTCAGGGAGGGTGGCCACGTTTTGTAATCTCGATAGACCCCATCGTCCAGGATTTTCAAGGAGTTCATCATCTGAGGTTGAGGGATTTCCTGAGGGAAGGGCTGGATTTTTGAGGGTCATCTATTTCCATGTTGGCCACGGCCCTTGCTAAAAAATTGGTGGCTTTTTTTATTGCGGCCTGCAGTGGAGGGAAGGTAAGACAGCCTTCAAAGGCTCCGCGTTTTCCGACACTCTCAGGATATTTTGATCACGGAATCGCGTATCACCAGTTTCGGTTGGATGGACAACGATATGCCGGCAGTCTGCTCATCCTTTTCCAGCGCGTCGATCATCATCTGACAAGCTTTCTGCCCCAGTACATAGGAAGGCATGTGTACGGTTGTGAGGGCGGGAGTGATCATGGACGCCAGGGGGATATCGTCGAGTCCAATGACGGAAATCTCGTTGGGGACGGCGATACCATGCAGTTTCAATCCGTTTACAATTCCACAGGCGATAAGATCGTTGACGGCCAGCACGGCGGTATATTTCTTTTTCCGGTTCAGAAGTTCACGCACCATCTCTTTTCCGATCTCAAATTCAAACAGGCCGTCCTCAAGTTCCTTCTCATAGCGGGCTATGATGATATCCTCGTCGGAAAAATCCAGGTTCTGTGCCTGAAGGGCCATCCGGCATCCCATAAGTGTTTGGGCGCGGGTCTGTTTTCTCAATGGAGTCGTAATGATGGCGATGTTGCGGTGCCCCATCGACAAGAGATAGTTCATCGCGATCCGTCCCGATTCAAGCATATCGGTCTTCGCAAGGATATAGGAATTGAAGTCCTCAAAGTTGGATTCGAACACACAGACCTTTCCCCCGCGGAGTATGTAGTGCTGAATCGTCTTTGGGCTGTCGTCGATGGATGCCACCATCATGCCCATAATGCGTTTCTGGAGCAATTGCTCAATGAGGTTGCGTTCGAGAATGGGATTGCGCTGCGAGCTGAATGCCAGGGGAGCGTAGCCTCGGGAGGTGGCGCGCTCGGAAATGCCCTGGATGATCTGGACGAAAAAAGGGTTCTGGAATGTGGGGATAATGATGCCTATGGAGGCATTGGTGTTGGTTTTCAGCATTTTGCCGAGGAGATTCGGCGTATATCCGACTTTTTTCACCGCCTCTATGATCCGCTTGCGCGTTTCGCTGCTTACGGGATAATTGCTGCCGCTGAGGACTCTTGAGACGGTCGCCGTCGATGTGCCGGCGGCGACTGCGACATCGACGATGGTTGCCTTTGTCCTGCCGCTCTCAGCTTGATCTTGATTTGGCATATACAATCCCTTTTATTTGTCATTTTACCATAGCGCTGCAAGAATTTCCAGAAAGATGATCGAATTATAGAAAAAAAATATAGTAAAATTTATAGAAAATTTTATATACTAATATCAAAATATCTATAATATTTTTAGGTAATATTATAATAAGTCCAATAAATAAAGGATGATAAAAATTTTTCTTGACAGTAAACGTTTGCTGTCTTAATATAATGAAGGTGTAGTTAGCACATCTTTGTACTTCAAGGTTGTCGTTGCCACCGGACAACAAAAAAAGGGAGTATGGAGTTAACATTGGATATATTTTTTCTATTATATGGAAAAAATTAAATAGTAGTTCTAATTCACTGTTGGTATAGAATAAAAAATGAAATGCAGACGGTAGCATTCGATATCGTCGAATGGATCGTTGAGCCGATTTGGACTTACGATTAGGTTTTTAAGGAGGAAAAAGAGAATGACGAAGAAAGTGGTATTGATGGTACTGGTTTTGCTGTGTGCGTTTCCAATTTTAGTTTTTTCTCAGGCGCAGCAGGTACTTCGAATAACAGGTCAGTCATGGATGATTCAAAAAATTCTTATTGAAGATGCTGCAAAAAGATTCATGAAAGATCATCCGAATGTCAAAATCGAGATAAGCACATACGCAGAGGACAGTGTTATCTCAAATTATGGAGTTGACTGGGCACACGGTAAAACTCCTGTAGATATCGCGGTAGTCCAAGGAGCTCAATTCGCCGCGCAATTCGTTTCCAAAGGGCTCCTTTATAATTTTGACAACGAACTGAAATTTTTTACCGGGGATTTTACTCGGGATAAATTTGTCGGTGTCGGATTGGAGAGTGGAAAAATTCAGGGTGTGCAATATATGATTCCTTTAATAACCGAAGCGTATGCCTTGGTAATAAATAAGGAAATGTTCAAGAAGGCGGGTCTTGTTGACTCCAAGGGTAATCCCCTCGTACCAAAGACATGGGAAGAATTCTATCAATTTGCGAAAAAACTTCAGATAGTCGAAAATGGTGTTGTAAAGCAACAAGGAGCTACTCTTCAATGGAGCGTTACTAACATATATGCCACGCTTTTGGCGGTACTAAGATCCTCACGGGGGACAGTATACGGCAAAGACGGGATCAGCATTTCCTTCGATAATCCTGAGTTTAGAGAAATTATGAAAATCTGGAAGAAAGGTACCGATGAGGGCGTATTCTCGAAAGAAATGTATGTGAATAATTTTGCTGGACGAGATAGCCTGATGGCAGGAAAACTGGCTATGCTTTTTGACTCGGGAAGTAGATGGATCGAAGGGGCAAAGACTCTGGGTAAGCCGAGTGTGACAGTTATTCCTTTCCCCGGTGCATCGACAAAAGGAAGTTATGGATGGGGAACCGGCGTGATTATTCCCAAGGCAAGTCCGGTTCCCGATCTCGCGGTTCAGTTCATAAAAGAGCAGCTGCTCGGAGAGACTGTACAATTGGGAACTGTCAATCAATACGGGAAAATGCCGGCGCTGCTTAAATACTTTGAGAAAGCCGACGATCCTGAATGGACAGCGATGAAGGCAATCGCTGACGCTTCCGGAGCTCCTCCGACCTACAAGGATTTCCCGAAATTTCAGATTTCTGTTCCCCCCATTCTTCAGAATTATCTCGACGGGAAAATTTCCCTCGATGAGGCTATTAAGGAGTTTGAGAGTCTAGTCGCGTCTTTGGATAAATCGACCATCTAGTTGTTTTTAGGTGTAAGGTGAGCCAGCCGTCAGATGTGTGCTTTGTCTAGTCGCAATCTGAGGCTGGCTTTATAGGAGAATTGGATTGTTGGATCGCAACGGGCGGTATCTGGTGTGAATGTAAAGAAGAAGAATTATATCCTGCTGAAAGCACGCAATAAGTCACGTATGGGTATGGCTTTTGTGTTCCCCGCTTTTATTTTTGTTTTTGCTTTTATGATTTATCCTCTCATTACTTCTTTTTATTACAGTTTTACCAAATATAATTACGCATATGATGATCATCCAGTGTATTGCGGTATCGCCAATTACCTTGACGCGTTTAAAGACAAGACATTTCTGCTTACAATAAAAAATACTTTTACGTTTGCGAGTATGTATTTTGTACTGGTCATCGCGACGGGGTTTTTCATTGCGCTTCTGTTGTTCTATTTTAAAGGAAGATCAGGGACGTTCCGTACGATGATTTTCTTGCCCACCGTAGTCCCTATTTCCCTGGCCGCAATTCTGTTTAACTGGATATTTGCTGAACATTTTGGATTATTGAATTATTTTATTGGTTCTGTTCTGGGATTGCCAGGGCTGACAAGGGGCTGGCTGACAAATCGGACGAGCGCGATGCTCGCTGTCATTGTCGTGACTATCTGGAACACCTTGGGTTTTCAAACGATTCTCTTTCTTTCAGGCATCCAGTCAGTGCCTTCTGATATACTCGAGGCGGCGAAAATTGACGGGGCGGGGGCATTTCAGACTATCTTCAGAATAATTTTACCAAGTCTTAGAGAGACTTTTGTTATTACTGGCATTTGGGCTATTCTCACAGGGCTTAAAGTATTTGTACAACCATCAGTTATGACCGGCGGGGCTCCTGGCAATTCGACTCGGGTAATGTACATGCACATCTATGATACTGCGTTTGTGAATTACAACATGGGCTATGCGTCAGCATTAGGTTTTATCCTGAGCGCGATAATTCTGTGTTTCTCTTTATTGACAATGAAGATGAATAAGGGCAAAGAGGAATAGCCAGATGAACAGCGGGCGTAAGAAAATCCAAAACCTGATCATTGCATTGGTGCTACTGGCGATAGTGATTATCATAATAATTCCTGTACTTTACGCGATTGTCACGTCTTTCAAGCTGGAAAAAGACATCATTGGTCCTGACCCCAGTTTTTTCCCTCACCAGATATCACTCGATAATTACAAGTATATTTTTGAACACAGCGAATTATATCTTAAGTATTATCTTAACAGTACTATAATTACAATATTTGGCGTGCTTATTACAATCATACTCAGTACCATGGCTGGATATGCGTTTGCAAGACTTCCTTTTAAGGGCAGGGACACCATTCTTGGCTTTATTTTGTTCATTGTAACCTTTCCTCTCGCTTTGTTGCTTGTCCCCATTTATATCATGGAGTATGAAATGGGATTGCTGAATACTAATCTTGGGTTGATTCTCCCTAATGTTACCACCGTTTTGCCATTCTCTATCTTTATAATGCGCGGTGTGTTTCGTTCCATACCTCACGAGCTGGAAGAGGCTTCAGAAATTGATGGAGCAGGAGTGTTCACGACCTGGTGGAAGGTAATGTTACCGATTGCAAGCAATGGAGTATCTGTAGTTATGATTTTCAGTTTTTATAATATCTGGGGAGAATATATCCTTGCTAAAACATTGGCGACACAGGCTTCGGCAATGCCACTTACAATAGGGCTCACCCTGCTTCGTGGTGAAGGTTGGAGCTACGGCATTCTTGGTGGAGTGATATTTTTGGCGCTTATACCCCCTGTAGTGATTTTTATGATCTACCAGAGGCAATTGGTCGAAGGCATTACAAAAGGCGCCTTAAAAGGTTGACAACAATGAAAAATAATCTTGGCCCCGATGAGGTGGGGGAAATATTGAATTTTAAAAACAAGTCATTGGAAAATTCGGCTGTTCATGAAAGTCTCTTTAATATCATAGCAACCCAGGATGCCAAACTTCTGAAAACCTGCCTTTTGGATCATTGCAAAGAACCAATTGAGTGGTTGAGAAGTTATGGGATAGTGATATCCATACCTTTGGACTGGTTTTCCAACTGATAGTAAAGATTATTATATATTTTCTAATATAAGGCTTCAAGTATATAACGAACGATAAATGTTATAAGGAGGATTATGTATGGATCAATATTTTCAAAAATATTATGAGGCTGTCACACAGGCCTTTATGGTGATCAATCAGGAAAGCGCTCCGGCCATACATCAGGCTGCAGATCTCATGGCGGCAAGCGTGGAGAGAGATGAGTTGATCCATGTGTTTGGTACGGGAGGACATTCCACAATAGGAGCCATGGAGCTGTTTTGGCGTGCGGGAAGCCTTGCGAATATAAATCCCCTGCTGGACCCAAGCCTTTTACCAAGCAATGGCGCCGTCCATTCCAACTGGATGGAACGAACCGAGCATCTTGCGCCAAGCATTCTCAACTCGTATGGGGTAAAGACCGGAGAGACCCTCATCATCGTCAATGCATACGGAATCAATGCAGTAACGATAGATGCTGCTCTGGAAGCCAAGCGCATAGGAGCGAAAACAATAGGTATCACGAGTACTAGCTTTCCGATGTCTGTCCCTAAAAATGGCAAGATGCGTCATTCTTCGGGAAAGAACCTGTACGAACTGGTGGATATATTTGTTGATTGCCATCTTCCTTATGGTGACGCATGTGTATCCATCGAGGGATGTGACCAAAATGTCGCTCCCATTTCGACCATATTGAACAGCTATTGCCTGAATCTTTTGGTCATAGCGACGGTCGAAAAATTACTCGCAAAGAATATTGAGCCGCCTCTATGGATGAGCGCTAATTTACCGGAAGGGGATGCGAGGAACAAGAAATGGCATGAAAAGTACAACGAGAGGATCAAGCATCTCAGATAAAAAATTGAACAAGGAATGTCATTATGAATATTATTAAGGGCAAAAATGTTTTTACGGGAGAGGCGGTCGCGGTAACTCTTGAGAATGATCATATCGCCAGAATGGAACCCTGCGATTCCAGTTCCGATCTGCCATATATCTCGCCTGGATTTTTGGACATGCAGGTAAATGGATATCATGGCGTGGATTATAGTCTTGATGATCTTGAAGAGGAACAGATTTCCTCGCTCGTGAGGAATCTCGCAAAATCCGGAACGACGCGTCATGTGCCAACGTTCGTTTCGATGCCCCATGAAAGGCTCCTGCGGAATATTCGGATTCTTCGGCAGGCGATACGGCGTTCTCCATTGCTCAAATTGTCTATTGCTGGTTTGCATATTGAAGGGCCGTTCATTTCGAAAGAAGACGGTCCACGGGGCGTTCACGATCCTAAATTCGTCAGGGATTCCGATTTTAGCCTGTTTGAACAATGGCAGGAAGCGGCGGAGGGTACCATACGATATATCACATTGGCACCTGAATTGGAGGGCGCACTGGACTTTATCTGCAGGGCGGCAGCAAGTGGGGTCAAGGTTTCCATAGGACATACAGGGGCATCTCCGGATAAAATCAGGGAGGCGATAGCAGCGGGGGCGACATTGTCGACGCATTTGGGCAATGGAAGCCATACCACTGTGCCCAGGTTGAGAAATTACATATGGGAACAACTCGCGGCTGATGAATTGACGGCAGGAATAATCTGTGACGGATACCATCTTCCTCCTGCCGTCGTCCGGGTATTTGCCCGGGCTAAAGGCCTGGAAAATTTGATTCTTGTCAGTGATGTCGCTCTTCTTGGAGGCTTTGATCCCGGATTATATAAATGGGGGAATTTGGATGTGCAGGTGTTCGAAGATGGGCATTTGGGTCTTCCTGGTACTTCCATACTTGCCGGAGCGGCACATCTGTTGAATTGGGATATAGCGAGATTTATAGAATTTACGGGGCATTCTCTGCCGGAAACAATTGGATTATGTACAGAAAACCCCGTACGTTTCCTTGGTCTCGCCGATGTTCCCAAGAATTTTCTCAAAGAGGGAGAGATGACGAATATCTGTGTGTTCGGCTATCAGCCTAAAATTGACCGACTGCATATAGTCCGAACCCAACTCGGAGATCATGTGCTTTTTAATTAATACATTTATTGAGTGGAGGTGTGGTATGAAGTCAGCGGAAGAGTATCTGGAAGGTATCACAGGCATTTTGCGTGCGATAACAGAACAAGAGCAACAGCCTATAGAGGAGGCCGCCCGGCTTGTTGCCTCCAGAGTTGAAGAAGGCAAACTAGTTCATGTTTTTGGAAGTGGTGGACACTCGATCATGGGCGCCATGGAGGTGTTTTGGCGCGCGGGAGGTTTTGCGAATGTAAATCCGATATTTCCTGCAGGATTGTCATTGATTGATAGTCATCCGAACATTGAGCGGACTACTGGAATAGCGTACTCGATTCTGCGCTATTACGGTGTCGGTAAGGATGATGTACTTATTCTCATCAATGTAAATGGCATAAATCCGATCACGATTGATTCTGCCATGGAGGCGAAAAAGCTTGGAGCGAAAATAATCGCCATTACGTCTCCCGCTTTTGCCAACAATGTCCCGCCGAATATCAGCGCCCGCCATCCTAGCAATAAAAATCTCCACGAACTTGCAGATATTGTGGTGGATGCTCATGTACCGGCTGGCGATGCTATTCTCAAAATTAAGGGGATAGAGCAAGCGGTGGGGGCAAGCAGTTCATACGCGATATTGTTTGCGGCGAATCTGATATTTGTCAGGGCCGCAGAGTTGCTTATTGAAAAAGGCATACAGCCTCCAATTTGGACAAGCGCTAATGTGAAAGGTGGTGATGAAGCGAATAAAAAATATTTAAAAAAATATCTGCCTTTGGTCCATCATCTCTATCCTATGTTCTAAATTTTGAAGTGCCTTCCCGAGTTTTTCACAACAAGGGAAGGCATGGGATTGTAGCGACACAGAAAGATTCGCAGGATCAAATACATGATGAAATGGATTTATGTGAGCTGATTTTTAATATGAGGAGATTATTATGAGGGTTTGTATATTCTCATCCAAGGATGATTTAGGATTTCATGCCGCTTTCATAGGAGCGAGGAAAATTCTCAGTGCGATTGAACAAAAGGGAAGCGCCTCAATCATATTGGCAACCGGGACCAGTCAATTCGAGATGCTCAAAGCCCTTGTCGCGATGGATATCCCTTGGGAGAAGGTCGATGTATTTCATCTCGATGAATATGTAGGGATTCCCATTAACCACAAGGCCAGTTTTCGTAAATACCTGAAAGAGAAGTTTGTGGAACGGGTGAAAAATGTGCGGAGCTTTCATTATATAAATGGTGACGCCCCGGATATTCAGAAAGAAACCGCCAGATTGTCAGCTTTGATTCGTAAGGTTGAGATAGATGTCGCTTTTATCGGGATTGGTGAAAATGGCCACATTGCATTCAACGATCCACCAGCCGATTTTTTGACTGATTCTCCATACATTGTCGTAGGACTCGATGAGGCCTGCCGAAGGCAGCAAGTAAGGGAAGGCTGGTTCGCGTCGGTGTCAGATGTGCCTTCTCATGCTGTTTCGATGAGTGTCAAGCAAATCATGCGGAGCAAAAGCATAATTTGTACGGTTCCTGATGAGCGCAAAGCCATGGCCGTTGAAATGGCACTACATGCCCCAATTTCTCCTGAAGCCCCATGCTCAATTTTACGATCGCACTCCGATTGTTACTTTATGGTTGACCAAATGGCAGCTTCAAAGGTGATCAAGATTGCAGCTGCAGGAATAATATAATATTTCTAGAGGCCTCGGAAGAAAATGGAAATGGGCCTGTAATTCAACTCAATGGTATGGTATTGATGGTGTATATCACCTTCTTGATCGGTTCAGAAAACTTGAAGAACGGCGTCAGTTCGGTCCAGTGCATTTTCTAGGATCGGGAGATCAGCGGGGTAATGGCAACAGCCTCTTTAGTCTACGTTATCTTTTATTGCGGCTCGCCATGAAATGAAGCATACTGGTGGGCATGGGTTCAATCGCCGCTGAGCGCGCGGGCATCAATCTCTACGCGGAATACAGCCTTCACGCGCAGCTCAAGGAATATCTCGCGCGCCCCGGAGATCGTCTCGAAGCTGTGATTGAGGGCAGGGTAGTCGACCTGGTGCGGGCCGACGGGGAGCTTGTCGAGGTTCAGACCGGCCACCTTGGCCAGATTAAGGCCAAAGTGCTCGAGTTCGCGGGGAAAGGCTATCGCGTGCGCGTCGTGTATCCCATTCCGGCTGTGCGCGAACTGCGGAGGCTCGACCCGGTGACGAACGAGCTCCTTTCGACCCGCAAAAGCCCGAAGCGCGGTGATGTCTACAGCCTTTTCGACGAGCTGGTGCACGCGCCGGAATTCGTCGCCGCGCACAATGTCGCCGTCGAGGTCCTCATGATCCGCAGCGTCGAGACGAAGACGCGCGACGGCTCGGGGTCATGGTGGCGCAGGGGCGACAGGACGGTCGACCGGGAACTTGTGGAGGTCCTCTCATCGTGCGCATTCCAGACTCAGCGTGATTGGCTCGCCCTCATCCCCGAGAACCTCGGACCGCCGTGGAGCTCGGAGACGCTCGGTGAAGCGCTCGGCATCGGCCCCGCGAGAGCCCGCAGGATACTCTACTGCTTTTCGCGGGCCGGGCTGCTCGTCGAATCGGGAAAGCGTGGGCGCGGCAAGACGTATCAAAAGAATATAAAGGAATAACATGCAGGAAATCGAGACACTCTCGTCGAGGATCGTATACGAAAACAGATGGATGCGCGTGCGAGAAGACCGGATCAAAAGGCAAAATGGCACCCAAGGCATATATGGAGTCATAGAAAAGCCCGACTTTGCCGTGATCGTACCGATAGAAAATGATTCGGTCTACTTGGTTGAGCAGTACAGGTATCCGGTCAAGGGGCGGTATTGGAAATTTCCGCAGGGATCGTGGGAAGGTGAAAAAATCGAACCAATAGATCTGGCCAGGGCCGAAATGAAGGAAGAAACCGGATTGACGGCCGATGATGTGACGCAGATAGGCCATCTGTTCGAGGCGTATGGACATTCAAATCAAGGTTATTACGTGTTCATCGCGAGAGGCCTGCACCAGGGGAAAAATGAACTCGATGAGGAAGAAGCGGGTTTGATAGCGAGAAGATTCAGGATAAAAGAGTTCGTGGAAATGATAAGGAACAACCGGATAAAGGATTCGACCACGATAGCCGTATATGGATTGCTTGTGGCGATGGAGGTGAAGGAATTCGCATGACAATGCTACTTCCGTCGCATCGCAGCACCCGACGGGGTCCCACAGCGCCGCCGCACGGCAGGCGGCACTCTCCGTGCGGCCCGCGTAGGACAGGCCCCGGTATATTTGAAGAATTGTTGAAATGCGGCTAGAATGGCCGAATCTGAGGATATACAGCCATGATCACGATACATTGCGCGATATTCGATTTTGGAGGGGTCATCACCAAGCCCCAGGCGGAACAGTATGTCGACAGGATGAGCAGACTCCTAGAGGTCGAAAAAGACGGATTTGCAAGAGAATACAGGAAAAACAGGCCTGATTACGACAGAGGAACGGTGGACGGCCGGGGCTACTGGAGAAGGATAGCCTCGGCGTTTAACAGAGAAATAAGAGACGAGACCGTAGACGCGCTGATAGAGTACGACGTAAAGAGCTGGACCGTCATCAATCAGGACATGAAAAGGTATATACGTCAGCTTCAGAGGAACGGATTGAAGACCGCCGTCCTGTCGAACATAAATTTCGATACCATACGGCATCTCGAAGCGCATCAGAAGTGGATTGCCCGACTGGACCACAGAATATTCTCGTGCGAACTGAACATGATGAAGCCGGAAAAGGCGATCTATGAAAAGTGCCTGTCCGAAGTGGGCCGTGCGCCGGAGGAATGTCTGTTCATTGATGACTTGGATGCGAACGTGCAAGCCGCCGACGCTCTCGGGATACACACCATCCTTTTTGAAGACAGCGGGAGAATGATGGACGAGATCGGATCGAACTACAGGTTCGAGGCATGAACCCGTCCGGCGTCGCAGTCCTCCGGAAAAGAAGGCAAGGATGAAGAAGACCAATGCGATGAGGATGCTCGACGAGGCGAAGATTTTCTATGAGGTCGCAGAATACGATGTCGATCCCGAGGACCTTTCCGGCCTCCATGTGGCTCAGGCTGCCTCTCTGCCTCCCGAGCAGGTATTCAAGACTATCGTGCTCAAAGGAGACAGAAGCGGCTATCTTGTGGTCTGTCTGCCGGCCGGCGACGAGATCGACCTCAAAAAGGTCGCCGCGCTTTCCGGGAACAAGTCGGTCGAGCTGATTCACATCTCCGACCTGGAGAGGATCACCGGGTATGTGCGGGGCGGCTGCTCGCCCATCGGGATGAAGAAGAAGTTCCCGACCTTCGCCTCCGAAAAGCTGCGGGGACAGGAAAAAGTCTATGTCTCGGCGGGCAGGAGAGGCTTGCAGCTGTATCTTTTTTCCGCGGATCTCATCTCGTTCTGCGAAATTTTCCTGGGCGATATTGGTCGCGAGTAGTCGATGTGTGGCTTTTCCTGAGAATCGTCCCGGTCGAGGCCGCCGCTGCGATGGCTATCGTTTCGACGGGAAGATTTTGGACCTGATCCACGCGGTCGACTTCACTGCGTCACCTCTGGCGAGGAGGGCGCGGATATCCTCCATGCTCTTCGTATCGAGCATGCTCTCGATGCCCTGGAGGAATTCTACGCTGTTGCGCAGCGCGCCCTGGGCATCCTCGCGATAGGGATACTGGTCCATCGAATACCATCCATCGTAGCCGAGTTCTTTGAGCCAGAAGAGGAGCTCAACGAACTCCACAAAGTGAACCGAGCCGACGATCATGTCGTCGTCCCAGAACCGGTAGTTGTCGTTGAAGTGCATGTGGAACAGTTTTCTGCCGGCCTGATTGAGAAGGACGGCGGCCTCCGCCATATTTTCGCCTGCGACGAGAGAGTGGCCCGTGTCGATTGTGACGCCGACGTTGGGCAGCCCCACTTCCTGGGCGAGGATGAGGGTGTCGGCGGCGCGTGCGAGGAAGGAGTGGGTCCTCGGCTCTTTGGGCTTGTACTCAAGGGAGAACCGGATATCCGGATAGGCCTTGGCCGCCGCGCGAGTCGCGTCGACGATCCACTGTCGCGCCTGGAGGTAGTTGGACTGGAGAGGATAATCGTAGCCGTCCTGACCGGGCCAGATGTTGACGAGTGAACATCTGAACTTTCGTGCGAGTTCCGCGGCGATCATGGTCTCGTCGAGGGCCTGTGCGCGTATCGCCGGATCCAGCGATACAAAGGCGCCGCGACCCCACCTTTTCTGGGAGAAATGGTCCGGCAGGATAGAGGCACACACAAGTCCGTACTTATTCAGCAATTCGCCTATTTCATCAGCGTTCTGGGGGGTAATATCCCAGGTGCCGACAAGCTCGACGCCCGTAACGCCAAGGATTTCCGAAGCCTGCCGGATCATTGTTTCTTTGGACGGCTGGTCTTTATATCCGGATGATAAAAACCTGTCGCATGTGTTGCCGAGGTTTCCGAGGATAATCGAATACTTCATGCCGTATCTCCTTCTGCCTCTGAGGGACTATCAATTCGTTTTACGCTGTTTCTCTCTATGAGCCTTCCGCCGATCAGTACTTTTACGGCCGGCATATTTGTTTCTTCCTGTATGCGCGACACAAGCAACTGAATTGCCATCCTGCCAATCTGGGCTTTGGATACTTGTATTGTTGTCAGCGGCGGATCTGAGATGGCTGAAAGTGGAAGATCATCAAAGCCGCCGATGGAGATATCCTCGGGGACTCTGATTCCCGATTTGGAAAAGGCCCTGAGGCAGCCGCTTGCGATGATGTCGTTGCTGCATATGAGGGCTGTAGGCAATCGGGGGTGCTGGGCAAGGATGGACTTCATGTCGCTGTAGGCTCCATGGAAGGTCTGGTCTACTGAAAAGATAAAGGACTTATCCGCTTCAAGGCCAAGTTTCTGGAGCCCCGCGAGGAAGCCCATTTCGCGCAGACGTATGTTCCTCGTCTCTATTTTCCCTTTGACAAAACCAATGCTGCGGTGTCCCATGCTGTAAAGATGTGACAGGAGGAGGAACACCGAATCTTCATTGTTCATATCGACGAAATCGAAGTTCAGGAACTCGTGGTACGTATCGATAAATACGAGTGGTTTTCTTATGACCTGAAATGATTCTATGTCTTCACGGCTGAGTTCGGTTCCCAGGACGATGAACCCGTCGGCCGCTTTTCCCAGAGCAGTCTCCAGGACTTGTTCCATCGGCGCGAGCTTGAACATGACTATCTCAAGAGAGTAGCCAGCCAACTTCGAACCCTGACTGAGGCCCTCTATATAATCAGCTATGAATACGTCGTGGTCACGATTTATTGTGTGTCCGTGCCGGGCGATATGAAGCAGGCACAGCGAGCCCGCTTTCGCACTGCGGGGACCGGTATATCCCAGGTCCTTGGCTGCCCGGAGTATTTTCATCCGCAGCTCGTCGCCCGCTCCGGGTTTGTTGTTCAGCACCAGTGATACTGTGGTGGAAGAGACGCCGACCGCATCGGCTATATCTTTTATTCGAATACCCATTGCGACTCCAATCTTATGGTATAATCCCTGGCTTGTCAAGAAAAACTAATATTTTAGTAAATATTTATAACTTTATTTGCCTGATACATGTGCGTGTATAAGGCTAGCCCTGTATGGTGCAAAAAAGTGAAATTTCTATATAGTATAAAAAATACATGGAATTTTTGATTGGCCTTTGGTTTCCCAATTGACCCGAATCGTCCACTGGAATGACTGCAAACACGCCTTTCTGGTGCTGCTTTCGCTGAATTAATGCAAAATAAGTACTTTGATATTACTTTAATATCACTAAAATTTTCCTTGACAGCTCAGTCGGCAGTGCTATAATTAAGAACGCTATCCTAAATTCAAGGAGGACAGGATGAAACGAAGGCTTTTCTTGATGATTTCGCTCGTGATGGTTTTCGTGCTGGCGGTTCCTCTATTTGCACAGACATATAATCCGCTGAACTTCAAATCGAAAAAACCGATGAACCAGTGGAAAATCGCATTGGTCCCGAAGGATGCGACAAATGCCTGGTTCGTCCGCATGGAAGTGGGTGTCAAGCAGTTCGCAAAGGACACTGGCATCAATGCTTTCCAGAAAGGGCCGCCCAAGACCGACGCAGCCATGCAGGCCCAGGTCATCGAGGACCTCATTGCGCAGGGAGTCGACGCCATCTGCGTCGTGCCGGTCGATCCTGCGGCCCTCGAGCCGGTGCTCGGCATGGCCCTGTCCAAGGGCATCGTGGTCATCGACCATGAAGGCGCCTCCCAGGAGAACTGCCTCTACGACATCGAGGCCTTCAGCAACCAGGGTCTCGGTCAGACGATCATGGTGGAGCTCGCCAGGATGATGGGAGAAAAGGGCGTGTACACCACGATGGTCGGCAACGTCACCAACGCTTCGCACAACGAGTGGGCCGACGCCGGCGTCGCCTATGCGAAGGCGCATTATCCCAACATGACACTCCTCGCCGCCGAGCCGCGCGTCGAGATCATGGACAATCTCGACACCGCGTACGAGCGTGCCAAGGAACTGTTCAAGAAATACCCCAACCTCAAGGGCATCTTCGGCACCTCCTCGCTCTCTTCGCCGGGCGCCGCGCGTGCCATCGAAGAACTCGGCCTCAAGGGTAAGGCATTCGTGACCTCGGTCGGTCTGCCCAACGAGAACAAGGTCTATCTCAAAAACGGCACTCTCCAGTCCGTCCTCCTCTGGGATCCCAGGGACGCCGGCTATGCCCAGTTGGCGATGGCGGTGAAGATTCTTAAAGGAGAGAAAATCGAAAACGGCTGCAACCTCACTGCTCCGGGCTGGACCTCGATGCAGTTTGCGCCGGGCTCTACGAAAATTCTGCAAGGCAAAGGCTGGATAACGATTACGAAAGATAATGTTGATTCCTTTGGCTTCTGATGTATCATTCGAGTATCTGAATAAATGTGGGGGAGTCTTTCTGCTCCCCCACATTCTTACTGGCCGGGGAGGTAGCAATGACAGCCCCAATATTGAAAGTCGAAGGAATCACCAAATCGTTTGGCGGCGTGCAGGCGCTCAGGGGAGTGAGCCTCGAGATCGGTTCAGGCGAAATTCACTGCCTTGCCGGAGAGAATGGTTCCGGAAAATCAACTCTTATCAAGGTGATTTCGGGCGTCTACGAACCCGATGCGGGAAGGATCGAGATAAACGGACAGCAATTTTCCCACTTGAATCCCAAGGAAGCCATCGGCCTCGGAATTCAGGTCATCTATCAGGATTTCTCCGTGTTCCCCAATCTGACGGTTATGGAAAATCTTGCCCTGAACATGGAGCTCATGGATAACCGCAAGCTGATGAATTATCGCAGGGCGAGGGCCATCGCCTCCAATGCCATTTCCCAGATAGGCTTCGATGTCGATCTGGATGAACGGGTAGAAAATCTCACGGTGGCCGACAGACAGCTCATTGCGATCTGCCGTGCGCTCTTGCAGGAAGCCAAGCTCATCATAATGGACGAGCCAACTTCCGCACTCACAAAAAAGGAAGTCAAGGCCCTGTTCGCGGTGATCAAGAGGCTCCAGTCCCGGGGCCTGTCAATTCTGTTCGTATCGCACAAGCTCGACGAGGTCTTCGAAATTTCAGAGCGCTATACGATCCTGAGGAGCGGCGAGAATGTGGCGAGCGGGAACACTGAGGAACTTGACCGGAAGACTTTTGCGTTTCACATGACCGGACGTGAGTTTGCCGATGAGTACTATAAGCCTGCAGGCGTGAAAGGGAAGCCGGTTTTGTCCGTTAGGGGATTAACGCTCCGTGGCGTCTATTCCGATATCTCTTTCGATCTCGCCCCGGGTGAGATTCTTGGAATAACGGGCCTCCTCGGGTCGGGACGGACAGAATTGGCCGAAACGCTGTTTGGAATTCTGCAGCCCGATTCCGGCGGGATCGAGATCGATGGCAGAGCGGTCAAGATCAGGAACGTGAAATCTGCGATCCGCAGAGGGATTGGCTATCTTCCCTCGGATCGCCTGACTGAGGGACTCTTCCAGCCGCAGGCGGTGGACCGCAATCTTGTAATCACGACTCTCGACCGATTGAGCAGCCGCCTTGGTTTTCTCCGGCGCAAGGCGATAGCGGAGACTGCCATGCAGTGGATTGACAGGCTTTCAATCGCGGTCAGAAGTCCGACGCTCCCCGTCCGGACACTGTCGGGCGGCAATCAGCAAAAGGTCGTGCTGGCGAGGTGGCTTGCCAACGACCTCTCCATTCTCATACTCAATGGGCCCACGGTGGGGGTGGACATCGGTTCAAAGTATGATATTCACGCACTGATGCGCAAGCTTGCGGCGGACGGCCTGGCGATCATCATCATATCCGACGATCTGCCAGAGGTCCTGGCGTGTGCGAGCCGCATACTCGTCATGCGCGATGGAGTATTTGTCCGGGAACTCGATCCATCTGCGACAACCGAGTCGAAACTCAGCGAATTGTCGACAGGGATCGCTTAGGGAGGTAGAGAAAGTGATTTCCATGGGACGGATGACAAAACGATCCGAGCCATACATTCTGGCGGCGATTGTCGTGCTCAGCCTGCTGATACAGGCGAGATCGGGACAGTTCTTTTCGGGCAACAACCTGGTGGACCTGGCCCGGTCTCTGATTGTGCCGGCGCTGTTCTCCATAGGCTGCATGATGGTCATTGTTTCAGGGGGGATCGATGTCTCTTTCACTGCCATTGCTTCGCTCGCCATGTATGTTACGGACAGGCTCCTCCTTGCCTCACAGTATTCGGGGAATGTCATTCTGGCCTATGCGATATCGGCAGGCCTGGGACTGCTGATGGGCGCTCTGAATGGCTTTCTGATAGGTTTTCTGAGGCTGCCGACGTTCGTAGTGACATTGGGCACATCGAGCCTTTTCACCGGCCTCATGTTCGGGGCTTTTTCAGCGAGCGCCTCCGATGTTCCTCCTTCCATAGCAAGACATGGCAAAGAGATACTGTTCACGGCGACGAATCCGAAGCTGGGTCTCACTTCCAATATGCCGTCTCAGATATTGATCCTCATCGCCGTTTTACTCTTTGCATTCTTCTTGCTTCGCTACACAATGCTTGGCCGGGGCATCTATGCAGTCGGCGGGGACGAGACGGCGGCAGAGCGCGCAGGATTCAACGTTCGCGGCATCAAAATGTTTCTTTACTGTTTTGTCGGCGTCCTTGCGGGGATCACTGGTATTGCCCGTATCTCCATGATGTCGTATGCAGATCCTTCGACGATGCTGGGCATGGAGATGACGGTCATCGCCGCAGTCGTCTTGGGAGGGACACGGGTGACGGGCGGTGTAGGAACGCTGGTGGGCACCATCAGCGGTGTTGCTTTAATGACCATCCTTTCGAACAGTTTGATCCTCATAGGAATACCGACATATTGGAGTCGAGTGTTTACTGGTGCCGTCATCATCGTAGGTACTGGCGTTACCGCACATCAGATACGTTCAACGAGGCGGCGCCATACTCAGTCGCAGAAGGCCACGGTCTAGGAGACGTCCATGACAGCTGACAAACCTGCAGATTCTGTTCGCAGAGCCCGTGGAGCGCATGACCCGAATCTCCTCCGGCTATTGGTGATGCTTGTTTTTGTTTTTCTGTTGATGACGGTGCTCCGTCCCCACCAGTTTGCAACGATGACCAATTTCAACTCGATGATGAGGCAGTTCCCCGAGTATGGCATAATGGCAATCGGCATAAGCCTGACAATGATCACGGGCGGGATCGACCTCGGCGTGGTGGGCACTGCAAATCTCTCCGCCATCATCGCGGCTAAGTTCCTTATCGGGTCTGTGCCGCAGGGTTCAACGCCTGCTCAGGTCGTGCCGTACCTTATCATTGCGGTTTTGCTCTCTCTTTCGGTTGGGCTGGCCTGCGGAACCATCGCAGGGACCCTCATTTCGCATTTTAACATTCCGGCGATACTCGCCACCCTGGGAACCCAGCAGCTCTTCACGGGGATTGCAATCGGGATCACGAGCGGCCGACCACAGAGCCGGCTGCCACTGCTGTATTCGCGAATCGGCAATACGGAGTTCTTCAGGTTTGTGCCCCTTTCCTTTGTGATATTCTCGGCAGTGGCCGTGGGTGTCGGACTCATGCTGTCGCGCACACGTTTCGGTACCTCTATGTATATGATAGGGACCAATCCCCGCGCCGCACGGTACGCAGGGCTCAACAATACCACAATCATTCTTCGCACCTATATGATCTCCGGTCTCTTATCCTCTGTCGCGGGTTTGATCATGATGGCCCGGGCCAACTCCGCAAAGGCGGATTATGGTGCGCCCTATACGCTGCAGTGCGTACTCATTGCGGTCCTTGGCGGCATCGATCCAAATGGGGGATTTGGAACGATCGCTGGGGTGACCATGGCGATCCTTATTCTGCAGTTTCTTTCATCAGGACTGAACATGTTCAACAATATTTCCAACTTTTATCGCGACGTAATCTGGGGAGGAGTCCTTATTCTTGTGCTTGTGTTCAATAGGCTGCTTTCCTGGCGAAACGAACGTCGCGCCGTGCGGAAAAGCATGGTCAAGTGACGTTCGCATGAGTATGGTATAATCTGTTTTACAGGAGCGGGAGATATGCTGAAGGGAATACCGGATATCATTTCACCGGAACTTCTCAAAATTCTCGATGAGATGGGCCATGGCGACGATCTCGTCATCGGGGACTCGAACTTTCCGGCTGCAAGCAACGCCAAAAGGCTCGTCCGGGCCGACGGCCACGGCGTGCCCGAACTTCTGGACGCCATTCTGAGCCTCTTTCCCCTCGACACCTTCGTCGAGAAACCCGTATCGCTGATGCAGGTGGTGAAGGGAGGCCCGACGGTACCGGAAATACAGGAAAGGATACGGGGAGTCGTGCGCAAACACGATCCGCGCGGGGACCTGGCCGTGACTTCGATCGAGAGGTTCGAGTTCTATGAAAAGGCCAGGCAGGCCTATGCGATTGTGGCGACGACAGAACCCGGCGCCTATGGGTGCATGATAATCAAAAAAGGCGTCATACATTGATAACGGATAGCGCCGTCGAGGATGGTTGGTCGTTTGGATAAAAAAAGATTCATTTTTATACATATAAAGAGAGATCAAGATGCAATGGTCTTTGTCCGAAATCGAAGAGCTTTCGCCCATCCTTGACCGGATCAAGACTGAATTGGAACCACTCGATGGGAAGAATATCGTCGTCCTGTGCAGTGCGGCCGGTGGGATACCCTTCTGGCTTGCAAAGAGCATGACGCAGGGGCATATTCTCGGTCTCGAGCTCAACCGCGAACTTCTGAAGGCAGCGCAACTCTCTGCCGAAAAGAAACACTTGAGTCATCTCACAGAGTTCAGGGAGACCGAAAAAACACGCCTACTCTTGCAGGATACTACATTCGACGCCCTTGTCAGCGAGTTCATCATTTTCCCCAGTCCCACTCCAACAGAGATCGGTCAATCTGAAATGGCGCGAGTGCTCAAGCCGGGTGGCAAAATGATTATTACCGATGTCCTGCTGACTCAACCTGTCTCCCCGGAAGTACGCCAGGAGCTCAGTCACCTCGGTTTAGACTATTTGTGTGAGACAACGGCAGATGATTTTCGCAGCTGGATGCAGGAAGCTGGTTTGGTTGATATTGATGTCAAGGATATGACCCCCATAGTTAAACGCGTGTGGGAACAGCGGAGAAAGCAGGACCCTGTGCCTGGCCATCGTATGGGCTATTCATACTTGCTCGATGATTCGCCTGCAAAATTGGGCGATGGTCTGTATTATATGTATGTTCAGGGGACAAAACCGATGCCACAATGAGGGCACTATTGAGGAAAGGGCTCAAAGGGCTCTGTTTATAATACTCTTAGTTGTACTATTTATATATTGTAACTTAAAACTTATAAGAGTATTATAGAAGCAAGGAGTCTGAGTATGGCTGGACAAATTACGGCAAACGACCTCAAAATAAAAGGCATTGGCGCTATTGAACAAGTTGTCACTGATGAGCGCGAAGTCATCATCACTGTCCGTGGCAAACAAAAGTATGTCGTGCTTCCTATTGAAGAGTACAATCAATTGCGGGAATTTGAATTGGATGCGGCCATTCAAGAGGCAAAACGGGACATTGCAGAGGGCAGGTATCATACAGGATCCATTGAAGAGCACATAGCCCGAGTGCACCATGTATAAGCTGCTGTTTACCGACTCATATGAAGCACGAGTGGGAAGATTTTTCAAAAAACATCCCGAGATAGAAAAACAATACGTCAAGACCTTGCAGCTTCTTGAATTGAATCCTTTTCATCCTTCCCTGCGTCTGCATCATTTCAAGACGAGGAATTTTGAAGGATATTCGGTTTCAATCAATCTGACCTATCGTATTTCCTTGGAGTTTCTTGTTTCAGAGCAAGAAATACTCTTAGTAAATATTGGAGATCATCAGGACATATACAATAAAGAATAGCGCCGTATAATGCGCACGTTAGTAGGTTGCCTTGGCAGGGCTCCTATTTCTCGAAGTTCAGCATCCACCGCACGCCGAATCTGTCGGTGAGATCGGCATAGAGAGCTCCCCAGAATTCCTTTCTGACGGGAGTGGAGACGGTGCCGCCGGCCGGAAGCGGGAGGATATCCTGTGATGATCGGGCTAGACTTGGTTGCCGGAAATTACACTGTCTACAATCTGCCAAAAGCAGTCGTCGTTCAGACAGACACCCTTCTCCACAGATTCGGCTTTTTTATAGAGTGCTTCCCGGATGGCACTATAGTATATGGGGTCGATGGGCCTGTGGTATCGCTCAGCCATCAGCTGTATTGTCGCAGGTCCGGTCAGTTTGCCGAACATAATGCGCGAGTGTCCGCCTATGTCTTCAGGATGAATTCCCTTGAATGCGAGAGGGGCTTTTTGCTGGCTCATGATGTGAAAGTCGTCCTGATCCGCGAATACATGATCGCCCACCAGCGGCTGATTGACCGGAATCGGCCGGCCCGTAATGCGCGATACAAAATGCGATAGATCGGTCATCGCTTTCATGTCGATATGGGTATACACACCGTACAAGGCTCTGAGGCCTACCACAAACTCGGCCAGCGCAGTGTTCCCGGCCCGGTCCCCAATGCCGTTGACCGCGACATCTGCCAGCCTGGCGCCGGCTTCCAGCGAGGCGAAGGTGTTCGCCAGTGCCATACCAAAATCGTTATGGCAGTGCACTCCCGCGATACTGCCATAGGGCGCGGCCATATGCACCGCTCTGGACACCAGATACCGCATTGCTTCCGGACTTGCGGCGCCGATTGTGTCGGGAAGATGAATCCGGTCTGCACCGGCATCCAGTGCAGTTTTTATCAGTATCGAAAGAACAGCCTCATCCGCGCGGGTGGCGTCTATAAACGCGACCTCAATGGGTACTTCAGTCTGCGTTTTTACGTAGGCAATCAGCTCATGGATGCGCTCTGCCGTTTTTTTCGGCGTGTCTTCATCCCAGTCGGGATTTACATAGGGTGTAGCGTAAAAACTCGTATGGAATACGCCGGTACCGCACTCCAGTGAATAATCCGCGTTCTCCTTCCAGGAATCCTCAAAGCCGAGCGAATTTATGACGATTTTTGCCCTGACGTGCATTGCAGCCATTTCCCTGGCGATGTTTTTGGACAATGTGGTTTTTCCCGGATAAAATTGGATTTGATCAATCCCAACCGCGTCCAGGCGACGGACCAGTTCCTTTTTCTCCTCCAGTGTAAACACTACGCCTGGGCACTGCTCTCCCTCTCGCATTGTCGTGTCGCACAATATCAAGCTGGCAGGATTATTGAGATGCCCATTGTAGGGGCTCATGCAGGTTTCCATCACGATATTACTCCTGGTCAGGTTGTACTGGGGAGCCACAGGACGAGCTGCGGAAACACATACAGCAAAATCAGGCAAATTATGTATGCCAGAACGAAGGGGAATATTTGCTTGATTGTTTCGGATGTCTTGATTCCACAGGAGGCGGAGGCCACGAAGACTGCCGTTCCAACAGGAGGCATAATCCCTCCTATGGCATTATTGACGACCATCAATATACAGAAAAGCATGGGATCAATACCGACTTTTTCAGCAATAGGCAGCATTATAGGCAAAAGCATAATGATGAGCGGCGTTTCGTCGATAAACATTGCCAGCACGAAGAAGATGAACATCATCAGAAACATGATGACCGCCGGATTGTCGGAAATGGCAAAGATCCAATTTGTCATGGTTATGTGGACATTATTGATAGTCAGCAGCCAGCTGAAAATCGACGCGGATGCAACTATGATCAGGAAAGAGCCCGTTTTCCGGCCAGCCTCGTGCAATATCCTGACAAGATCCTTCAGTTTTATTTCCTTGTAGACAAAAAAGCCGATGATAAAAGTGTAGACCGCTGCGACCACGGAGGCTTCAGTTGCCGTGAAGACTCCACCAAGGATCCCCCCCATGATTATCAGGGGAGCCAGCAGTGTCAAGAAAGCTTCCTTAAAGGTCTTCCAGACGTTTTTCAGTGTAAACGGGGTTTTATCGTGTACTCCCATACCCTGCCGTATGCACACAATGCGGGCGGTAATCATTAGGGCGATTGATACAACTATGCCGGGGATTATCCCCGCGACAAAAAGCTTTGCCACAGAGATGCCCGTTATTCCTCCCATGATGATCATGGGAATACTGGGGGGAATGATGAGGCCCAGACAGCCAGAGGCTGCCTGCAAGGCTGCGGAGAAGCCTTTTTTATACCCTTTTTCCGACATGGCTGGGATCATAATAGAGCTGAGCGCAGCGGTATCGGCAGAACAAGAGCCGGATATCCCGCCCATAATCATGCCGGCGACAACACTCACGTAGCTTAGGCCCCCCGTTGCCCAGCCGACGACTGCATTGGCAAAATTGACCATTTTTTTGGTGAGCCCGCCATGCTCCATGAAGCTTCCGGCTAGCATAAAAAAAGGAAGGGCCAGGAGGGAAAAACTGTTGACGGCATTGAGAACACGCTGAGGAATGATTGAAAGCGGAATGGAGCCGTCAATCAGAAGGGCGGTGAAGGAAGATATACCGATCGAAACTGCCACGGGAACTTCAAGCAATAATAGAACCAACATGACAGCAAACATAATTCCAATAATCATACCGATTTACTCCTTCCCCAGCAGATCTTTTTTATGGCTCTGTGGATCAGAAACACGAGACTGAGGCCGGAAGAAATCGGCAGGACCATGTAGATATACATTAAGGAAATGCCTACGGAGCCAGCGATTCTGTTTGCGCTGCCCTTTGCGTAGTGATATCCAAGATAGCCCAGCAACAGAAAGAATACGAAGCATAAAATCCACGACAGCACATCCAGGTATGGCTTTATTGAGGGGAGCTTCCCTGTCAGTAAATCCAGCTTCATATGAGAATTTTCGTTTGTGGCGCTGGCTACGGCTAAAAAGCAGATCCAAATAAAGATGAATCGCGAGGCTTCTTCATTCCAGGCAAAACCTCCATTGAATACAAAGCGCAGAACTACTTGAGTAAATACAATCGCCACCAGGACTACAACTAAAATTGCGACGGCAATTTTAATTATCATTGATAGAATCTGAACTATTCTATCAAATACCTCCATAGGAATTCCTCCGTAGCCTTGAAATGGCTGCACCTCAGTGTCTGAAGGTGCAGCCGCAGTCATTTATTGATCCTTACGGATTCACTTGGGGAATGCCAGCGACATGACCTTGTCGCTGATCTTTTCGGATAAAGGCTTATAACTTGGCTTTACGGCCTCCATAAAAGCCTTCAGATCGACTTCTGTCACTATCATGCCGCGCTTCTTGAGCGTTTCCACTGCGCTATTGGACAGGTTTTGTGCAATCTGGCGCTGGAACAGTGCTGCCTCGTGCGCGGCCTGATCCACAACATCCTGAAGCGTGGGATCCAGTTTTTCGTAAGTTTTGGGGCTGCATACCAGGAATGATGGACTGATAACATGGCCGTCCAGGCTCATGTATTTGCAGACATCGTTGATGTTGCTGACAACAGCCTGTGGTGCGATTGTTTCCAACCCATCTACAGTGCCGGAGGAAAGGGCGAGGTATGCCTCGTTGAACGCCATGGCGACCGGGACGGCTCCCAACAACCGGCAGGGGAGGACATAGCTTGGTCTGTCCGGAACGCGTATCTTCAGTCCTGTCATATCTTTGGGCGTACAGACCGGGCGTTTGTTGTTGAAGTAATATCGGATGCCGTCGGACCAGGAATCAGGGAATACTTTTATACCTGCTTTCGTTGCCGCCTGCTCAATAAGCACTTTCCCGAGCTCTCCAGAAAAAAGCCTGTGGAGTTGATCCATGCTTTCAAATGCATAGGGCAAATTGAATACTCCATAGTCCGGGCAGACTGTCGAGATTGAACCGGAGGAAAGCACGGTGAAATCAATGATTCCTGAGGATACTGATTCAAAGAGGTTGTCGACCGAACCCAATGTCCCGTTGCTGTACAGATCGACCTTGATCTTGCCATTGGATTTTGCTTCAACCAGCTCCTTGAATTTTATGCATGCCTGACCTGGTGCGGAATCGTCAGTGTTGTCATGGGCAAGCTTGAGTGTAATCAGGCCCGACTTCCCGCCGGTATTTGCAGCGCCCACTCCCAGTATGAGCCCAAACATCATCACCAGAGCCAGAATGAACGCCCGTTCTCTTTTCATACCCTTTGCCTCCTTGATTTACCTTAAGCTAATTTCTGCGCATGAAACAGCGAGAAATTATTTTTTATATTCATACCCAAAAAGCTTGCAGTAGAAATCCGTTGCTGCCTTGCGACCGCGGTCATCCATTTTGAAATTAAAGAGGAAGTCAAAAATCGCCTCGACTTGGCATACGAGCATCTCCATGCCGATGATTGTTCTCATCTTGCGGGCTTTGGCGCGCTGAATCAGTGTCGTTTCAGGTGGATTCGAGACTGCGTCCATGACCCAGCAGCTCTGCGGCAGAGCGTCGATAAAACTTAAGTCCGCGTAATCCTCAAATGTTTTTCTGCCCAAGGTCGTGGCCTGGAGAAACACATCGCATGTAGCGGCGACCTGTTTGGCATTTTCCACGGTGAATTCGCAACAGGACGCTTCCAGCCGATAGATTTTTTTCAGTTCATCAACGATATACTGCGCTTTTTCAACAGTACGATTCAGTATTGTGATCTTTTTTGCCCCTCGTGCCGCCATCTCGGATGCAAAAACGCCTGCTACACCGCCAGCGCCGATCATCATGACTTCTTTGCCCTTCATATCGGCACCCTTTTGATCAAATGCGTAGATCATTCCCTTTCCATCGAATCCATGGCCAACGGTTTTGTCCGGATCAAAACGGATGCAGTTGACGGAACGGAATGCACGCGATATGTCGTCGATTTCATCCATATAATCGACGGCAGGAGCCTTGTGGGGAGAGGTCAGTATACTGCCGTGGAATTTCAGCAGCCTGCACGCAGAGAAGAAATCCTTAAGTTCCTCCGACTGTATGTTCTTTGGGAAGAAAAAGGCATTGATGTTGTAAAGATCACAGAGATGATTGTATAAAAATACCGCTGAGGAATTTTTAACATTTGCGCCGGCAAGGGGGATGAGCATAGTCTGATGAGGATTCATCTCCGACAGATTCATACGTTTCGCCTCCAAAGCAATGATTTAAGCAGCTTCCATACGTAGCTGACAGCATAGATGGAATATAAAAACGTTTTATTATTTATATTGTATCCCTGGTTTTCAAAACTGTCAAATAAAAATTGTGGAAATGTGTTTTTATTTTATTTATTTTAATATAATAAATAAAATATTATAAACAAATTGGCAATTCAGGAGTCACTTGCAAAATTATCAAAAAACATATAAAAACGTTTCTATAGCAAAGAAGTAAGAGGCTTGCACTTAGGTTTTGAAAATGCTTTGCTATTCATATGTGTACCTTTATATGCTATTATACCGAACAGGACAGGAGTTGAACTATTTCAAACATTAAAGATGTTGCAAACCTTGCAGGTGTTTCCATATCTACAGTTTCCAACGTGCTCAACAAAAAACGCTATGTGAGCAGGGAAGCTACCGAAAAGGTTATGCAGGCCATACGGCAGCTGAATTACAATGTCGATATGATTGCTCACAGCATGAAATCGAAATATTCGATGATGATTGGAGTAATTATACCCGACATTACACGCATATTTTTCCCGCAGGTATTGGCAGGCATACAGTCTGCGACGAGAGAGCAGGGATACAACATAATTATTTACAGCTCCGAACATGACATAAATAAAGAGAAAGATTTTATTCGTATACTGTCCCATATGCGCGTCGATGGGATCATCCTTGATTCCATGGCAGATCATGATGATGACCAGTACGTTCAGATGCTTGTGTCCATTACAAACGGGAAAAAGCATGTTCCCGTGGTGAGCATGGAACGGGATTTTTCCCAGTACGGAATCGATTCAATAATTATCGACAATGAACAGGGCGCATATCTCGCCACCCGCTTGCTGATAGACCGTGGTGCAAAAAACATAGCGCTCTATTCATCTTTTTCAAAACAGGGTGGTCTGCCTCGCTTTAATGGGTATTGCCGTGCATTACGGGAGAGCGGCTTTGCACTCAATAATAACCTGTTGGTCAAATCTGAATCCTCTGCATGGGCAGGATATAGCGTTACACGAAAATTGCTTATGAATGGGATACATTTTGACGGGCTTTTCGCAGGCAATGATCAGCGCGCGGTGGGAGCCATAAAAGCGCTGCATGAGCATGGCGTACGCATACCACAGGATGTGATGGTTGTCGGTTTTGATAATACTTTCGTCTCTTCCATGATTACTCCCCCGCTGACCACAATCAATGTTCCGAAGCACAGAATGGGACGAGAGGCGGCAGAACACCTGATGCAATTGATTGCAGACAAAGGCAACTGCGTGGATACAGCATCTGAACATGCTGGCAAGCGGATATTGCTTCCCATTGAACTGATTGAACGCGAGTCTACTCTTGCCGGCAAAACCACTGCATGGGATTTGGAGGATTGGTAAGAGATAATTAAAAATAGCGATTCGCCCTGGTTATCGGTCCCGAAGCCGCGCCGGGGCTCCTATTTCTCGAAGTTCAGCATCCATTTTACGCCGAATCTGTCGGCGAAGTCGGCATAGAGGGCTCCCCAGAATTCTTTCCTGACGGGAGTTGTGACGGTGCCGCCGGCCGACAGCTTTGCGAAAATGTCGCGCAGCTCCGCCTCCGACTCGCAGAGGAGCATGAGGCTCACGTCGTTGCCGCGCTGCAGTCTGCTTTTGCCGAGCGTATCGGAAGCCATGATGCGGATCTTCCCCGTCTCCAGCGACGCATGCATGACGCTCGCCTGGAACTCCTTGGGCATGGATGCCGCCATCGGAGACTCTCCCACCGTCATGATCCTGAGTTCGCCTCCCAGGCAGGACTGGTAGAATTTCATTGCCTCTGAAGCATTTTCTTCGAACGAAAGATAGGGATTCAATGTCGCCATAGATACCTCCAACCGGAATCTCGTGGTGGGCCTTTGCGGTGTCGGGCCCCGCGCCGATTATGATAAATTACTGTTAATTCCGGATGGCCGACAAATGTCCGGGCGGAGAGGATGGAAATCAATGTGTTCCGCGCGCGGGAGAGACAGCTTGCGCGCTCGCATATGAAAGGCTAGTCTTCGGATTATGAAGCTGAAATGGAGAAAGAAGGGGCGTGACGAGGTCGAACCCATGGACGGGCAGCCTCAGCGCGCGAACGGGCTCAAGCGGCCGCGGAGAGTCTCGAAGCTGCCATTCTCCGGGGTCTCGGTCGAGACCGCGGGACTCCCTCCGGGGTCGGCCCGCTACATAGGCGATGTCGAGCCGACTTTGGCGACTTATTCCCTCTATTCCTACGACGAAGGGTCCGCCGTCATGCGCATTCCCGAGGACATAGGCGAGCTTCTGGCGCTCATCGATCTCAATGTGGTGAACTGGATCAACATCAACGGGCTCTCGGGCGGGACGGTGGAGAAACTCTGCGCCATGCTCGGCATCCATCCGCTGGTGATAGAGGACATTCTCAACACCGAACACAGGCCGAAGCTTGAAAATTTCGACGATTACCTTTTCCTGATAACCAAGATGCTCACGATGCACGAAGATGGCTCGATCGAGTACGAACAGGTGAGTTTTATCCTCAAGGGCAAGATTCTCATCTCCTTCCAGGAAAGTCCTGGCGACTCTTTCAAGGGAGTACGCGACAGGATCATGGCGGCGGCAGGAAAGCTGCGCAAGCTGGGGGCCGATTATCTTCTCTACGCCCTCATGGACAATATCGTCGACAATTACTTCATCGTGCTCGAAAAGCTGGGCGACAGGCTCGAAAGCCTCGAGGAAGCCTCGGCTGCGGAAGACGATGGCGACTTCCTTCACAGTATTCAGGAACTCAAGCGGGAGCTCGCGAGGATGCGCCGCGTGATCTGGCCAGTCCGTGATTCCATTGGCGCGCTCGCCCGCAGCGATTCGATCCAGATGGACATCTCCCTCTCGCCCTATCTGCGCGACCTGTACGAAAATACGGTCCAGGCGATAGAGGCGCTCGAATCCTACCGCGAGCATACGGCCTCGATCATCGAGCTCCATCTCAGCGAAGTGAACACGAACATGTCGCGGATCATGAAAGTCCTCACGATCCTGTCGGCCATCTTCATACCGATCACGTTCATCGCGGGCGTCTACGGCATGAACTTCGCGAACATGCCGGAACTCGTCGTACCCTGGGGCTATCCCGCCGCCCTCGCCCTCATGGTCGTGGTGGTGGTCGCAGAGTTGATCTATTTCAAAGTGAAGAAGTGGATATAGGGGTATTTATTTGTTTTATCCCTTGGGTTGATCCACCTTTCGGGAGATTGTCTGAAGGACTGCGGATTTCCACCCTTCAATCAACGATTGTCGTGTTGATTGTTTCATCATCGGTGAATATTGTTTAGTTTCAATTTTTATAACAGCTTTCTCCTGCGGACTTGGCAATACTGCACACGAAATTCCTCCCATATATGCAGCCCCAAATGCTGAAAGCTCTTCTAATGCAGGAACAACGACAGGGATGCCAAGCAAATCTGCTTGAAACTGCATCAGGAATGCATTGCGGGTGGGGCCACCATCGACATGAAGCATGTTGAGCGAGAAAGAGCTCGCAGCACTCATGTGGACAATTAAATCTCTTATTTGAAAAGCAATAGACTCCAGGCCGGCTCGTATCACATGGCGTTTGTCGCTCTTGTAAGAGAGCCCTGTTAGTATCGCCCGTATATAATGTTCCCAATAAGGAGCTCCAAGACCAGAAAAGGCGGGTACAAGGTATACTCCTCCATTGTCTGGGACTTCTTCTGCAAGACGCTCTGCCTCATCATAAGAAGAAAATAGTCCCAAATTATCTCTGAGCCACCTGAGCGTATATCCTGTTGAATGAATATTTCCTTCTAAAACATATGATATTTTTTTTTGGAAACCCCATCCAATGGAGATAACCAAATCATTTTTGGACACATCAGGCACTGAACCGATATTCATCATTATTGATGAACCAGTCCCGTATGTGGCTTTTATATCTCCTTGATTCCATCCATTATGACCGAAAAGAGCCGCATGAGAATCGCCCATTACTGAAGTAATGGGAAGTGTCCTGTCAAAACCGGGAATTCGAGCATCTCCGAAATAAGAATCAGACGAACGCGGTTCTGGAAGCAGAATACCCGAAAGGCCGAATGTACTGACTAACTCTTCATCCCAGTCAAGTGTTTTTATGTTGAATAGCATTGTGCGGCTTGCGTTAGAATAATCAGTTGCAAATACGACACGGTCCGTAAGATTCCAGATGAGCCATGTGTCAATTGTGCCCGCCATTAATCTGTCGTTTTTCAATGCATTTTTTGCAGCATTTGAATTCTTGACTATCCACGCCAGCTTGGTTGCCGAAAAATACGGATCCAGTTTCAGCCCAGTCTTTTCTCTGATCGGGTTCTCAAAATGCTCCTGCGAGAGGATATTACAGAGCTCTATTCCTCGTTCATCCTGCCATACAAGTGCATTGTATACAGGCAACCCAGTGTTTGCGTCCCATGCAAGAATGGTCTCTCTTTGATTGGTAATGGAAAGGGAAGCAACCTTAGAAAGTGGTATATGGCTTTCACATATTGTCTCATAAATGGCAGCCTTTGTATTTTCCAAAATTTGCAGAGGGTCATGCTCGACGAAGCCTGGAGATGGGTATATCTGTTTGTGTAACTTTGTTACACGATAAACTGGTCTACCGGAACAATCAAAAATGATTGCTTTGGTGGCTTGTGTGCTTTGGTCTACTGCGAGCAGATAGCTCTCTTCCATCTTCTTATTCCCTTATCTTTTGTGTCTGACCAAGGAACGAATTTGATCTGATATTTTCTCAGAAGTGAACCCATAATATTCAAATAGCTCATCTGAGGAACCCGATGGGGCCCATTCATCAGGGAATCCTAGAATTTTCATCGGAACAGGAACAGTCTGAACGACTACTTCCGAGACAGCAGCTCCAAGACCTCCAAATATACTGTGCTCTTCAACTGTAATAATTAAGCCTGTTTCTCGTGCGGCGGCTGCAATCGCATCTACATCTAAAGGCTTGACGGACCAAAAGTCCAGCACGCGGGCCTGTATGCCCTCTTTCTCAAGTAACATTGCTGCTCCGAGGGCGGGCTGCACCATTTCACCTGCAGCAATAATGGTGCAATCATCTCCTTCATGGAGCATGTTGGCTTTTCCGGGCTTAAAAACGACACCCGATGTTTCTGTATAGACATCGGCAACGGGATTTCTTCCCATGCGCATATAGGCTGGCCCGGAATGATTTGCAAGAAGTTCTGTGATTGTTGCGGTCTGATAATTATCGCAGGGAAGATATATGTCGAGCCCCGGGAAGGTTCTCATCACCGCAAGATCATGCAGGGAATGATGCGTACTGCCAAGAGCCCCATAGCTTACACCGCCAGAAATACCAACTATTTTGACATCAGAATGTGCATATGTGACATCGACCTTCACCTGATCAAGGCAGCGCGAAGAATAAAAGCTTGCAGGTCCGCACACAAAGACTCGTTTCCCTGATTTTGCCAACCCAGCCCCAATGCCAATTGCATCTTGTTCTGCGATGCCCACCTCAATAAACTGGTTAGGATATGCTCTCTCGAAATTTTCCAGAGTCGCGGAACTTTTTGAGTCCGAAGTAATGACGAAAATATTTTTGTTTTTTTGTGCGATATTGCATAATGCTCTGGAGAATGATTGGCGGCAGCTGATTTTGGGTGGTGTCATACTGCCTCCTTTTCTGAGCGATCAAGTTCGTCTATTGCGCGTTCAAAGTCTTCATCAGTTAGAACTTTATGATGCCAAGAGGCAGAATTCTCCATAAAAGAAACACCGCGTCCTTTGATTGTATGGGCAATTATTAAATTAGGCATTCCTGGTCTCCAGGGTGCTGTATTGAATGCTTCTATAAGCTGGTGAAAATCGTGTCCGTCTATTTCAGCTACGTTCCAGCCAAATGCCTCATACTTTTGCCTCAATGAAGACAAGCGCATTACGGAATCTATATGACCTGATATCTGGAGATTGTTGTTGTCAATGATCGCTACAAGATTGTCGAGCTTATAGTGGGAAGCAGCCATTGCGGCTTCCCAAATGCTGCCTTCAGCTTGTTCGCCGTCCCCCATCAATACAAATATTCGACTTGTGGCTTTATCTCGCTTTGCCCCTAATGCCATGCCAACAGCAATGGACAGTCCATGGCCAAGAGAACCGGTAGGCATTTCGATTCCAGGGACTTTCAGCGTCGGATGGCCATAAAAAACAGTATCAAATTTCCCATATTCTGATAACAGTGCTTCCGGGAAATAGCCGGCTCGCGCAAGAACACAATACAGCCCTTCAACGCTATGCCCTTTGCTCATTATAAAGCGATCTCGGTCGGGGCGCGATGGATCTGAAGGATCATACCTCATTATGCTGAAATACAGTGCTACGAGTATATCGACTGACGAAAGCGAGCCACCGATATGTCCGCCTTTCGCGGAATGTGTTATCTCGACTATTTTCTTTCGAATATCGATGGAAATATGTTTCAATTGATCTGTCGAATACAAAATGGCCTCCTATCTCTAGTGTGTAGAGCCAAGATAGAGTTATTATAGCAAATAAAACAAAATTGTCAAAAGGATTCGAGCATATTCGAAAATAAAATGCAGGAAATTAAGCAATAATGATTTTCACTCCCATCTCGCTGATGCGGCGGGCAATTTCTGCATCAATATTGTCATCTGTTATTAAATATTGGACACGCTTGATTGAGCCCAGGGAGGCGAAAGATGCTCTTCCAAATTTGGTTGAGTCGGCGAGCAGGTATATTTCTTTTGAGACTTCAATCATGGAACTCTTGACGATGATATCGCTGATGCTTGGATATGTTAGATCCAATGCAGGGGAAATACCGCCAGTTGCCAAAAACAGTTTATCTACATATATGTTTCTGAAAAAGAATGCTGCCTTCTCCCCTGTAAGCGACAATGTTGGGGCCTTGAATTCGCCGCCTGTAACCATAAGATCACAGGTCGGGTTTGTTCCCATTATCAGAGCAATATTGAGAGCGTTTGTAATAACGGTAATATTCTGAATGTTAGCGATGCATTTTGCGAGCTCAGTAATGGTCGAGCCGGAATCCAGGATTATTCTGTTGCCTGAGACAATAAAACTTGCGGCTTTCTTTGCTATTATCTTTTTTTTGTCGAGGTTTTCCATATGCTGGAGAGATAGTGTTCCAACCTGCTTGGATACAGTCCTGAGAAAAGCTCCTCCATGTTCACGGACAATATATCCTTCTTGTTCAAGCTTTTCTAAGTCCTGACGAATCGTAGGTTCTGAGACTTTAAATAATATGCCCAATTCTTTTACACGTGCACTTCCATCTTCTTGCAGCAGCTCGAGTATTTTCTGCCTACGTTCATTGCCTAACATCTCATGTTGTCTCATATCTAAAATCTTGATATAAGATAGTACCAATTAATCAAGTACCAATCAATATATTTCGATATGTTATTCCTTTTGGCTTCTGATCTTTCGAATCAAATCGATGACAACCGCAATGATTACGACAGCGCCTGTAATAACTCTTTCCCAATAAGAGGAGATATTCAGCAATACAATTCCGTTGGCTAAAACGCCCATAAAGGCTGCACCGATAATCGTGCCGATGATGGTTCCTTCGCCACCGGACATTGATGTACCGCCAATAATAGCCGCGGTTACGCTTGGCATAACCCAGGAAGCCCCTATGGTTGGTTGTCCGGCATTCATTCTGCTCGTCAGCAACAGTCCTGAGAGCGATGCAAACATGCCAGAAAGCATATATACACAAAGGGTGATATTTTCGACTTTAATTCCCGCCAGCTTTGCTGCTATGCTATTCCCGCCAACAGCATAGATATTCCTTCCAAACGGTGTGTTTTCAAGCAGGTATGCAATGACAATAGTGATCACTAACATGAATATCACCGGTACAGGCACCAAGCCAATCATTCCCTGGCCAAGAAATGCAAAACTCTCCGGCAAATTGAGAATAGGATATCCCCTTGTGATAACGAGTATTAGTCCACCATAAATCTCTCCCACCCCAAGAGTTACAATAAAAGCATTTAATTTCAGACGCCCTATTAGTATGCCATTCACACAGCCCAAGAGTATTCCAAGAACGAGTGAAACAAAGATTATTGAAATCGGACCCACATGTACCTTCGTCATTAAAAGAGAGCAGAGAATTCCAGACAAGCCCGCTGTTGAACCGACAGACAGATCTATTCCTCCAGTCAGCAGAACAGTTGTCTGGCCAATAGCTACGATTGCAATAAAAGAGATTTGTCTTGCAATAATTCCGATATTATATGGAGTCATGAATGTTGAAGTTGAGACACTCATTATTAAGCACAGTATCGCCAAAGCAATAAATATGCTCATTTCTTTTGTTTTCATGAATTTGTTCTTCATAATAATTCCCTTTCAATGCTTAAAGGCTAATTTGAGAATCTCTTCCTGAGAGGCAGAGGAGGCGGGAAGCTCTCCCTTTATTTCTCCTTCATTCATTACAATTATCCTATCAGATAAGCTCAATATCTCTTCCAGCTCAGAGCTGATCACTATAATGGATATCCCAGAGATTGCTAATTTACGTAATAAATCATGGATTTCTGCTTTTGCATTGACATCGATGCCTCGCGTTGGTTCATCCAGGATCAGAATTCTGCTTCCGGATAAAAGACATCTGCTAAAAATAACCTTCTGCTGGTTCCCACCGGATAAATTGGCAATTTTTTCGTCTTGTGATCGAACCTTTATTTTTAATTTTGAAATATATTCATCGACTGCCTTTCTCAGAAGTTTTTTATTGATTATTTGATATTTGCAAAAATTTCTTAAAGAAGGCAATGTGATGTTTTCTGTAACTGTGAGAATAGGGAATATACCCTCTTGACGTCGCTCTTCAGGAACATACGCCAAGTATTTTTTTATTGCCTCTCGGGGATGTCTGTTGATTGTTTTGTTGCCGTCTATAAGTAGGCTACCCGAATCTGGAACCGTATATCCATAAATAGCTTTGGCCAATTCTGTTCTTCCGGAGCCTACAAGACCCGCTATGCCTAATATCTCGCCTTCGTACAGATTAAAACTGATCTTTTTAAATTCCTTCTTTCTTGAGAAATCTTTTACAGATAAAACAACTTTTTTATCTTTATAATTATAGTCTCTCGTTTCATTTTTATATTCAGCTTTTCGTCCTATCATGTTGCTGATCATATCTTCTACTGTTGTCGTTTTCGGATCGAGTGTCGCTACATTATGACCATCCCGTAGAACAGTAACCGTATCCGATAATCTTTGGACCTCATCGAGCCGGTGAGAGATATAAATTACTGAATTGCCAGTCTTGCGAAATGATTCAATAATGTCAAACAGATGGCCAATTTCGTCGAAGGTAAGGCTCGAAGTAGGCTCATCAAGAATTAATATTTTTGTGTCAAACAGTATGGCACGCGCAAGCTGAACCAATTGTTTGTGCGCTGCTGAAAGATTCCTTACGAGACTGTCAGCGTGGATATGAGGATCGATACGCGCCAAAATATTAGAGACAATCTCTCTTTGTTCTTTCTTGTCCAGAAAGATCTTTCTGCGTAGTGGAAAATGGCCTAAAAGAATATTTTCTTCGACACTCAGCTGAGGGACGAGATTCAATTCCTGAGGCATAAAGCCAATTCCGAGTTTCTGGGCCCTTTTGGGTGAATCAATTATTATTTTTTCTCCATTAAAGAATAATTCACCAGAGGTTGGCTGTAAAATGCCATATATGATATTCATCAAAGTACTTTTACCGGCGCCGTTTTCTCCGATTATTGAATGAATTTCTCCTGGCCTGATATGCAGAGTCACATTATCCAGGGCCCGAACCCCCGGGAATTCTTTAGTGATATTTTTGACTTCAAAAATATATGACGATTCCATTACAATCTCACTTATAATAAATGGCCTCATGAGGCCATTTATTTTGATAAAATGAAAAGGGGGCTGCCAAGAATTCTTCCCTTGGACAGCCCTGATATAATCTACATTATTACATTTTATAGATCATTTTTCGTGATCAGGCGAGAACCAGTTTCATGTACGGCAGGAATGGTATGATTTTGGTTCATGGCAACAAGATATTTTACTGCCCAGTAACCAATTTCCCACTGGCGCTGCGCTTTTGTCGCATCAATGACACCTTCTTTTATAAGCTGAAGGGTTTCGGCAAGGTCATCCATACCAACAATATGAACCTTGCCTGTTTTGCCGGCAGCTTTCACCGCACGTGCGGCACCAATGGGGTTGGATGCATTACATCCGAAAATTCCTACGAGATCACTATTGGCTTGAAGTGCATTTTCGGTCAATTCAACTGCTTTTTGAAGATCATCATTGTCCGGGCGCTCAAATACGATAGATATACCGGAATATTTTGTAATCGCCTCTTTAAAGCCTTTCACTCTGCCAACATGGTTTGGAGCTGTCAAAGAGCCACTCAGGATGCCGACCTTGCCTTTATAATTTATCAATTTAGCTAAGTATTCTCCGAGATCGTACCCATCCTGAAAGTCTTTGCTGTGTCCGACATACAAGGGCCTATTGCTGGTTGGTGCGTCCGTGTCAAAAGTTATAACATTCAGCTTAGCTTTAATCGCGTCATTTATCAGCTGCGTGTTCGTTGCCGGATCAAGTGCAGCAATTGCCAACCCATCGGGCCGTGCGCCAATATTAGCTTCGATTTTTTTCATTTGCTCGCTGATATCTGCGTTTGTGGGCGCATCAAATTTGATATTGACGGTGATCCCCATCTTTTTGAATTCCTCGGCGGCAGCTAAGGCCCCCTCTCTGACGACATCGTACCATGGATGAATGACTTTCGGGATGAATACGAAAGTCAGTGGCTTATTGATTGTCTTGATAAGCTTAGACTGATCGCCCAATTTATCACTGGATCCCTGGGCAAAGGATAAAGCCACTGTCGAAAAAATCATCATAGAGACTACGATGACTTTCAAATGTTTTTTCATGACTATCTCCTCCTCGGATGAGAATTGATGTTTCTATTATTATTGTCGGTATTTTCATTTGTCAAGCTATAATTTTCATTTTTTTATTTTTATTTTCTTTTTCTTTTTATTTAATTAATATATGAAATTAATTATATAATAGTATCATCAAAAATGGTCACTATTTTTGAAGTTCTCTGAGAGATTGAACTGGCCGACAGCGCCTACTTAACCTATGTCCACCTCCCCGTCGGCCGTAAACGCCCATTGCTTGACACCTCCATGACTTGCCACTACAGTGATGGCGTGAGAACTGCAATGGGCCTGACGGAATCCCTCGAGGACTATCTTGAGGTCATCTACCAGATTGTTTTGGAAAAGAAAGCCGCGCACGTGAAAGATATCGCGGCGGAACTCGGCGTGCGGTATCCGTCCGTGACGTCGGCGCTCCAGACGCTGTCGAAGCGGGGATTGGTGAATTACGAGCCTTACGAGCTCGTCACGCTGACGCCCGAAGGATATGAAACAGCCGCGCAGGTAGCCGAAAAGCACCGGATGCTCAGGAGTTTCTTCGAGACCGTGCTCGGCCTTGATCCCAAGGTATCCGACGAGACTGCATGCCGCATGGAGCATATCATACCGAAGGCTGCTTACCACCGTTTCGTCCAGTTCATCAAGTATCTCTATCTTTTGCAGGGCAGCGAGAGCGCCTGGCTCGCCGAACTCAGGACATTCTTCGAGAAAGAGGATAGCGAGTCCACCCTGTCGAGCGATCTCGACCGCTATTTCGACGGCACTGGCTTCAATCTGCCCGGCGGAAAAGATCTGCCGCTGCGCGCCTTCAGGCTCAGCCGTTCCCCAACCAGCGGCGGATCGCAGCATCCTTCAGATGGTCGTAAGCCTTAAAAGAGGCTTTGGCCCGCGCCGGCTGTTCATATACTTTCCAGTATCCCGCGAAAAGGTAATTTTTGCCCTTCTGTTCGATGAATCCTCTCACATCGCCCCAGGGAATACCGAGGAAGAGGCCCAGTTCGTGGGGGCATGCTTCTTTGAACCTCCGCCCCAGCTCTGTCCACATGTCCTCCACCGAATGGGCGGTCGGGTATCCCAGGGAGTCCAGAAATTCCTTTGCTGGCGGTATCGCAAGATTCTCTGCGAGGGTCCCCCCGTTGTAGACCACGATGCAGGAGCCGTGCGGCCCTTCCCTGAGGCAGAGAGCCTTGAGTCCCCACGCTTCCAGCAGTTCCTCACCGCAAAAGTGCCATGCGGAGAAGAGTACTCCTTCGCTTCTGCAGAGTGAGAGAATCTCCGCCGGTTTGATCCCTCCAAGTACAGGCGCCAGGCGGTAGGAGAGAAAGGCCTCCAGGCGCGCGCAGTCCTCCAGTGCCGGGAGGGCGCGGAGGAACGCCAGGCGGAGGGCCATGTCTGGCCCTCCTTCGTATGCGGCGCTCACTGCCCGCTGCCAGC
>Ga0228535_1001100_pt1 | contig 50061 bp, 42 predicted proteins | sample SJ1metagenome_FD_168457 | JGI IMG/M metagenome (GOLD analysis project Ga0228535, IMG submission 168457) | Enriched culture of PCE-dechlorinating microbial communities from Ithaca, New York, USA - SJ1 | ecosystem: Engineered > Modeled > Simulated communities (microbial... > Unclassified | place... | reverse complement strand
TTAATTAAGATGTCAATTTGGCTGTTACCGTGACGATGAGGCGATTCCTCCGTCACGGTGCGGCTAAACCTCCGTTACAGTGTGGCTAAATGCACGTGAGGTTGAGGCTTTTGACCCGAAATTTACACGTTGCAGGCTTCTTCATAAATCCACCATTAAAGAAACATTTTTCTGCATCATAGAGAGCAAATTTGAAGGGTGCAAATCCCTGCCATAATTCATCAAAACGTACTCGGTCAATATTTTCCTTAACTTCGAAATATAAGCTATCTAAGTTCAAGTTTATCTCCCTCTCTTTTATCTCTTTATAGTTTTTGTCAAGGGGACGTTTGTCAAGGGGACGGGGGTTTGGCAACCGATTATGCCTTCTGTATAACCCTCTGTTGATCCCAGTCAGTCTTCTGATTTGACTGACGGACAACCCCTTTCCTTGTACTCCTGCGACAAAATTTGTTTTATAACTAAGATATTAATGCACCTTTACTAGACCGAACCGTTGCTCAATTCCGTCAAGAATTACAATATAGTCCTCAAAGAATGGGGCGTTCCCCATGAGCCCATCAACTCCCCAACCATCAAAGTAATCAGGTTTTTCTTCGACATAATACACCAACGGGTTTCCCAGTTCAATGCCAGAAACTATGGTCTTTTCTTGAGTTGGAGCACCAATCACTGTAATGCTATTACCCCAAGCAGTAGCCTCTATATAGGTGTTATCTGTTTCATCTCCCGCTCTCCCCGTGATTTGTTGCCAAATATCCAAATTAACATTTAGTGGAAAGAGGCTAGAACCCGTATCATAAGCCATTTTCAGAGGAGTCTCACCTACCATAGTATTTACAACAAAAAGATGCCGAACCATTTCTGATTTGCTGAAAGCTACTTTCTCCACTATTTCAGCAGGTAATTGAGACACTGATTCAGCAATTGCTAATCTGCTGTTGGAGAAATCCAAGACTAAGATTTTGTCCTTGAAAAAATCCATGCCCAAGGAACCAATAAGAACATCCTCATCCTCGGCCGTCACAGTTTGCCCGTAATTTTTCATTGTGGCGAAGATTGCATTCTTAGTATCATAACCCGCAATATTGCCGTTAAAACTTACAAGATCGTAGGTATCATTTTTTACAATCGTTTTTACCGCGATTCCGAGGCTGTCGATTGTAGTTTCATAAAACACTGACTGAGTACCTGTGTCAAGTTGCAACCAGAACTCTCGATCTGATTTTTCTAACTGTATAGGCACGAAGATTGCAACCTTATCATAATAGGTTTCTCCTAACATACTATTTCTCCATTCAAATGGCTGCCAAGAGAAATCCTTTATCTCGATTTCATTCCAATTGGTTGGAGGAACAGATTTTCCGGAACAACCTACTAACAACAGGGTCAAGCAAATAACTAACAATCTTGTAGATAATTTCTTCATACAAATCTCCTTGTGTTTGGCAAGTTAGAATTCACGTACTGCGCCGCTCATAACATTGTGAAACAGCCTCTTTTCTATTCAATAGGGTTATGGATCGTATTTGATAACGAACCCTTGGATAAAACAAATATTGAAATACCACTGATCAGCATCGTCGACACAATACATATCAGTATAGGTAATAAGCTTACGGACGGATCTTTTGCTAAAACAACTCCTAATCCTGAGGCCAAAGCCGTTCCTAAAGCGCCTCCGATAACTGCCGTCAGCATACATTCGACTAAAAAGCTTAATTGCACCTCAGACTGACTCATTCCCAACACTCGTAATAAAGCCAGTTCTTTTTTACGTGAAATCGTCAAGGCTACCGTGTTGATCATCACGATCAGGATGGCTACAAATAACATCACCGGAACATAATAATCGGTCATCTTTTCCAAACGACTGAAATCACCTAAAAGCATGGAACCTAAGTCATAGATGGTCAAGACTTTCAGTGGCAGATCATCTTCCTGTATTTTTTGTTCCAATGCTTTTTTCAAGCTATCCATCTGATTTAATGAGGTTTCAATAGAAACCCAAGAGACCGGCGAATCACCGCCCACTTGTTTTTGTAACGTCTCAAGCTCTGTCCATTCAACAAAATATAATGTTTTATTGTAATCATGGATCCCTTTGACAAAATAGCTTTCCGAAGCCAATACGGTCGCATTCCAATCATAGACACCATTGATCTCAACCAATTCCGGTATCGAAAACCGATGGTTCGTATTGACCGAAGAACCATCCCAGGCTTTTGTCATGTCATCCCATTGCGGTCCAACCATAATGATGGTATTCTCTTCTTCATTTCCGCTTAAGTAATCACCTTGTAAAAGATAAAGATCGGTTAACGTTTCGGAAGGGTTGTCTCTGGCAAAGATATACTGCCAACTTACCTTATTACCTCTATAGATGTATTGGTAGGGTGCAACTAATGTATAATGCAACGTTGCATCCACTACAACTTCGCTGATCAGATCTTCGGCGATCTCCGATTTATAAGGCTTGACCGTCAGCGCATCTGCGTAAAGAGTATTGCCTGCAGTGGTGATCTCCGTACGGATATCGGTGATCATAATCTGCCCACCGGCAACAAAAGTTAAAGGTCTCAAAGTTGCTGTCTTTAGCATCGTTAAAGCGGAAAGACCCAGGCAACTCAATAAAACAGCTAAGGTCAACCCGATCATCGCTAACGTATATTTGCTTTTGTTCCTCCAGAAGGAAGTGCGTGTGATCCATAACATTTCAACACCTCCTTACCAGGTATCTTTAAACAAAGTGGGGATCGAGCGATGCAAAAACTGGAGATTGACTGCAATCGTACTCAATAAACCAATGGCAAAAAACACCAGAAGGTCCCAACCAACTGAAGACAAGTTGGCACCACCAGCTTCGTTCAAACCCAGAATTTGAGATAGGATCGGCAAAAGAATATATGCGGTCCCACAGCTGATTAGAAAAACCACGCAGATCTGAATCAGTGGCGGCAGCAAAAGCCAGAAGCGTTTGACCCCGATCGCACGTAAAACGCCTGTCTGGTAAGCACCACTTCTTTGGCTGAGATAAAACAGGACTGCCAGTGAAGTTGCAGAGATCGCTAAGATCAGGAACCGCAAGCTCTTGATCAAAGAATCGGAGATCGTTCCTGTAACCTGTGCATTCTCATATCCTGCACTGTCCAGAGTCACCACTAATTTGGGGTTTATATCCAGAACTTTATAATAGGTTTTCTGCAAATCTGCTTTACCATCTAACTGGATTACCAGTGATGATCCGGAATGCTGCATATTGAGTTGATTGATCGCAGCATTGGTGACCACAAACGTTTTGGTGACTCCTTTTTTGGTGCTGAAGACCCCTGCGATCTCAAATTCTTTTCCTGCGGATATCGTTGTAGCGATTTTAAGTAAGATCTTTTGACCGATCGATAAATTATAAGCTCTTGATACTTCTCCCGGAATGGTCACCTGATCATCGTTTTGCGGTAAACTACCTGACTCCAGTTCCAGGATCAAGGCTGTTTCTTCTTCCGGTGTACCAAGGGCAATCACAGTATTGGAATAAAAATAGACTTCCTCCATCTTCAGTTCTTCCGAGTGGTAAACTCCTTCGATCTGACGGATCTTGTTTTTTTCATCCTCCGTTGGAGCTTTTATCGTTAGATCAAATGGCCAATCGTCCCTCTGACTCTGCACGATTTCTGCACTGATCGCATTGAGAGCCGTTCCTAATAGTACATAACTACTCAAAGAACCGATCACAGCTAATACCATAATCAATAACTGTAGTCGATTCCTGGTGAGATTCCATTGGATAAGCTTTACCGATAGTTTGAACATATTCGTTTTCTCCTTCGGTATTTTACTTGTTTACCATTTTCCCGTCTCTCAAGTTTAATACCCGATTTGCTAACGGAACCAGTTCAGCATTATGAGTAACCATTAAACAGGCTGAATTGTTTTCATGGACCATTTCCTGCAGCAGATTCATGATTTCCATGCTGGTCACGGAATCTAAATTTCCGGTCGGTTCATCGGCAAAGACGATTTTCGGTTTTGATACTAATGCACGGGCTACAGTAACCCTCTGTTGTTCTCCTCCTGAGAGTTGTCCCGGTCGGTGTTGTGCCCGGTCGCTCAAACCAACCCTTGTCAACATTTCCATGGATCTCTCTACAGGGTTGGGTTGACCAGTAATGCGTAAAGGGATCTGTACATTTTCCAAAGCGGTCAGGTTTGGTAATAAGTTAAACGACTGAAAAATGAAACCGAAAGACCGGCTTCTCAAATGAGATAACTTATTATCATTCAGTTTATAGATTGACACGTCGTCTACGAAAACTTCTCCTCGATCCGGTGCATCTAAACCAGACAAGGTATGCAAAAGAGTTGTTTTTCCCGAACCCGAAGGACCAAGGAGCATAACAAGCTCTCCCTGATACACTTCAATGTTGATCTCATCTAGTGCATGAACTTCCTGATCTCCCAAGTGGAAGATGCGTATTAAATCAATTCCTTTTAAAGCAACTTGATTATGACTCATAAATTCTCCCTTCAAATCTTGGATTGCTTTCAGCTTCACTGTGAATTAAGTCAAATGTCCAAGTTTACAGTCCACAAATCAGTAAATATCCTTACGAAAACGATAGAAAACCCCTTCCTTCAAAGCAGTAGCAATTTCCATATAGCTCGATAAAATTATATATAATTCAAATTGAATAGTCAATATAACACTATACTATAACTTTCTATTAATTTCATATTTTGCGCCTGCGAAATCTTGACGAATACAAGCATTTACAAAGATTTGTTGCCGTTTTATTGTCTTTTTTTTGCAGCCGCGAGATGATTTTTTACTAGATTGTGACATATCGCACTAGCAAATCTTGATCAATTACGCAAAGAAACATTTTATTCCGAGTAACGACACATGCAGATTATAAAAACATATAATGATTTTGTTAATGCGCGAAACTCTTTACTCGCAGTTTAACAGTATTCATTTCTTTCTCCGTATTCCGAGAACCCATACTCATGTATCCTCCAAGTTTCCTATTTGAAAATACTATATTTTTTACTATATCTTTAGAGAGGCGAAGGATTTTCGCCTCTCTTTCTTGAAATATTGTAAAGTTATGCTTCGTATCATCGAAGCCATGTTAGTCAAAGGAGGTTGTTTTGTGAAAGCCATTGTAAATGGAACCCTTTACACCGTGGCCCAAGGTATCATTGAAAACGGAACCATCTTGATTCAAGACGGGAAAATCGTTGCCCTTGGAGCCAATCTACCGATTCCGGAAGAAGCGGAAATTATTTTTGCCGAGGGGGCACATATCTACCCCGGCCTGATCGATGCCGACTGCAAAGTGGGTATCTTCGAAGAAGGTCAAGGCCCAATCGGTGACGATACCAATGAATCCGGCTCGATTGGTAGCGAATTGCGCGCTTTCGACGCCACTTGGTGGGAAGATGTTGCCTTTGAAGATTGCCGCCGCGCCGGTATCACTGCTTTATCGATTGGCCCCGGTAGTAATAATGTCATCAACGGCCAAAGCTTTGTCACCAAAACTGCTCCCGGGGTGTTAGATCATCAGGTGATTCGAGCTTATGCTGGCTTAAAGATCAACATCTGCGGCACCCGCGGCAACCAAGGTGATCGCACCATCGATATCGCCCTTTTGCAAGGTCAACTGCAGAAAGCAAAAGAACTGATGGCAAAGAATGCAAAGTTGATCGAAAAAGGCGAAACGCCGGAAGAAAATCCGAAACTGGATCCACTGGTTGCTCTCTTAAAAGGCGAAAACTTTGCCCGAATCACGGTTTATGCAAACCACGACATTCTCAACGCCTTGGAATTGGCCAAAACCTGGGGCTTCCCCTTGGTTCTGGAACGTTGTTATGAAGGACATCTGGTCGTCGACGATATCGTCGCTTCCGGTTGCAAAGTCATTGCTGGTCCCACATTTGTCAACCGCTATGGTGCAGCCAAGAATTTATCGTTAAAAATGCCCGGTGTTTTGGCAAAAGCCGGTGTAGCGGTGGCGCTTTGCAGCGATCATCCCACTTTGCCCAGTGAAAACTTAAGCACTCAGGCAGCCTTAGCTTGCCGCGACGGCTTACCGGAAGAATTGGCGTTGCGTGCCATTACTTTGACCGCCGCCGAGATTTTAGGAGTTGCCGACCGTATTGGCTCTCTTGAAGTAGGAAAAGATGCTGATCTCGCGATTTTCAGCGAACCGATCTTTAAAACCGCCAGTCAATGTTTGGCCACCATGGTCAACGGTACGCTGATCTGGCAACCCGAAGAGGAGGGTGAATGCCAATGTTAGCCATTATCAACGGAACACTGGTCACCGTTTCCGGGCCCATTATTCCCAATGGAACTGTGATCGTAGACCAGGGCAAAATCGTGGCTGTGGGTAAAAACCTGCCCATACCGGCAAAAGCTGAAGTCGTCGACGCAACCGGTAAATTTGTCATGCCCGGCATTGTGGAAGCTCACTGCCATTTGGGCGTCATGGATTTTGGGGTCGGCGAAGAAGACAATCATATGGATGCCGATGGAGCCCCCGCCGGCGCCGGTAGTTTTGGTCCCGCCGTTACCCCAGAACTGATGAGTTATTATGCGTTTAATCCTCGTCATATTCAATTGAAACAAGCCCTAGCCGCCGGAGTCACCACGATATTAACTCGACCCGGTTCCGGTAAAATCATCTCTGGTATGGGAATCATCACCAAAACCTATGGCAAAAGCCGTAAAGACATGGTCATGATGAATCCAGCCGAAGTTAAAATGGCGTTAGGAGAAAACCCGAAGCGCAACTTTGGTTCTAAAAAACAGTCTCCTTCCACCCGTATGGGCAGTGGTGCTATTTTGCGAGACGCTTTCCTAAAAGCAAAATCCTATATGGCCAAACGCGAAAAAGATCCGGAAACACCGATCAATTATCAAATGGAACCTTTGGTTAAGGTTTTGAAGGGTGAATTGAAAGCCCGAATCCATGCGCACCGAGCCGATGATATCATGATGGCTTTGCGTGCTGCCGATGAGTTTGGCTTCCAAATGTCAATCGAACACGCTTCTGAAGCTCACATCATTGCCGAAGAAGTCCGCAAGCGCAATATCCCTTGCGTTTTAGGTCCCTCGATGACTCGTACTAAAGTAGAAACCACCCGTAAAGATTTTGCAGCAGCTGGGATCTTAGAAAAAGCGGGCATCAAAGTCTGTATCACTACCGATGCCGGAGTCGTTCCCCAAGAATACCTACGCACCTGCGTTGCCCTGAGTCACCGTGCCGGTATGAGTGAAGATGGAGCGATTCGCGCCATGACCTTAACTTCTGCCGAAATCATCGGTGTAGAAAACCGAGTCGGTTCCCTGGATGTTGGTAAAGATGCCGATGTGCTGATTTTAGACGGCCACCCCTTGGAATTGCTCTCTCAAGTAGAAAAGGTTTATGTCAGTGGCGTTTTGGCCTTTGACATTGAGCGCGACAAAGAACCCTGGGAAAAGGAGGGCGTATAAAATGTTGTTGATTAAAAATGCTCGCCTCTTCACCATGACACAAGGGATTTTGGAAAAAGCTTCCCTGCTTATTGAAGATGGCAAAATCACCGCGATCGGCGAAAAGATCAAAACCCCCAAAGGCTGCACCGTATTGGATGCAGAGGGGAAAACCGTAACACCCGGCTTGATTGAAGCCTGCGGTCGCCCCGGTTTACACGAAGAAACCGTTGGAGCGATTGGCGCCGACGAAGATGAAACCACCGAAAAAATCGGAGCCTACTTAAAAGCACTCGACGGCATTCTACCGAATGATGTATCGTTCCAAGACGCTTTAGAAGGCGGAGTCACCACGGTCAACGTTTGCCCAGGCACTTCGGCAATTATCGCCGGTCAAAGTGCGGTCATTCATACGGCTGGCAGCAACATCATCGACCGCATGGTTCTCAAAGAACCCTTTGGTTTATTTGTAAACTTAGTTGGTGGTGGTAATCCTCGCCAAGGCTTCCGTGACCGTAGCGATATGGTGGCTAAACTCGTCAATGAATTGCAAAAAGCTAAAGATTTCATTGCTAAACGCGAAAAAGCCCTCAAAGAAGGCAAAGACGTTCCGGAAGCGGGCTATCGCTTAGCCCCCATGGTAGATGTGATCGAAGGCAAATTACCGCTGATTATGCAAGTGGTTTACCTACACGACATTCAAAATGCCTTAGAGTTAGCCGCAGAATGGGGCTTCCGACTGATTCTGCAACGGGTCAGTGAAGGCTACTTCTGTGTGGAAGACTTGGTCAAAGCCAAAGTTCCCCTCATGGTAGGACCGATCTTAATGAACCGTCGCGGTTTATTCCAAACAACCTCTCATAAAACCCCCGGTGTGTTATCGAAAGCAGGCTTACAGTTTGCGTTATCGACCGAACATCCCAATACCGGAATCGACCACTTAGTGACCACGGCTGCCATTGCCAACCGCGAAGGCATGTCAGAAGAAGAAGCGCTGAAGGCTATCACTTTGTATCCGGCACAAATTCTGGGCTTGGACGATCAGATCGGCAGCTTAGAAGTGGGCAAACGCGCGGATTTAGTCGTATGGACCGGACATCCCTTTGAAACTTTGACCAAGGTTGAGACCGTGTTGATTGACGGTGTCAGCGTATATGAAAGGAGGAGCTAACATGAAACGATTTGCAATCACTGCGGAAACCATCTATACCGTAGACAAAGCAGGTGTATTGAAAAACGGGATCATCCTGATCGAAAACGACAAAATAACGGCAGTGGCTCCTCAAATGACCTTGCCTTCCGATGTTGAACTGATCGATTTCGGTCGCGTCAGCCTTATGCCCGGCATGGTTGAAGCCCACAGTCACTTAATCGCTCACGACTGGAATTATGACGAAGATGCCTACGAGAGCAACGGTTCAGGCGGAAGCTTAGGCAAAGCCTGTTCTCCCGATGTCGACTATTATTATCACTTTGACCCACGTCATCGTCATTTGAATGATGCTTTAGCCGGCGGTGTCACCAGCGCCAATATTCTGCCAGGCAGCGGTAAAATCATTACCGGCACCGGTTTTGCAGCCAAAATGTATGGCAAGACCCGTGAAGAATTAGTGATTAAGCGTAATACCGGCGTAAAAATCGCCTTGGGTGAAAACCCTAAACGCGCTGTTGGCTCGACCGGAGCGATTCCCACCACTCGTATGGGTTCGGCTGCTGTTTTGAGAGATGCACTTTACAAAGCCCAAGAGTACATGAAAAACAAGAGCAAGGCCGAAGCTGAAGGCAAAGACTTCACCCTTAATCTACAATTAGAGCCTTTGCTCCCCTTACTGCGCAGAGAAATCCCGGGTCGCATCCACGCACATCGGGCCGATGATATGATCACGGCCATGCGTATTGCCGATGAATTCAATATCATCATCACTTTGGAGCACACCACCAGTGGTCATCTGGTCGCTCAAGAGATTGCCAAACGTGGCATTCGCTGCACCTTAGGCCCGACCATGGGCTCGCGCAGCAAACAGGAAGTTCATGCAAAAGGCTTTTTAACTGCCCTCGCATTAGAAGAAGCCGGTGTTTGTTTCTCTCTTACAACCGATGCCTCCGTTTTAGCCATTGAGTTGATTCGCCTAGCCGGATCTTTGGCACACAGAGAAGGTTTATCTGAAGAAGCAACTTTGCGCGCCTTGACCATCAACGGTGCAATCGTGACCGGTATTGAAGACCGCGTCGGTTCATTAGCCGTAGGCAAGGATGCCGATTTTGCGACCTACGACGGACATCCGCTTTCTTTACGCAGTAATGTGCTGCAAACTTGGGTCAATGGCGAAAAAGCCTGGGACCGCGCAACTTGGCTTGAACCTTGGCAAAAAGGATTCTAGGTTATGCAACCCAGCAAAAGTAATCGTCAAGAAGCTCGTCGCACGATGATGCTTCAAGATCCGATTCATAAACTCATCCCCAAAATGGCGGTTCCTACGATAATCAGCATGCTGATTATGTCCTTTTACAATATGGCAGATACCTATTTTGTCAGTTCATTGGGCATTGAAGCAACCGGTGCTGTGGGTGTTAACGCTTCTCTTCAAAGTTTTATCCAAATGGCCGGGTCTTTCCTGGCCATTGGTGCTAACAGTTATATTGCTCGGCTTTTAGGGGCAAAACGCGATGAACAAGCCTCGCGTGTTTTGTCTACAGCCTTCTTTACCGCCATTTTGACCGGATCCCTGATGATGGTCTTTGGATTGATCTTTATGAATCCCTTGGTAGCTTTGCTCGGTGCGAAAGACCCCTTAGTCATTCGTTACGCCAAAGACTATGCCGGTTTTATGCTCTACGCCGCACCATTTATGACCTCTGCCTTTGTCATGAACCAATGCTTGCGTGCCGAAGGTAGCGCCACTTTTTCTATGTGGGGTATGGTTTCCGGTGCTATTTTGAACTTAGCTTTGGACCCCTTGTTTATTTTCGTATTTGGTTGGGGTGTCGCCGGAGCCGCTTTTGCAACAGCGATTTCAAAAGTCGTCAGTTTTCTGATTTTACTTTCCCCCTATTTGCGAAAACACACCCTGTTGCATATCAGTTGGAAAAAGTTTGGCTTTACCAAAGACATTGCCATGGAAATTTCCAAAATGGGTGCCCCCACCTTCTTGCGATCTGGCTTAATGACTTTGGCTCAGATCATTACCAACAATCTAGCCAGCGGTTTTTCGGCAGCAGCGTTGGCAGCCATTTCTGTGGTCAACCGAATCATGATGTTCATTACCTCTGCCATTTTAGGCTTTGGCCAAGGATATCAACCGGTTGCCGGTTTCAACTGGGGCGCTAAACGCTATGATCGTGTGTTGCAAGCGTTCCGCTTTGCTTCTATTGCCGGTGTTACCGGGGTTTCGATTTTAGCACTCTTTGCCGGAATCTTTGCTCCGCAAATCATGGGCGTCTTTACGACAAACCCGGAAACGATTCGGATCGGTGCCTTTTCTTTGAGATTGCAATGTATTGTGATGCCAATCCATGCTTGGGTCATTGTCGTTAATATGACCTATGCCGGTTTAGGAAAAGCATTAGGTGCCGCCCTCTTGGGGTTATCGCGACAAGGGATTTTCTTTATACCTTCCGTCGCCATTCTCTCCATGACCTACGGTGTAATGGGGCTAGCTGCAGCACAAGCCACAGCAGATCTCTTATCGCTGATTTTAGGTCTTCCCTTAGCAATTATCGTCTTACGGCAAGTGCGAGAGCTGGCAAAAGAAGCGAAACAACTATAAAAAAATCCCTTTAGGGTTTTCACCCTAAAGGGATTTTTTATAGTTTATCTAGATTGCTTCTTTGAGCAACGCTTCAACGCGATTTAGGCCTTCGGTAATATTCTTCATACTGGTAGCATATGAGAAACGCATAAAGCCTTCGGCTTCAAATGCAATACCAGGCACAATAGCGACTTTCGCTTCATCCAAGATAACATCGCAAAGATCGGCTGAATTGTTGATTTTTTTGCCGCGGATGGTCTTGCCAAAGAAGCCGGTAATGTTCGGGAAAACATAGAAGGCTCCGCCCGGTGTTCGGCAGGACATGCCGGGAATCGCATTCACGCGTTCCACCATATAATTACGGCGCTTTTCAAATTCAATTCGCATGGCTTCAATGGATTCTTGAGGCCCGTTTAAGGCCATAACTGCCGCTTTTTGAGAAATATTACCAGCATTGGAAGTCATATGGCTCTGAATATCGCCCATAACTTTTGCCAGTGAAGTGGAAGAAGCGGTGTAACCCACACGCCATCCGGTCATAGCATAGCTCTTGGAAACGCCATTGATGACAATGGTTCGATCTTTGATCTCTTGACCAAAAGCGGTAATCGAAACGTAGGTTTGTCCATCGTAAAGCAATTGCGCATAAATTTCGTCGGCAATCACATAGATGTCATGCTTGACACAAAGATCTGCAATGGCCTTCAAGTTTTCAGCGGTATAAACACCTCCGGTCGGGTTCGACGGGGAGTTGAGCATAAGCGCTTTGGTCTTGGGGGTGATCACGGCCTCGAATTCACTGGCCATCATCACAAAGTCGTTTTCTTCTTTGGTCTCACAGAAAACAGGTACGCCACCAACCAATTTGATTTGTTCGGTATAACTGACCCAGCAAGGCGTCGGTAAAATTACTTCGTCGCCATCATCCAAAAGAGCGGTGAAAACATTGAATAAGGAATGTTTAGCACCATTGGAAACCACGATTTGATTGGGTTCATACTCTTGACCGAAATTTGCTTTCAAACGAGCACAGACTGCTTTTTTTAGATCCGGTAAGCCGGCAGCAGGTGTGTAACGGGTAAAGTGTTGTTGAATGGCTTCAATACCGGCTTGGCCAATGTGTGCCGGTGTATTGAAATCCGGTTCCCCTACGGCGAAACTGATAACGTCAATACCTTGAGCTTGCATGCCTTTTGCTTTTGCATCGAGCGCTAAGGTTGGTGAAGGACTGATTTTTTGAGCGCGTTGGGAAATAGGCTTCATGACATTTCCTCCATTTCATGAGTGTGGATTCTTTTTTCCACACTGTTCTAATACTAATCATTCTCTCTTTTCAATGAAATCCCTTTCAGGTTACAGAAAACAACGAAAGTCCTTTGAATTGAGGGTTTTCACATGATTTCAACCGTATTGAAGCAGAAAATTACGCTGTTTTTAATGCAGTATCGGAAGCTTTTGCCACAAATCGTCGGTACAGCAATCTGCCAACAGGACCTCTTCATAGGATTCTGCTGTCAAAAAGGGATTGTGCTCGGTCATTAGGTGAAGCTGTTCCATGAGATCTTCGTATTGCTCACGACTCAATGTCTCTTTCCGTAATCGATCTTTTAATGCGTCCGCCTGAGCACGGTAGGACCATGATTTAGGACCGATGCCTTCTTCCATGAGCTTGATGCGAAGCGCACCTTCTCCCATATAGGAAACAGCGGCTCGCAGTTTTTCCAAGCTGTCTCCCATGGGGGTACAGAGATAAAGTCGGCAAATCAGAGCTCTTTGTTCGTAGACGGAACAAAGGTTGTCTTGTAAAAAAGGGCATGGACGCTTTTTGAACTGCGGAAAAGCAGAATCCGGCGAAACATCTAGCCATCGCTCTGCAAACTCCTTAAACGTTAGGCCTTGGATTTGAGCGATCCGTTTGACCGCGAGATAATCGGGAGTGATATCGTGTTGACGGCAGCAATTGGTCTTACATCCCGCGCATATACCGTAAAGACCTTTCAATTGTGGTTTGTAAACATTAGCATCATCGGTCGCTTCTTGTATTGCTGTTAAGAGATCCGATACGTTCGCCTTTGCTTGCAATTCTACCAGTTCCAATTGGGGCTCACCCAAATCATGCCGCATTTCTAATACAAGGTTTTTCAAGATTGCACCGGATAACGGCCTTTCCCGCAGAGCGAATCAATGGTGACTTCAATCAGCCAAACCGAATTCTCTCCCTCTTCATCAATAGGAGGCAATTGCGCTTGAGGATCGTATTTTTTGACCAACGCTGTTAGAATCTCCCTCTTGCGCGAATGTTGTTGCACTACACGACCATGGCCTTCCACGACTACACTCTCGAAATATGCGCCATATCCGCAATAAGTATCGGCTTTTTTGACATCGATCATGCTACTGACCGTAAAACATAAGTTGGGATTTTTCTGAAGATAGGTGATTTTTTTGCCTTCTTTGGCTGTATGAATATAGATACGGCCTTCCCACATCACATAATTGACTGGAATCGTATAGGGTTGATTCTCCCAAGCCAAGCTCAAATATCCGACCTCGGCATTTTCTAAAATCCGCATGGCCAGCACGGAATTTAGCTCTCGATCTTTTCTACGCAAAGCGACAGTATTCCTCATATGATCTCTCCTTTTCATTCGAAAAATTTGGTTTTTTGTTGCTGATTCAACCATTTGCATTTCTTTGTCCTGCTTGATTTGGCATTCTCTTCGTAAAATCCTGCTATTTGTGCATCTATTATATTATACTACTTTTTACTACACAATAACACAACACAGAACCATCAAAAGGGGATTGCATATTTATGCTAATTGTAGTATATTATTGCACAAGTTCCCCGCATTCGTATATAGAGTGTACAGAATCGCGGACCCAAAATTAAGAGGAGGCTTTTCTTATGAAAAAACGGTTATCTACCTTAGTAGTATTGCTGTTGGTTTCTGCCATTTTATTTGGCTGTAATCAAACCCCAACACCAACCCCCACACCAACTCCGGTTCCTGCCAAAACCACTTTAACCATTGGTTCTGCCTATGACATTATCAACTTGGTTCCTTTCCTCTCCACGGACTCTCCTTCCGGTGACGTTCACAGTCTGATCCATGAAGGTTTAGTTGGTTACGAAGACAATTATGTCATGGTTCCCAAATTAGCTGAAACATGGGAAACTTCGGAAGACGGCTTAACCTGGACTTTCCACCTCCGTGAAGGTGTTAAGTTCCACGATGGCTCTCCTTTCACCTCTGCTGACGTCAAATTTACCTATGAGCAGATTTTAAATCCGGATGTCAAATCCAACAACTACAAAAACTATGTCATCATTGAAAGCATGGATACACCCGATGCACAAACCATCATCTTTCATTTAGCCAGCCCCTTTGCTCCTTTCCTAGATCGTATGACCATGGGGATCATCTCCAAAACCTATGTTGAAGCTGAAGGCTTTAGCACCAACAACTACAACGGTTATAACTTAGCTCCCGTTGGAACCGGCCCTTGGCAATTGACCGAATGGGTTCCGGAAACTTCACTCACTTTATCTGCTAATGCTGATTACTGGGGAACCGTCCCCACCTTGGAAAAGGTCATCTTCAAACCCATTCCGGAAGCTTCGGTTCGTTTAATTGCTTTTGAAAATGGCGAAGTCGATTATGTTTCCTCGGTCTCTCCCGATGATGTAGAACGTTTGGCTGCCGCAAGCGATAAGTATACTGTTTTCACCTTTCCTCAATTACGTTTTGCCTACTTAGCTTGGAACAACCAATACGAAGTCTTCCAAGATAAAGCATTACGCCAAGCCTTAACATATGCTACCGACAAAGATACCTTAATCGAATCGGTTCTTAACGGATTTGGCGTTCAAGCCAATGCCACCTATGCACCCAACCATGGTTATTACCATGAAGTAGAAGAAGTTTACCCGTATGATCCTGCTAAAGCAGTTAAAACCTTAGAAGATGCCGGCTACGTCAAAGGTACCGATGGTATCTATGTCAGCCCCAATGGTTTGAAAGCTTCCTTTGAAACCATGGTCAATGCTTCCGATGAAACCTTTACTCAAATCGCTTTGCTCTTACAACAATGGTTCAAAGCCATTGGCGTAGAAATGAACATTAAGACCATGGAAAAATCCGCTATGTATGACATTATGGACAAAGTCATCTTAGATGGTGCTGACAATTCGACCTACCAATCCATGGTCGGTTCCATGGGCGTTCCTTCCGATCCGGATCAAACCCGTTATCTCCACTCTGAAGGTGGCTTAAACGACTACCGTTACATGAACGATACCGTTGATGCCCTTTTAGAAGCAGGACAAAAAGAATCTGATCCTGTCAAACGTGCAGAAATCTATACGGAATTGCAAGAATACATTGCCGAAGATCTACCGATGCTGTTCCTCTACTTCACAGTAGCGAACAATGCGATGAGTGCACAATTTACCGGTATGAACGCTTCTCCTTACGGACAACTTCCCGCCTTGAACTTGGTAACACCTGCAAAATAGTCCTTAGTTATCCTGGAGCGGGGTCGTTCACGAACGGCCCCGTTTCTTTTTTCTTGATCAAATATGAAGGATTCTGTTGGCTTATGCAGAAATGAATTCTTTAGAGAGATACAAGAAATCAGACCGGATTCTTTAGAATGACACAGCGAAAAAGCTTGCATATTTATGCCAATGATAGTATATTATGCAACAGACTCTACAATACAAACATGGTAAGAAACGAGGCTTGGATTCATGAAAAAATTTATACTGCAGCGGATTCTGCTGGCTTTCCTAACATTGTTTGGCATCACTGTCATCGTGTTTTCGCTCATGCACTTGGCACCCGGAGATCCGGTTTCTGTGATTGCCGGTCGGGAAACTGACCCCAAAATCGTCGCAGCCATCCGTGAGGAATGGGGTTTCAATCAACCCATTTATATTCAATATTTTACTTGGTTGGGAAAAGCTATGACCGGTGACTTTGGCATGTCTTTTGTAAACCGGATGAATGTAGTCGACCTAGTCGCCTCACGCTTACCGTATACGATCAGACTGAATCTGATTGCCTCAGTGATCGGCTTGAGTATTGCCTTCCCGGTGGGGATATTGTCCGCTGTGCGTAAATACTCGATTTTTGACTATATATCCACCTTTTTTGCCTTACTCAGTCAGAGTATGCCCTCTTTTTGGCTCTCTTTGATGATGATTTCTATATTCTCAGCAAAACTAGGATGGTTCCCCTCATCGGGAAGCGAAACCTGGAAGCATTACATTATGCCGGCAGTAATTTTAGGCACGACCTGGGCCGCAGGATTGACCCGAATGATTCGAAGCTCCATGATGGAAGTGTTAACAGAAGATTATGTAAGAACTGCCCGAGCCAAGGGTTTACGAGAAAGTGTAGTTGTGTATCGGCATGCCTTGCGTAATGCCATGGTGCCGATTGCTACTTCCCTTGCCTATTGGATTGCCTACTTGGTGACAGGTTCGGTTATAGTGGAAGTCATCTTTGCTTTACCCGGGATTGGGCGACTAATGATCAGTTCGTTATCAAACCGTGACTACTTCGTAGTGCAAGCGGTTATCCTATTAACTTCCAGCGCTGTGCTGATTGCCAACCTGGCCGTCGACGTACTTTATGTCGTCATCGACCCACGGATCCGTTACGACTAAAGGAGGAAGCAGCATGTGGAATAAGAAAACAACGATGCCCACCGATTCGCAGGGCAACGATTTACAAATGGAACTGATTACCGATTCCGATGCCGGCACCGGCTTTAAAGGGATCTGGTCTCGCTTTCGCAAGCACAAATTAGCCGTCATCAGCATGGCCATGGTCTTAATTTTACTCTCGATTGCCTTGTTTGCTCCCCTGCTCTCCCCCTACGATCCGGATGAAGTGCATCCGTTGGAGCGATTGACCGGTCCTACGGCCGCTCATCCGTTTGGCCAAGATCATTTAGGGCGAGATATCTTGAGTCGTGTCATCTGGGGGTCACGAGTGTCGCTCAGTGTCGGTTTTATTGCCGGCTCCCTCTCACTGGTCGTGGGGGTTGTCTTAGGCGCTCTTGCTGGCTTTTACGGCGGCTGGGTCGATAATGTGATCATGCGTATCGCAGAAATATTTGTGACCATACCTCAATTCTTATTGGTTATCGCTGTTGTTGCAGCCTTAGGGCCAAGCCTTAATAACCTGATGATTGTTATCGGTCTAACCTCCTGGAACGGTTATGCCCGACAAGTTCGGGCAAAAGTAATGCAAATCAAGCAGCTGGATTACACCGAAGCCGCCTTGGCGCTTGGCTGCACAGATCGCCGCATCATCTTCCACCACATTCTGCCCAATGCCGTAGTGCCGATTATTGTTATGGCTACTTTAAACATTGCCAGTGTTATTATCTTGGAATCCAGTTTGACTTTCTTAGGATTCGGCGCGCAACCACCGCAATCCACCTGGGGCTCCATTCTTAACGAAGGACGCACCTACATCTTAAAAGCACCACACATTTCCACCTACCCCGGTCTAGCGATCATGTTGACTGTGTTATCCTTCAACCTAATGGGCGACGGCCTGCGCGATGCATTAGATCCCAAGATGAAGATTTAGTCTTTACAAATTTACACATAAAAAACAACAGCGGAGAACGAACTCAACGTTCTTCGCTGTTTTCTTGTACGGATCATCCACTTTACTACTGTACTCGGCCCTTAGCCCGATACGCTTCCATTTCGTCTGCCGGTACCATGCTACCCCCGGTTGACCAGGCTATATGGGTCGCATTTTGCCACTGTTCTGGGGTAAACCGCTGAACATAGCTGCTATCCTCTTGCACCAAACGAAACGCCGGCAATGAAGCTGCCGCAGAAGGTTCCACGGCAATGCCTTCTGTTTCCCATAATTTCAGCAAATAGTAGTAGGGCGTTTCCTCAGCTAAGGTGTAAATTCCGTCGAGCCTGTGGCCAATAATGCGACCGATTAATTTCGAAGGTCTTCCTACGGCCAAGCCGTCCATGCCGGTTTTTCCGCTTAAACCTATATCTTGCACCGAAATGCCGTCGTGCAAGCCGCTTGCCAACCCTAACAACATACAAGGCGACTGTGCCGGTTCCACAAAAATACAATGCACGTTGGCACCAAATTCTTGCTTTAAGCCATAGGTCACCCCACCGGGGCCTCCACCGACTCCGCAGGGCAAATAAGCAAAAAGAGGATGGCTCTCGTCGACGGTGACTCCTGCTCTCTTCAACTGCTCCGCGGTGCGCTTGCCTGCAACGCTATAACCATAAAACAAATCGAAAGAGTTCTCGTCATCGACAAAATGGCATTTCGGGTCCAACGCGGCTTGCTTACGTCCCTCTTCCACTGCCATTTGAAAGTCTCCCAAGTGTTCAACAACCCGAGCACCTTTGGCGCGTAGCATATCCTTCTTCCACTGACGAGCATCAGCAGACATATGAACGGTGACTCGAAAGCCCAGTTTGGCACTGATGATGCCAATCGAGAGGCCTAAATTGCCGGTGGATCCTACTGCTACTGCATATTGATGAAACAATTCTCGGAACTTCGCTTCGGCCAAGATACTATAATCATCTTCGGTTTTAAGTAAACCGCTTTGAAAGGCAATCTTCTCCGCTAGGACTAGGACCTCATAGATTCCGCCACGGGCTTTGATTGAACCGGAAATCGGCAGAGCATGGTCTCCTTTGAGGAACAACCGTCCCACTAATTGCTTCGAACTTCCGCTTTGTAAAGCGTCTTTGAAATGTGGGATTTCAACCAAAGGAGATTCGATCAATCCATCTTGTGCCTGCGTTTCCGGATAAACTGCAGCAAAGTAGGCAGCAAAGCGTTGTAAGCGGTATCGTGCCTCTTCGATTCCCTCCGGAGTTGCCAACTCAGACTCTCCCTCATTTTGATCCGGATTGATCCAAAAGAGCGGGTTTGCTTGCTTCAAGTTGTGCAGAAGATTTTCTTCGATATTGTATTCCATGTGATTTCCTCTCTTCTCATATAAAATATCGAGGCGCGATAGGATCACGCCCCGGTTTTAAAGACCCTTTGGCGGTTATTTAAGACTCTCTTTGATAACCCGCAAAACATTGGTGTAAGCGATTTTTTCGATTTGATCGTCGGTAAAACCTTCTTTGCTCAAAGCATGCAAGAGATTGGGCATCATGGAGGCGTCGTTGACTTCTAAAGTGCCGGTAATGCCATCAAAGTCGGAACCTAAGCCAACACACTCAATGCCACCTAATTTGACAAAATGTTTGACATGGCGAACCATATCGCTGATCAAACTGAATTTGCTGGTGAGATCTTCCGAGAGGAACGGTGCACAGAAATTGATGCCCGATACTCCGCCGGCTTTGGCTAGGAGCGGGATCATTTCATCGGTTAGGTTGCGTTGGTGACCACTCAAAGCGCGGCAATTGGAGTGAGAAGCCACAAAAGGTTTCTTGCTTAAGCGAGCAACATCAAAGAAACCGGCATCGGAAAGATGAGAAACGTCAATCAGCATACCCTTATGATTCATCCATTCCACTGCTTCTTTGCCGAATTGGGTCAAGCCTGTGTTCATCACATCTTTATCTAAAGAGTTAGGCGAACCAAAGCAGTTGGCATAGTTCCAGGTGAAGGAAATCAGGCGTACGCCTAAATCATAATACTGTTGCAGTTTATCAAAGCTGCCTTCCACGGAGCGGCCGTCTTCAATGGTGAGGAAAGCAGACATTTTGCCGGCTTTATCGTTGGCTAAGAGCTCTTCGGCATTACGGGCAAAAGCGATCAGGTCGGAATGTTTTTTGATTTCACGCATTAAGGTGGAAGCCATGGTGTTGATCATTTCGTCATCTGCCGGTAAGACCCGACCGGCTTTTTCGGCCATATGACGCGGAGGTAAAAACATAGCAAAGAATTGGGCCATATAATCGCCCTTTTTCATTTTCTGAAAGTCGATACTGGCTTCGTTGGAGAACAGGCTGAAATTTTCCGGATCGCGATATGCGCCCCCTAGGGTGTCGCAATGCATGTCAATGATTTTCATAGGTTCCCTTCTTTCTATCTTGTTAGGATTTCTTTCGACAAGCGTAGTTAAATTCCTGCTTGTTTTATGGTTGTTAGATTCTGACGATACGCGTGGATCAGAGTTTGCAAATCTGTGCTCAAGGCAATCCCTCGGTAGCCAAGCTTAACTTGTTCCACGGCCATGGCAGGGGTCGCTGCAAAGATGAAGGCTGGTTTTTGAACCGCAGCGCATGCCTGAACAATCCTACCTAACGCCGTTTGAAATTCAGGGGTATTGAATTGTCCGGGTTTGCCAAGGGCTACCGACAAATCAAAGGGACCGACAAAGATGCCATCCACACCCTCTAAACGCACGATTTCTTCGATTTGCTCTAGGAATTCCCGCGTCTCACACATGGGGATTAGCATCGTTTCAGCATTATTGACAGCAAAATAGTGTTCCAAATCTGCTGCAAAGGCTTCAATGCCATAGCCGGATCTGCGTCCCAAGGCAAAACCGCGTTTCCCTAACGGGGCATATTTACCGTGTTCAATGATTTCCCGCACTTCTGCCACCGTTCTCAGACAGGGAATCACTAAACCATCTGCCCCGGCATCGAGCATTTTCAAAATCGCCGCTCTCGACACATCTTTGACTCGTACCAACGCAGTTAGTGATTTGGACTGAGCAATTCGAATCAAATTCACGGCTTGTTCCGTATCCACCGGGCTGTGCTCGGAATCGATGACCACAAAATCCAAGCCGGTATAACCCAAGCTTTCTACTAAGGCATCTGCTGCTGACCAAACAAAAGTTCCCAGAACTACTTGGTTTTGGCTTAATTTTTCTTTGACTAGGTTCTTCATGTTTACTCCTCCTGACTACTCCGTATAGGGTTTGATTTGACTGATCTCTCTCTCGCTCCTGCCGAATTTTATAGCCCAGAACCACATTACCGAATATTACGTTTTGTTTTATAATCCTACACGACCCCGGTTTCCAGCTATTTCATTAACCTTTGTAAACAAGTGCTTGAACCCTATTCATTTTCTTATCATCAATTCATAAGTCTTTGTTTAAACTTGTTATAATTAACATATAGGGTTTGTTATATTACTGTGCACCTTGACATTATAAAATATAAATGTTATACTTTTTTCGAAATCAATTCAGAGCGAAGCGAGGGATAACAATGGCAGAATCCAGTGAAAAGAAAACCCATTCCTTACGAGAAAATTATCGTTGGCTAATGCAACAAATATGGGAACTCGACAAAACAATGTATCTCAATTTTGCAGCTTTTACCGTTGTCTGTGCATTAAAGCCTTTTGTAGGAATCTTGTTTCCTCGGTTCTTGCTTCAAGAACTCATGGGCAGTGCCAGAGCGCAAACCCTCATTTTAATGCTGATCGGCTTCTTCATTTCAGGCGCAGGCCTCTTCTATGCTTATACTCGCTTGCAACGTGCCAACTTAGCCAAGTCTATCCTTTTTCGGATTTCTGTTTTGCGTAAGCATCAAGATAAATGCTTAGAAACAGAGTTCCCCAATACCGAGGATCCTAAGTTTCTCACGGCTTCCCGAGTTGCTATGGATGGTCTCGATGGCAACGGTTTAGGGCTTGGTGGTGTGGTAGAACGAAGCTTCCTTATCTCCGGTAACCTTTTGGCCTTTCTCGGGTACTTAGCTTTGTTGACTCGATTAAGTCCTTGGGTCTTGGCATATCTGCTCTTCAATGCAGCTTTAAGCTACTACTTTACCATTGCTGCCAAAGAATACGAATCATCTCTTCGTCTCCCCTTTGCCGATCGCAACCGCCGCTTCCTTTATTTATTCCACACGATGTATGACTTTGCATACGGAAAAGAATTGCGATTGCAAAATTATCGCGCAACCTTAGCCCAGAAGACCCACACTTCGCAACAAGAAATGCTGAACATTCGTCGGCAGATTTACCGAAAGAATTTTACTTCTCAAGCGGCCGATGCTCTTCTGTTACTGTTGCGAGAAGGCTTGGTTTATGTTTACCTAATCCGAATGGTCATGCAAGGCAGTTTATCGATCCCCGATTTCACCATGTATTTTGCAACGGTGGCAGCCTTTGCTCAATGGTTCAAAGAAATGGTCGAACATTACGCTCACATTCGGGCACAAAATCATTATATCGATGATATTCGCCACTTCCAGGAACAACGAGACAGTGAGGATGATCAAGAAAAACTCCCCTTACCGGAAGCCCCTTACTCCATTGAATTCCGTAATGTCTCCTTTAAGTATCCCCGCACCGAAAATTATGTCTTCCGCAACTTGAACCTGACCATTGAGCCGGGACAAAAGCTAGCGATCGTTGGACATAACGGAGCCGGGAAAACCACCTTCGTCAAGCTGCTCTGCCGTTTATATGAAGTCGAAGAAGGCGAAATCCTCCTCAATGGTATTCCAGTTCGTAAGTTTGACCGCGAAGCCTACTTCCATAAATTCTCAGTGGTCTTCCAAGACATTAAGCCATTGGCCTTCCCAGTTGCTGAAAACATAACGCTCAGCGAAAACGGATACGATGAAGAGCGTCTCTGGAAAGCTATGGAAGCAGCCGATATTGCCGATAAAGTGCGAAAGTTGCCTTTGCAAGAAAAAACCCCGATGTTGAAGATTTTAGATCCCGAGGGTGTAGAATTCTCTGGTGGAGAAGCTCAAAAAGTGGCGATTGCCCGAGCCTTGTATAAGAAAGGCGATATCCTGATCATGGATGAGCCTACCGCAGCTCTCGACGCCTTAGCAGAAGCGCGAATCTACCAGGGTTTTGACAAAGCCGTCCATGGGCGAACTGCCATCTATATTTCACACCGCTTAGCTTCTACTTACTTCTGTGACGTGATCGCTATGTTTGAACAAGGTGAAGTTGTGGAAATTGGTAGCCATGATCAACTGATGAAGAAAAACGGCAAGTATGCCGATATGTTTGAGACTCAAGCCCATTATTATAAAGAGAATCCGGAGGTGGCAGGGCGATGAAAAAGGATTTACAAATCGGTTACCGCTTTTACAAGCTCGTGTATCGGTTATATCCCGCGTATTTACCGAAAGCGTTTTTGGCCGCATTTCTACAAGCATTGGTGCCATTCATTAATGTCATCCTACCCAAGCTGATTATCGATGAACTGCTGGGTGCGCAACGGGCAACTCTACTTTTACAGCTGGTGCTGTTTGTCGCATTGGGTAATGGTATTTTGAACGTGATCAATCGTTATATGACGTATCGCATGGATGAAGCCTATTATGATCTAATGCAACGAGTAGAATTGAACATGGGCAACCACATCATGAATCTGGATTTCGAAATGTTAGAAGACCCGGCCGTTTTGAATCAAAAAGATCAGGCAATCTTCCCCTTGCGCAATCAAGGTGTGATCCGAAATATGACGATGTATTCCATGCAGTTGATCCAATACAGCTTGACCCTGATTGGCTTAATGGCAATCATCTCTCGCCTGAATCCCTTGCTGATCGTATTTATATTGGGAATCGTTTTCCTCAACAGTCGAATCTTCAAAAAACAGCAAACCAAGCAATATGAAATCTTCCAAGAAATGGTGCCTTTAAACCGACGTTACGGTTACTACTTGGAGCTGACAACCGATTTCAGCGCAGCCAAAGATATCCGGCTTTTTCACATGAAACCCTACATTCACGATAAACTCAGCGATTTTCACGAGAAGGATTGCGGTTTGTTTGTCAAGATGTTCGATATGTTCGGCAAATATGAAGGCATGTCTCAAGTGATCCTGCAAATGCAAATGGCAGTCATCTATAGTTACATGGTCTGGCAAGTTTTCCTAAACCGTATCGGCATTGGCGACTTCAGCATGTATGTCTCGGCTTCGGTTTCCTTTGCCAATCATATCTCCATGTTACTCAATAGTTATGTGGAGTATCGGCAATACTGCATCTATATTGGGCGTTATCTTGATTTTGAGGCATTACCGAAGAACATAGCAGACGGAACACTCAAGCCCAAACGTGATCATGCACCAATGACTCTTGAATTCAAAAACGTATGGTTCAAATACCCGCGTAGTGAAGAATATACTTTGAAAGATGTCTCCCTTACGTTGCGCTCCGGCGAAAAGCTCTCGGTGGTGGGACCCAATGGAGCCGGCAAAACGACCTTCATTAAGCTGCTGTGCCGCTTGTATGCCCCGGAAAAAGGAGAAATCCTACTCAATGGGCGCAACATACAGGAATTCAGTGAAGAAGAATACTACAAATTGCTGGCCGTGGTCTTTCAGGATTTCAAGTTGTTCTCTTTCAGCATTCGCGAGAATATTTGCATGAATCAACCCTGTGACCCCCAAGATGTGGAAGAAGCCTTGCAAAAAGCCGGCTTATCCGAACGCATTGCCCGCTTGCCCAAAGGCATAGACACTCCACTTTACAAAAACTTTGAAGAAGATGGAATTGAGCTTTCCGGTGGTGAAATGCAAAAGCTGACCATAGCCCGGGCCGTTTACAAGGATTGTCCAATCGTGGTCTTAGATGAGCCTACTGCAGCCTTGGATCCTTATGCCGAATATGAAATTTACAGTAAATTCAACGATTTGGTGGAAGACCGCACCGCTATTTACATTTCTCACCGCTTGTCCAGCTGCCGCTTCTGTGACCATATCGCCGTTTTCAACGAAGGACGGTTGGTGGAATATGGCACCTGGGAAGAGCTCGAAAAAGGTAACGGGCTTTATGCTGAAATGTGGCAAGCCCAATCACAATATTACGTTAGCCAAGGAGCATAGATAAAAAAGAGAAGAGGAAACGAAAAAGCAGCTTGATCGATTTGATCCTGCTGCTTTTACGTGTCCTCGATTTCCGTCTCTCTTTTATCTCTCTGTAAGAATATACTTTGGAGACTGCTCCAAACCCATAATCCATAAAAACATTACCATATTTGCAGGGGTATGTATATAGAACTATTGTTACTATGTGCTATTTGTACATCAAAAAGGCAAAGGGGCTATGCTCCTTTGCCTTTAGCATACTCTTTGAAAGACTTATTAGTTTGTTGAAGAGGTGTCGTGGAAGCTATAGCGTAAATTGATCAGCGAGAACATAACTCGAAGAGTCTCCTCGAATTCTTCTGTTCGGCCCAGCTGATGGTAAGCATACAACTGGATCAGGCGATAAAACAGTCCGCAAAAGCCAACAGCGAATCGTTTTTCCATTATTATGAATGCTTGCTGGACCTCCAAGATTGCTTTTTCATAGTCTTGATCTTTTTGCATTTGACAAAGGATCCGGTTGGCCTTCAGCATATGTTTCCACGGTACAATCGTGTTATCGGGATACTGCTCTGCAACTTTTGTGATCTGCAATCCTTGGCTGTACTCTTGCTTAAGGATGTGCTGACTCAGCTCATATTGCATTTTGGATATCGTTACCGGGTCGTCGCAATTCGAGAACTTAAATTGAGCTAACAAATCTTCTCCCAGTCGCCTGCCGAGCATGATCAGGAGTTCCGAAGAAGGCGTACGCTCTCCTTTTTCAATCAAATAGATATACTTTTCAGTGCAAATCCCCTCGGCCAGTTCAGTTCGAGACATGATTTTGATTCGTCTTAACTCCTTGATGATGATCCCGATGTGACTCATACGCTCACCCCTTTACCTTTAGTATACATTTCGGTGAGGCTTTTGCAAACACCTTTTAACAATGCCTAGAGGAAACGAAAACAGCCGGTTTCATACGAACCAGCTGCTTTTTATGCTACTTTTCATTTTCGAATAGCGCAAAGGCTATCCTTATTTCAAGAAGCCTTTGATCTCTTCCACGGTTGGGACTTTGCCATAAACAACTACTTTTTCGTCAACGACGAGGGCGGGGGTGCGCATAACCCCGTAGGTCATAATATCTTGCATTTCTTGAACCTTGACTACCTCAGCAGCAATACCCATTTCAGATACAGCTTGACGAGCGTTCGCTTCTAAGCTTTTGCATTTTGCACAACCGGTTCCTAAAATTTTAATAATCATTTTCTAAACTCCTCCTACAATTCTATTGTTTATGCAGATTGAACTGCTGAAAACCTAAATGAATAAATGGCCATAAGCGTTGAAGGTATAGCCGATAATCAGAATTCCGGCCGTTACAATGACGAAGAAGGTCGCTAAAAGCTTTGTTTTTACTACTTTCTTCAACATGATCATCGATGGTAATGAAAGAGCGGTGACGGCCATCATGAATGAAAGGGCTGTGCCCAAGCCTACACCTTTTCCTACTAACGCTTCGGCAATCGGTAAGGTTCCGAAGATGTCGGCATACATGGGCACACCAACGAAGGTTGCCAAAATGACCGAATACCATTTGTCTTGTCCAAGAACGGCGCTAATCATTTCCTCGGGGATGTAATTATGAATCGCTGCACCAATACCGACTCCAATCAGCACATATAACCAAACTTTATGAATGATATCTAAAACTTGTTCTTTGCCAAATTGCAGGCGGTCACGAACCGTCAATTCTTCGGGCTCGAGGTCCATCACTTTATTGCTGTAAACGAAGGCTTCAACATATTTTTCCATCTTCAACTTGCTGATCAGGGTTCCGCCAATCACGGCTAAGACCAGACCTACGATTACATAGGCAATCGCGATACGCCAGTTGAAAATGCTGGCTAATAAGAGTACCGACGCTAAATCGACTAAGGGAGACGAGATCAGAAAGGAGAAGGAAACCCCAATCGGTAAGCCAGCGCTGGTGAAGCCAATGAACAACGGAATAGATGAACACGAGCAAAAGGGTGTGATCGTTCCTAATAATGCTCCCAAGATATTGGCAGAGATTCCGTTGAATCGGCCTAAAATCTTACGCGTTCGTTCCGGTGGGAAGAAACTTTGGATGTATGATACGGAGAAAATCAAAAACGACAACAGAATAAAGATTTTGATGACATCGTAGATGAAGAAGTGGATACTGCCGCCTAGGCGATCTTGGATCGATAAGCCAAAAACGCCTTCGACTAGCTTTTGTACCAAGACATATAACCATTCCATTTTCAATAATTGATTATTGAGCCATTCAAAGATAAACATTCCGATTTACTCCTTTGTTGTGCAGGTGTTGCAGTTTTGCGGCAAGTAGCGCTCTTTATCGGCTAATTTGGCACAGTCGGTTTTGAGCTGTGGATAAGCATCGAGATTGCCCAAGATACTCTTAAGGATCTCGCTCATCAGCGGGTCTTGAGAAACATAAGAGTAAAAGATAAAGCGCTCTTTGCGTTGATCATTGACGATGTTCAAATCTTTGAGTTTGGCTAAGTTGCGGGAAATCCGTGGCTGGGGGGCCTCTAAGATACCGCTCAGTTCACAAACGCATAACTCTTCTTGAAATAAAAGCACCAACATTCTCAAACGCGTTTCATCGGAAAGCAGTTTAAAGGTATTCATCAGCTGATCCATGGTTTTCTCCTTTGCTTGTCAAGTTCACATATTCGCATATCGCCATATGTCCATATTATAGCATAAATAGAAATCCTGTCAATCGATTATTTGACAGGATTTTGTATTTTCATAAGTTGGGGACGGTTCTCTCCCCTCCGAAATTTCCAAAAATCAGGAAAAAAAGCGAGAGAGAGAACCGTCCCCAAGTACTAATTGCCGGAGGCGAGGCGTAAGGGGTGGAAGCCTTCGCCCAGGACTTCATTGGATTCAACAATAATGGTAAAGGCTTTAGGGTCCACCAACTTGACGGCCTTTTCAATGATAAACATTTCTTTGTTACTGCAAGCTACCATGACCACCTGTTTGTCGGTTTCGCTGTAGCCTCCCCTGCCATGCAAAATGGTGGAACCGCGTCCACTCATCTGATCGATGGTATCCGATACCACCTGCCCATGGTCGGTCACGATTAAGGCCATTTTCCCAGCGTTGATGCCATACATCAGTTGATCGACCACCTGAGAGAAGAGATAGGCAATCATCATGCCATAGATAACGCCATCGATATCCTTGAAAATGATGCCGCCAGCCAGCACAACGATTGCATCAAAGGTCAGTATAATTTTCCCCAAAGGCAAATGCGGCTTGATTGCTTTGACATACATGGTCAAAAAATCTGTGCCCCCGGTCGAGGAATGGCGCAAGTAGATCATAGCATAGCCGAACCCAGCCAAAACGCCGGTGGATATGGCTGCAAGGAGCCGGTCTCCCTGATACACCGGAAAGAGCGGAGCTAGGTAATCGATGAATACGGATGAAACCACCATGCAGCGCAAAGAGCGCAGGAAAAAACCTTTACCTAAGCGGCGAAAGGTCAATAAAACGATGGGGATGTTCAATAAAAGGGTGGTCGTGCCAATCGGTGCTCCGGTCAAACGGAACAAGATGATCGCTATTCCGGAGATTCCGGTCATAGGAAATTTTGCTGTCACGGCAAAGTTATAGATCCCTACTGCAATCAGGATACTGCCCAGGACCTCGATTAGAATGTCGAGGCTCACTTTTTTGATTTTTTTCTTCATTTCATTCACCCTTTTCTCACAAAAAAAGAGCGTTTTGCAAACAACCATTATCATTCGCAAAATCGCTCTTTTATTACTTATAGAGTAGCAGTTTATGGGGAATTTGTCAACCCCTACTTCAGTTTTTCACCCACATACATTAGGTGTTCCGACAAACTCAAGAGAGCTTCGCGTTCACAAAGATCCACCGCAAGCTTGATCCAAGCTTCCTGCACCTCAGGCGTGTGTTGGGTTAGAACTGGTTCCCTGCCGGTCAAGATCCCTTCTTGAGCGAACAAGTATAACTTTTTCAAAGGAAATTGTGCCATCAGGGGGTCGATTTCATGCTGAGGGGTAAAATATGCGTAGGTAAAGGTGTCACCATAGAAGCGCTCATCTTGACGCACGCTCTTCAGGTAACCCTCTTCATTAGGATCCAAGATACACTCCGGTAGATAGGTCAATGCATAATGGATTCCTGCAATCAGCATAATAAAAGAGACATAGAGTTTACCACCCGGTTTCAAGCAGTTGAGAGCCGCTTGAATGGCTCGTTTGCGGTCTTGCTCCTCCGAGATGTGATACAACGGACCCATCAGAAAGACATGGTCGTACTGTTGGTGTTCAACCAGTGTATCGGCAAAGCGAGCGTCGCCGGCTATCCCTTTTAACGGTAAATTTTGGGTTTTGGCTTGGTAGAGACCGAAATTGACGTTCTCTTCCGACAAATCAAAGAGGGTCACATCGCAGCCTTTTTGGGCATAGTAAAGGGAATAGCGCCCAGGGCCACCACCGATGTCAAGGATCGATTCGCCCGATTGAATGTGGCGGTCCATCATGCGCACCGTGATCGCGAATTCGTAAGGGTGCCGCTGCAAACGCTCCCATTCCTTAGCAACATTTTCATTATAATAAGCGCGAACTCGTTGTATATTTTCTTCCATAGTATTCACTCCCTTGTGGTTGCCTATTCAAAGGCGGGTTGGGCTAAGTAGAGGGTCATCGCCAGTATGAGAACCCAGTTTATCGTGAACCGGATCAGATGGAATCCGCCGGTGTTAGATGAAATTAAGAGACTGACCAGAAATGATATGATCAAGCAAATGAACAAGGGCATTTTGCGGTCACGGGCGATAGGACGATCTACATTTCGCTGAAACTGTTTTTCGTGTTCCATGCGTATCATCCTCCAATTTTCTATTTTTAGGTTTAGTTTAATGTGGTTCAATATAGTAATTCTAAAGGTTAAGTTCAAACTGCAACAAAGTGCGACTGGCTTTGGCTAATTCGTGATCCGGTGGCAAGACGATTTCGCGTTGCAGAGTAGCTCCTAAGGCCAAACAGGTTCGACGCGAGGGTTCGTTGTCGGGACGCAACGTGATCAATAAGCGCGTTAGGTCATGTGATTTTGCTAAAGGGAGCATTAGGCGACATGCTTTGGTCGCGTAATGATGACCGCGATACGGCTCGAAGATGGTGTAGCCCATGTTGCCGCCGATTTCAATGTTTGCATTGTATCCTACGCGTAAGTCACAACGACCGATAATTTGAGCGTCCGATTCGCGTGTGATGTGAAAATAATAGGTCGGCACATAACCCCGTGAAGGGTCGTATGCACTTTGGGATTCCAATCTCAAACGAATCTCACCATCGGTCAGGTTAGATGTGTCGTGGAAATCAATATTGTGTGGCAGAGCAATGTGATGTGCTTGGATGAAATCTTGCATACTGCCATAATTGCGCAAGGGGGTTTGCTCCTCTTCCAAGAGTTGTAAGAGATGCGTTTGTATATCAGAAGCCCGATCTGCCAATTTCTTTAAATCATTTGGGTCATAAGCGCTCATCAGATCGAATTCCGGCCAACCGAATTCTTGACAAAGATCTTCGGCAAGAGTGCCTTCCAAACAAACTGCAGAGATGAAAGATAGAAACTTGTCGCCGGCTTCTGTAGCAAAGTAAATTTTACGAAATGCCGAGACGCCTTCCTCATACCAACTTGCTAATTCACAGCCCATGAAGGGCTTCGGGCAAGGTCGCATCCGCGTGGGTATGTATGGAAGAGCGGGTTCATCTTGATACTGCAAAAACTCGGCGGTTTCCCAGAGTAGTAGCAGTCCATCCTTTTTTAATGCTTCCGGGTTCGTGGCGCGCAGAACGGCATCGTAGCGTTGCAAGAAGCGAGCTGGTCGCTTGGCAAGCTGTTCCAGGTCTTCGCGCTGCTTCTTCAACCCGCGGCTGAAGTAGGTTTGGTTCTCGTAGGCGACCGCATTGGCGAGAGCCATAATGGCATTGCCTGCCCAGCGTCGTTGCAGACCGATGGTCTCGATTTGCATGAGGCGAGAAATCATTGAGGCAGCTTCCGAGAGTGACTCAAGAGCGATCCGATGCATATAGTCGTAATCACTGAGGCGATTTTGCAATTCTTGTTGCAGCTGTTGAAAGCGTGTCAGGTCTTCAACGGTATCGGCATAAAGCACTTTCACGTTCCCCAATAAGGGGGTGAGTGGGGAGCGAAACTCGCTGATTCCTTTGACGCGATCCCAGGAGAGGGGGAACAGGTCATAGCCAATGCCTTCGATGATGGCGGTTTGTGCCATAGTGCGCCCTTCCGGGGTTTTGGGGATAAAGTAGCAGTCAACATCGGAAACCGATGTCGAGGTTTGGTTCACGTAGGAACCATAGAGCAGCACCATGCTGATTTGCCCGGCGTAGTGGTGGGCTTGCTGTTGCAACCATTCCACGTAAGCCTTATTGCGTTCTAATTCCATGTTCTCCCTTCTTTCTGTGTTGTATTTTGGTTACCTCAAGCTTTGACGTAACGACTTCCCATTTTGTTTCCTATTTACAGGGTGGGGACTGTCCCCTCTTTAAAAAAATCTACGAAGCAGCGTATCGACTTGTTGCCAGAGAGCTTGCCAATTGTCGCCGCTGCGAGTGAAGATGTGGGCGCCGGCGGGAAGTTGCTTAAGCATCTGCAGTTCAACTTGATTTCGAATGCGGAAGTATTCGGTCATGCCCGCCATCCCGTTTAATTGATGTGCTTTTCCGAAAGGGCTTTGACAGACCACTTCAATGACGCGGTCGCGCCACACCGGTTCGCCTTGTTTATTGACTCTGGCAGCCGAGACTTTGGCAATACTGTCGGTGACATCTTCCGGTTGAAGATAAATGACCAGGGGATCAAGTGGAGCGACGATGTCCCATAACTGCTGCAAGTGTTGCAACATTTCTTCCTGACTTTTGTTGTGGAACATCATCAGTTCATTGACATGATTCTGTAGCCAGGCACATTCGAAAACAGCGATCTGATCTTCTTTTTGGGCTTGATTCGCAAATCGTTGCCAGCGCTCCAAATGGATAGCTGTGAAGTCGGCTAATGACCATTTGCCGTCGTAAACTTCGTAGGGTGCAAAATCGTCGTAGAGCGCTTCATCTTCTTTGCGAGTAACTTCAACGTTGCTGTAAGCGACCAAGATTTGATCTGCTTCCTGCCAGGCTTGCGCTTGGATCTGCTCGGTATAAGCGGGCCATTTGTTGAGGAGACTCTCATATTGATCAGCCGTTAAGACGGCAATCCAGCTTAAGTCAGCCGGATGAAAATCGCTTTCATTATAGCAAGTTGCGTTGTATCCCAGGTCACGCAAGCGAGCGGCTATCTTTTTGGCAAAGGTGGTTTTCCCTGAACCTGGAACGCCTTCGACCATGATTAATTTGTGTTGCATATCTATCACCTCATTCGTTTGTTACCATTTCGCACTGGGGTCAGACCCCTCTGGAAAATATTTCGCAGTGAGGGTCAGACCCCAGTGCGAAAATAATCGGCATAGGGGGTTACCCTAATGCCGATTATTTTAACACCGAACTATTTATTTGAATAGGGGCTTTTGCCAGATTTTACCGTACTGTAACCTGCCGTTAATCCATTTGTAATATTAATCACGATCAAACCGTGGAATCGCCCTCAATTTGCTTAAGCCATTCCTTGATAATCTCTACACAGTCTCCAACAATACCAATTTGGGCAACCGAGAATATCGGAGCGGTTGCGTCGGTGTTGATTGCCACAATGCACTCGCTTCGTCCAATCCCTGCCAAATGCTGTATAGCTCCCGAAACCCCAAAGCTGAGTAAGACCCTAGGAGCAACCGTTGAACCGGTCTGCCCTACCTGGTGCTGATACTCCGCCCAGCCTGCATCGACCAAAGGACGCGATACCCCCCAGTCTGCTCCTAAGGCTTCTGCCAGAGTCTGCATCAACTTCAGATTCTTCTGATTGCCAATACCTCGCCCTGCGATCAACAAAATCTCTGCATCCGCCAACGTTCGCCCGCTCTGAGCTGTTTCGCATTGCAACAATTCTAATAACGGCACAATTTTCGCTAGCGGCTCACAACGGATGATCTCTCCTTTTGGTTTGGCAATCGGTTCCGGTAGTGGGAAGATGCCCGGTCGAACCGTCGCCATTTGCGGCCGATGATTGGGTGAGATGATCGTAGCCATGAGATTGCCCCCAAAAGCCGGCCTTGTCTGAAGCAGCAGTTCTGTTTCCGGATCGATGCTCAAGACCGTACAGTCTGCCGTAAGTCCGGTGCGCAAGCGCGCAGCCACCCGTGGTGCAATGGAGCGTCCCCAGTCGGTTGCACCCACTAAAATCACTTCCGGTTTATGCGTTCTTGCCATATCCGCTAACCACGTATAATACGGCTCTTCCAAGCCTATAGCGAAGCTTGCATCCTGACAAACATAGACTTTGTCGGCACCGGCTTGGATCAATTGCTCGCTCTGGACTTGCAAGTCTACAGCACCGGCAAGTAAAATAGATAGCTCACAGCCGCGCTCCTGTGCTAAACGCAATCCTTGACCGAGCAATTCCAAGCTGACCGGGAGCAGAGAACCGTCCCCTCGTAATTGAGTCATGACCCAAATTCCGGAATATTGAATGTTTTCGTCAACAACCTCTTCTTTTTCAATCGAAATTGCTTGTACTGGGCAGGTTTGCACACAGATTCCGCAAAAGATGCAGCCATCCTGCTCAACAGCAACCCCGTCTTCTAACACCAAAACCCCTTGCGGACATGCACTCACACAGAGGCCACAACCAATGCAAAGAGAGGTATTTATTCGTAGACCTGCCATTCTAATCCTCTCCTTTCAGCAAGTGTTGTAGCACCTTCAGTTGCTCGCTTACACTCCCTAGGAGTATCTTGCATTCTTGATCTCGCTGGGGTACTTGGGTTCTGACCACCTGGGTTGGTGAACCGGTCAGTCCACAGCGTTTTAGATTGGCTTGAACATCTATTGCATTCCATAGGTGCAAAGGTGCCGTCTCAGCCCAGAGCACTCCTTCAATGTTCGGCAACCTCGGTTGATTGATATCTTTATTCACTGTCAACAACACCGGCAATTGGACTGCCACCCTCTGGCGTTCGCCATCGGCCAAGCGGCAACATACCAGCTGTTCTTGCGAAATTTCCAGCAACTCCTCCATATCGGTGATATGCGGAATGCCCAACTGCTCTGCCAGTTCTGGACCAATCTGCGCCGTATCGCCATCGATCGCCATGCGTCCACAGAGCACCAAATCAAACTTGCCCAATCGCTGCTCAATCTTGCGGATCCCAAGATGCAAGGTATACGAAGTCGCCAGAGTATCTGCCCCGGCAAACGCACGGTCACTGAGCAGCACGGCTTCATCTGCTCCACAGCTGAGGGCTTCTTTTAGTATCCGAGCCGTTGCTGGAATCCCCATGCTGACCACGACCACACTTCCGCCTAAACGTTCTTTGATTTGCAGCGCCAACTCCAAGGCAAAACGGTCATATGGGTTGATGACCGATTGCTTGCCGTCACGGATAATGGTATTGGTCACCGGATCCATGCGCACCTCATTCGACGAGGGCACTTGTTTTACACAAACTGCAATTCTCATTGCTGCTCTCCCCCTTCCACCGGAAACAGGTTTCCCTGCCCCAACAATTGCAAGGGATCAAACGCTACTTTTACCGCTCGCATCTCCTGAATGTGCTTCTCTCCGTACATACTCTTCAACATGGCCACTTTGGTTTTGCCAATACCATGCTCGGCGGCAACAGCTCCCCCCATGGCGACCACTGCTTCTGCCCAGCGCTGATACAAAGCCTTACCGCGCACGAATTCATCTTCATCGCGCGGCAGCAAATTGACATGGATATGATTATTGCCAATATGACCCCAGGCAGCCGACTCCAGACCCACCTCTGCCAGTCCACGCCGATACATGGCAACCACTTCTCGTAATTTGTCATCCGGCACCGACATATCGGTACTCAATTTCGTGATCACGGGGCAAACTTGTTTGCGTCGATCGATCAACAAATTTGTGCTCTCCGGAACCGCATGCCTAAAAAATTGCAGCAAAGCCAAGTCGGCCTCATTGCGTGCTACCCAGGTGTGCTTTCGGTCCCCGCCTACGCTCTCGGTAAGGTCTCCCAGTTTCTTCAGCGCCTCCAACATACAACCTTCTTCAGACCCATGCAACTCCGCATAGATGCAATAGCCATAATCCTCGGGCACTTGCGGCAACCGCGAAAAAGCGCTGCTCATCAAGCGTTGTTCTCGCAAGAGTTGTAAAGCATTGCCGTCAAAGGATTCCAACGCCACCAAATCTGCCACCTGCGCTCGCGCTGCAATCACAAATTCAACAGCCTCCTGCTCCCTTGGAAAAAAGCAACTGACTCCCCAAATAAACGTAGGGTGAGGCACCAAAATACAATCGATCTCGGTCATGACCCCCAAGGTGCCATCGGAACCCACCAGTAGATCCACCGCATCCATATCATCTTCCACATAGTATCCCGCCGCGTTTTTGGTTAGCGGCATCTGATACGTAGGTAAATCCAGCTGCAACAAGCCCTCCGGCAATAAAGATAGCTCCAAGCTGCGGCCTTGCGCCGTTGCCTGCCCGCGACGAACATCAACCACCTTACCGGTCGTTAAGACCATTCGTACCCGGTCGACATGGGCTCGCATGGACTTGTAAGCAAATGTACGTGCTCCGGACGCATTACAAGCGGCCATTCCCCCAATGGTAGCCGAGGCTTCGGTGGGGTCAGGAGGAAAAAACTGCCGTTCTGCCTTGCGAACCTTTTCGAAACAAGCTTTGGACTCGTCACTCCAGAGGCTCATATCAAAGCTTTTTGAATCGATAGCTTTTTTTAACTCCGATAAAATCACACCCGGTTGGCAAGTCAAAATAAACCGACCATGCTCGTCTTGCCTACAACCAATGACCTGATTCATCTTGCTGCAATTGAGTACATGCCCACCATAGGGCACCGCCGCTGCAGCTAAGCCGGTACGCGCCCCTTGCACAGTAATAGAGATCCCTCGGCTTCGGCAATAGGCCAAAACCTTAAGGACCTCTTCTTCGCTTCTGGGAAATGATACACTTTCAGCCCGGCCGCTGTTGCGAGATTCATCTCGCAACACTTCGGCTAAGCTATCATCCATGGTACGAATAAGTGATTCCAAAAATATACCCTCCAACTTAATAAACTCGTTCTCCGTCAATATAGGTTGCCACGACCTTTAGATTCCGGATCTCTTCTTCGGGAATACTGAGGATATCCTCACTCAGCACTGCAAAATCGGCTTTCTTGCCTACTTCCAAACTGCCCACTTTATCTTCCAAACCACAATAATAAGCGCCGTTCTTGATGAAGATCTCTAGCATCTCCATAACCGAAATGCACTCTTCACTGCCCAATTGCACCCCGCGAGAGGTGCGTCGGGTAACGGCTGCAGCCATGCCGAGGAAAGGGTTATAATGCGCCGAGGTCATATCGGAGTTGGCGAAAACGCGAATGCCTCTGTCTAAATAGGTGCGTAGGGGTTTGAATCGGTTGACCCGCTCCACTTCTAAGTTATCGAAGTAAATATCTCCTTCTACCCAGATGAAACCGGGTTGGACCGAAACACCAATATCCCACTTTTTCATGATCTGCAACGATTCTTCGGTGGGTAGGTAACCATGAATTATATGATGTTTTCGCGGTTGCAGTGTTTTATCTTCGGAAAGAACGGTATCAAAGCTACGGCAGGCAATATCTTGTGCTAAATCTCCACAGCAGTGAATACCAATAGACCAGCCTGCTCCATGACCGATACGGAAATATTCAACCAAACGATTAATATCCAAGCGCAAAGGAATCTTGGTCTCAGTACCGTCAATCCAAGGCTCGTTCATCATTGCCGTTTTGGAGCCAACACCCCCATCGATTGCCATTTTAAGAGCTGCAAAACGCAACTTTTCGTCACCAAAGCCCTCAAAGACGCCTAAATTCGGAACCAAACTCTCCAAATCTTTGCCCTGGGTGGCATAAAGACCATACCAAGCTGGCATCATGGCTATGCGCTGCTTGACCGTACCGGCATTACGCATCTTTTGGTAGGCTTTCATCTCCTCCGGACCTACGCCCGGATCCAGAATTGTGGTGATGCCATATTTCAAATACTCGCTGGTCGCGCGCTCAATAGCCGCCATCAGTTCCCCTTGTTTATCGCTTTTGCCAATGTTGCGAGGTACCACGGCACGGACTAAACGCTGCGCATTATTGATCAAATATCCATTGGGCTCACCGTCTTCACGCAAACAAATGGTTCCGGTTTCTGGTTGAGGACCGCCTTTGAAAATGCCAGCTGCTTCTAATGCCAAGCTATTGACCACTGCTCCTGCGAACAAGCGGCCTAAATAGACCGGGTTTTTGGGAGCTGCTTGGTCCAGTTCCCAACGTGTGGGCGGCCGATATTCTTTAAATTGAGATTCGATCCAGCCGGCACCTTCGATCCAGGCCCCTTCCGGTAGAGTTTTTGCCTTATCAGCAATCAGTTCCAAGACATCGTCAATACAGGTGCAGTCAAAAAGTAGCACTCCATCCATGGTGATTCCTGCTTCAATAATATGGTTATGGGAATCGACGATCCCGGGAATCACGGTCCGGCCCTGTAAATCAATTTTCTCGCCATAGGTTCCGGCATAGCGCAGCACTTCTTCGTTGCTACCAATTTTCATGATTTTGTCCTGATGGATCACCATGGCCTCAGCCACCTGATGTTGGTCATTGAGTGTAATGATCTTGCCGTTGAAATAAATCTTCATCGATCTGCCTCCTTAAATTTCCTTTTATATACTTTTGCCCGTTTCCGGGTCACATTGAACCTCGATGACACGTCCCAGTAAATCTTCAAGCTTTTTCTGCACTTGTTGACAATGTTTTCGAACCTTCGGGGTTAAGCGTTCCCCCAAATATTCTGCAAACTGCAAATACAATAACAGGCCGGTTTCCACACGCTGCAACAAAGGAAATCCCTCATCCACCCCAAACGCCAAACTCATCATCTCTACTAATTCTGCCCCTTGGGGTTCGGTCTCATAGGCAAAGGTGAGTTCATCGAAGAACGCATTTTCGCTTTCCAATAAGACCCCCTTGGCAATTAGCATCAGGCGAACCAGACCGTAGGTTAGCCCATAAAGCCCCAAGAGCATATGCCCCTCTTGCTTATGACGCAGCCCGGACATGGCCTTGTAGCATTCCTCCTGCCAACCCAACATTTCACGGTTCAGCAATCCATCTGCTTTGGCGACCATGGCTTCATCCCAAACGAATCGTTCTGCCTCCCATTGTAATTTACGCAAAATTCCCAAAGGATCATACAGAATCAGCATTTGCTGTAAGCCAACCACGTCGTAAATGGCCCTGGCCGGGTCGGTTAAGCTCTTACGCATTTGGGCTTCAGTGCGGTATTGAACCACACGATAAATGCCCAGATATAAATCAATTTTTGGTTCTTCCGGTAGCTGAGTGGTAGGAGATAGCAAAGCGATTACATCAACATCGCTATACTGCGTAGCGTCACCTCGGGCATAGCTACCCACCACGGCAATTCCCAGAACATCGTCTCGAAGCAGCTGCGGTGTCATTGCTTGCAACTGTTCACGGTCCAACATCGTATTCACCTGCCTTGTATTATTTCTGTAGTGAAATTGTTCTCTATAACAGGGTCGAATCCCTCTTGAAAGGGCAAAAAAAAGTCACACCCTGAAGTAGATCAAGGTGTGGTGGGTTGCTTTATAACATTTTTCCGTCTTTCGAAAAGAAGGTTTGTCCCCTGGCCTTTTCGAGTTCGGTCTTCAAAATCGCCATGTCTTCCGGTCCTAATGGATTCTGTAGACAGGCTTCAATATTCTCGACCTCAAATCGGAAACTGGCAAAATTACCGGGTGGGATCAGCATCTGAGGTCCTAATGATAACGCATAGCGCATGGCCGCTTGGCCGAATTCGGTTTGGGTTTCCTCAATGGGTTTGCACCAGGATTTCGGGTATTCCGACTGCTTTCGCTCCTCTTTGGAAGTCCAAGCTCGTTGAACTAGGGATTTAATGCCAATGATCCCCATTTTCCGCTCACGAGCTTTTAAAGCCAAGCGCTCTCCAATGCGTTCGCTTAGATGCAAATGCCAGTTGAATGGGAACATGACGGTGTCAAAGTTGAATCGTTCCAGCAACTGCAAGGCAACCTCTTCGCTATGCGATGAGAAACCAAGGTTGCGGATCAAGCCTTTCTCTTTGGCTTCTAAAACAAACTCCATTACCCCTCCCGGGGAAAATGCCGTCTCCAAATCTTCTGCTGTAGACAACGAATGTAGCTGATAAACATCGAAGTATTCTGTATGTAGATTTTTCAAAGATTGTTCAAATTCCCTTTTCGCATCCACTGCTTTGCGTTGAGTGGTCTTACATGCCAGATAAACGTTGGAACGATACGGTTTAAGCGATTCTCCCAACTTCAGTTCAGCATCCCCATAACTGGGGGCGACATCGAAATAATTGATGCCTTGTTCAATCGCCCAAGCTACATAACGATTGGAATCATGCTGTTCCTCGGAAGTGGAAACAATGCCTCCGTAGGCAATAGCACTCACTTCGAGACCGGCTTTCCCTAAAACTTGACGAATCACGAGGCTTCATCCTTTCTCATAAAAGCAACCCTTACATTTTCCGAACTTCGATGCGAAAGGGTTGAAACTCATTCTTGATGTAGGTGGTGGTCACAAAAGCTCTTCCGTCTTCACCATCGACCATACCGGTAAGCAGACCATCTTTCCCCAACTGCAACCCGTGAATATCGATAATGGACCCTACTGCCGCCTCAATTTTCTGCATCAGTTCGCGGCGGCACTGATGATAATGTTTGTCAAGATGCAGTTCGATTTTGGCAGGGATCTCGGGCCTGGCTGTGCGTAGCAGTTCCATGATAAACTCATCGGGAACATGGCTACGACAATACTCCTGGTAAATCGCATCACTTTTGATCATGTCTGTCTCAAAGGATTCACTGAAGCCACTTTCGATTTCCAGCAAGGTTTCTGCGGTTTTCAAATACTTATCCTGCTCTACTTTGCGGCATTCGCGCAAAAAAGCCTCAATTGCCTCGCTGCCGGACAAACAATTGTCAACTCTCATTGGGATTGGCATAAGGTTCACTCCTTTCAGATCTAAAATATAATAATATCATACTCTTTTCGACTTAATTATACCATAATTGAAAGGATTGTCAAGAAAATCGCACCTCAGTAAGAAAAACTTCTCCTTTTTAATCAGAAAACTCTTAATTAAATCGTTCCATTTATATGTTGACATATTGACCCATATATTATATGATACAAGAGATAAAAATTATTGGAGGAATACCTCATTATGAACATTCCTATTGATTCTATAGTATCCAACTCTGACATGATCAAAAATTACAAGTCCTGCAGAGAAAAGGCTGAGCGCCTCGGTAAAATCGTGATTTTTAAGAACAACCAACCCGACGCTGTCCTTCTCCCCGTAGATGAATTCGAACGATTGTCGATTGTGATCGATTATCTGGACAGTTTGGAAGAAAAAAACCTCGATAGCCTCTTGGAATTGTATCGAGCAAAGCGTCCGGCACGAATTGCTATGTCCACCTCCGAAACTCCATAAAAACCGGTAGTAAGCTAATCGAAAACCGATTAGCTTTTTTTTGTACTCCTATCTTGTATGCAAATTTTTATTGTACTAATTTATAGAATTATTTTATTAATAATAGCTTGACATTTTATGCATATGGAGTTATGATGAATTTGGAGACAAAGATAGATTCCCACGCGAACAGGAGGCTCCCAAACAGTGAGTAGAAAAGTTTACCGTTATGTTCAAGGATCCGCTGCTGGTATTGCATTACTCGCTACTATCGCATTCCGCGGTAGTAGGGCTTTCTCCATAAAACCACTCAGTAAGGAAGAGGATGAAATGAAAAAAGAAACGTTAAGAACCATTGATTCCATTCGGAATTCCATGTTATCAAAGTTGGATCACATGAAAGACACTGCGAACGATGCAGAACAAGATGTTGCTCAAGTGATGAAAGACTTTATTTACTCGCTCAATAAAGAGCAACGCCGGAATGACCGAATCAGAAAAGTTCAGTACATTGCAATAGGCGTGGGCGCAACAGCAGTCGTTATTGGGTTAGCCGGTTATTTGCTGATGCCAAAAAGAAAAAAACTGGAGGTCAGAAAAGTGCGGAAAGACATTGAACAAACCGTTGATCAAGTAGCCAACAAAATGGAAGATTCTGCCCGATACCTAAAGTATAAGACTGAAGAGACCGCCGATCATATCTCGGACAAAACCCGACATGCCGTTCACCATCTAAAGGGAAATACGGCGGATACTGCTGAAGACTTTTCGGACAAAGCCCGACATGCCGTTGAAACTTTGAAAGAGAACGCTTCGGATACTGCCGAGAACCTCTCGGACAAAACCGAACATGCTATCAATACTTTAAAGGAAAACACAGCGGAAACTTATGAGAAAGCAAAAGACAAAGTTGAAGAGATCAAAGAAGATGTAAAAGACTCTTCTAAAGAAATCAAGAGACAATGGGAGAAACCGATTCCAACAAAGTAAGTTTTCATACTTGGATTACCCAAAGGCTGAGACGCCAATAAAACTAAATAGGAGGAAAGCAAAAATGCGTAAAGATTTTTATAGAACTGATAAAACCGCTGAACAGATCGCAAAGCAAAACGCTCCAACCGCGGATAAGGTCGAAGACATTATGCGGGAAACCAATAAAAAAGTTGAACCTTGGCAAGATCCTTTACTCAATCCTTTGATTGACCCCATGGCAGACCCCATGATCGATCCTCTGATCGTTCCAGTGATCGATCCCATGATTAAAGAGCCTGTAGATCCTATGAGAAAACCATTTCACAAAACTGAAGAAATCGTAGAAGTTGAACCTCAAGTTAAGGACGAAGTTCACGATGGAGCCGCCGTTCTAAAAGATGCCGATGAAGAGACTCCGAAACAAGTCAAGAAAAATTGGGAGAAACCGATTCCTATTCAGTAATCCCTTCTCCCTTTAAAACAGACCTCAGGGACTGTGGTAGAAGCAAATAAAAAAGTTGAAGAGTTCTAAAGAATCTCTTCTTCTAATAAAGCCGCTGCAGGCAGACTGATAGGTCATCTGCGGCGGCTTTTAGACAACAAGAAGACAAAGAAGAAACCCGGAAGAGTTGGTGATCGAATTGAGAATCTCAACAGATGCAATCGTTACAAACTCTGAAATCATTAAAAAGTACAGAAGCGTCAGAGAAAAGGCCGAGCTAAGAGGTAAAGTTTTTATTTTGAAGAACAACCGGCCTGATGCGGTTCTCTACTCTATTGCAGCTTATAAACGTTTTTCAGTGTTAATCGAACATGTAGAAGATATGAATAAGGTCGACTACGCGAAATTTATGGATCGCGTACCCCATGAAGACCTACCCCCTACTAAGCATATTCCCCCTGTTATCCCGACTACCCCGTCAAGTTCCCCGGAAAGGAAGAATCGAACGTGAAAAAAACAAATTCCAAAAGATTTTTCTCCCTTCTCTTCACCCTACTCATTGCTACATCTCTGATCCTACCGGCCTATGCAGCTTCTCCCGCTAAAATCGAACTGGGATCCACTGCGAATTTTGCAGTTCTAGCCGGTTCGGCCATTACTAATACAGGAACGACCACAATCTCCGGTGATGCCGGAGGCGATATTGGTCTTTTCCCGGGAAGTGCCTATGGTTCCGTTGGTATCACAACCACAGGAACTGCTTATATTGCCGATGCAGGTGGAGTTGCCTCCCTCGCTCAAACAGATTTGACCACTGCTTATAATCAAGCAGCTGGATCCGCATCTACCGCTACCATTTCTGCTGATTTAGGTGGTATGACCCTGGCTCCGGGTGTGTATACTTCCGGAACTGGCTTATCATTGACCGGAGTCCTTACCCTCGATGGACAAAACGACCCGGAATCTGTGTTTATTTTCCAAGCTGCCTCAACTCTGACCACCGCCTCTGCCAGTGAAGTAAGATTGATCAATGGCGCTCGTTATTGCCGCGTTTTCTGGCAAGTGGGTAGTTCAGCAACCTTGGGGACAAATTCCATTTTCAGAGGACATATTTTAGCCCAGGCGTCCATAACAGCAACAACCGGAGTTTATGTGCAAGGACAATTACTTGCCCGCACCGGTGCAGTTACGCTGGATAATAACACGATCATAAATGGCATCTGTGAAACAGGCGCTACATTGACCGTGATCAAACAAGTCATTAACGATGATACCGGTATCGCTACCCCTGCAGATTTCACGCTTAGTGTTAAAACTCCTGGAGTAACCGGAACGCATGTTGCCGGAAGTCCGCAAATTGGTTCCACTCTTGGAAGTGTTTATAGCTTATTGCCCGGCACCTATGTAATCAGCGAAACTGCTAATGCCGGCTACAGCTCCACTTTCTTAGGAGCCGATATCAACGGCAGTGTCACTTTGACAGCCGGTGAAAATCGAGTTGTAACTTTAATTAACAACGACATTGCTCCCGTGATCATCGCACCTTTGATTAATGTAGTGAAAACCCCCTCCCCTCTCTCTCTTCCTTACGGATCGGGTGTTGTGACCTACACGTATACTGTCACCAATCCCGGTGTTGTGCCTTTGACCAGTGTCAGTGTGACCGATAACAAAGTCAACACTGTAAACTATATCTCCGGTGACACCAATCTGGATTTGATTTTACAGCCCAGTGAAACGTGGGTCTTTCGCGGAAGCACGACCCTTTATACCACCACAACCAATCGAGCAACCGCTACCGGTAGTGGCAATGGCCTTCTGGCCACCGATATTGCTTATGCTACCGTAGTTGTAACACCGGTAGAGCAACCACCGATTTATCCTCCTTTGGTCAATATCGTAAAATCGGCTGCACCTTTAGCACTATTATATGGTGAAGGTCCGGTAACCTATACGTATCGTGTGACCAATCCGGGATTGGTGACCTTAAGTAACATCATCGTTACCGATGACAAGATCAACGAAGTCACCTATGTTTCCGGTGATCTCAATGGTGATAATTTGATGCAAACCAATGAAACCTGGATCTACACTGCTACCGATGTTTTGACAGAGACAACCGTTAATACGGCTACCGTCACTGCCAGAGCAAACGGAATGATGAGCACCGATATCTCAATCGCAACTGTGATTTTTACCCCCGCGGTCATTGTTCCAGTAGAACAACCCTTGATCAACGTGGTCAAGATCCCATCGGTATTGTCTCTGACCGGCTCGGCTACTGTTACCTACACCTACCGTGTCACGAATCCGGGCGATGTCGTATTACATCATGTGACCCTATTAGACGATAAAATCGATGCAGTTGTATATCAGTCAGGGGACTTGAATAATGATAACCTCTTACAACCAGGCGAAGCTTGGATCTATGAGGCGGAATCGACTTTATTTGAAACAACCACCAATCGTGCCACCGCCAGAGGAATCGGTAATAACATTGTTGTCTATAATTCAACCACGGCAACAGTGACTGTTACCCCTGCTTTTATCCAACCTCCCACAGAAGAGGGTGGTGTGATCCCGGTAACAGCTTCTCCTTGGTATAACTTATTGCTAGCCGGATTAATGATGATTGTCCTCGGTATGACCGGCTGGATCTTCATCAAAGTGTATGAATAAGGCGAATTTGCATAATCGCTTGAAAATCATCCGCCTTCTGGCTTTATTTACTCTCTTTGTAGGGATCGGGGCAATTTCACTTGCTGTGGTCAAAATCCAGTCCGAAGTTGCCCAATACTCCACCTACGGCACAGACTATGTCGTTGAGCAGAATTTATCGATTCAGCAGTTACAGCAAACAGCAGCTGAACTGAAAAACAATCCCGTGGTCGTAGAACCTGTAATTCCTACAGTTGAACCCGGAATCTCTATTAAAGAGTCCGTTATTGCTCCTGTCGAGAAGCCAGAAATCCCTGTTACCCCTGTCGTTGTATTCTCCCTTGACCCAGATCCGGGAGAACACTTCGGCGATATGACCATTCCAATCATTGGCATTAAAGTTCCCCTCATCGAGGGCACCGATTTTGATGCGCTGGAAAATGGAGTTGGTCATTACCTAAATAGTGTTATGCCGGGTGTTGTTGACAATTGTGTTCTCGCCGGACATCGAGACACCGTATTTAAGCAGTTGGGCGAATTGCAGCTCGAAGATGAGCTTATTGTTACGACAGCCGCCGGGACCTATACTTATATAATCAGCAATATACGCATTGTTGAAGCTGATGACCTAACCGTTATAGTTCCCAGCAAAACAGCAATTCTGACCCTGATTACCTGTTATCCCTTCAACACACCGGGATATTATCCGCAGCGATATGTGGTAACCGCTGATTTAATCGTCGAACCATAACTCCGCTGCAAATCCGAAAAGCCCCCCTTTAATTAGGGGGGCTTTTCTATTCACACGGTTATCCACACCTTCTTTTAGAGGTGATTGTTCCTTAAACTCCTCGGATTCAGCTTTCCCATCCCCACCCGTGTGGGGTAGATGTTATTTTTCCGGCTGTTATCGGATTCATTGCCGGTTCACCCCCACATGCGTGGGGTAGATGATGGAGGATTCGTGAAAGACATTGGATTTGGGGGGTTCACCCCCACATGCGTGGGGTAGATGTAACAGAGATTGTTGCGGATGGGTTATGCCGCGGTTCACCCCCACATGCGTGGGGTAGATTAATGCCGCAATCGATATTTCCGTTGTCGAATTCGGTTCACCCCCACATGTGTGGGGTAGATGCCGGATGGCAAGGCTCGTCTACGAAAACAAAGCGGTTCACCCCCACATGTGTGGGGTAGATGGTGCAGTGGTGTTTACCGACTCCATGGATGATCGGTTCACCCCCACATGCGTGGGGTAGATGCTACCAACTGCCACAAGCTCGCTACCAGTTGGCGGTTCACCCCCACATGCGTGGGGTAGATTGCTATGCCTATTCCCCTGTTGTTCCCTTTTGCCGGTTCACCCCCACATGCGTGGGGTAGATCGCAGTATATTCGACAGCGTTTGTCTATATCCCGGTTCACCCCCACATGCGTGGGGTAGATGCGATTCTCGGGGCTATAAGTTCAACTGTGCGCGGTTCACCCCCACATGCGTGGGGTAGATTGCGTCTTTTTCTGTGATTTCCAAGGTGCATGCGGTTCACCCCCACATGCGTGGGGTAGATTTCATCCAACGCTTGACCGCATTAACCGCCCTGCGGTTCACCCCCACATGCGTGGGGTAGATATTATAGTTTGTTCCGGTAAATAAACCGTTATTCGGTTCACCCCCACATGCGTGGGGTAGATAGCATGATCAATGCAGGTATTAAAGACGGAGACGGTTCACCCCCACATGCGTGGGGTAGATCTTCTTTACCTAAGTAATTTTCCATAATATCCCGGTTCACCCCCACATGCGTGGGGTAGATGATTGCCTCGTAATCATCATCTCTCCAAACGACGGTTCACCCCCACATGCGTGGGGTAGATTTTGTCAAGCTACAATGCAAGCGACCGCCACATGCGGTTCACCCCCACATGCGTGGGGTAGATGTGGACTAATGAACGGCTCCAATTGTGTTGTAAAGGTTCACCCCCACATGCGTGGGGTAGATTGAGGCATATCCTGCAAGAGGCAATCCTATTGCCGGTTCACCCCCACATGCGTGGGGTAGATGGTGTAAATCACACCTTTGGAGTTTTTGTGGTCGGTTCACCCCCACATGCGTGGGGTAGATTTGAATTTTGGATCTCGCGAAGGAGATTTTTTCGGTTCACCCCCACATGCGTGGGGTAGATGTAGCAGAGCTTACTCTCATAGCTAATCACTCCGGTTCACCCCCACATGCGTGGGGTAGATGTGTTTATTCCGGGAGACAGAACGCTAGGAAGTCCGGTTCACCCCCACATGCGTGGGGTAGATGCCAAGCAGAGGTTAAGCGCGCTTTTGTCTTGGCGGTTCACCCCCACATGCGTGGGGTAGATATGGCGCGGCAGGTAAAAAAGTTGTGCACTCTCGGTTCACCCCCACATGCGTGGGGTAGATCGAGGCTATTTTGCTCTCGGTGGTGAAGTATTCGGTTCACCCCCACATGCGTGGGGTAGATTTCGTATTGGCGGAGGATTTCCTCCGGTTCTTCGGTTCACCCCCACATGCGTGGGGTAGATCTGCTCTCTACCTCTTAACAATTCACCGACGGCGGTTCACCCCCACATGCGTGGGGTAGATGCTCGCCCCGCAGGGGTCTCGGCACGGCTATTTCGGTTCACCCCCACATGCGTGGGGTAGATTTCTGCAACATTTTATTCATAACCAGGTTGCTCGGTTCACCCCCACATGCGTGGGGTAGATGGGGGAAGGCCGAATTTATTGTCCAGGTGCCCGCGGTTCACCCCCACATGCGTGGGGTAGATCCGCGATTTTGTCGATTGAATCCGGTCCGATACGGTTCACCCCCACATGCGTGGGGTAGATTCGTTCTCTAACGTCTCTCGTTGTAATTTTAGCGGTTCACCCCCACATGCGTGGGGTAGATGAAAGGGCGGAATAAAATTGGAACGAGAGAATTCGGTTCACCCCCACATGCGTGGGGTAGATTTATACCGTTAGATTGAGTTTGATTGATTTGGCGGTTCACCCCCACATGCGTGGGGTAGATTTTTGAATTCTTCGTATTCTTTCCACAGTTTACCGGTTCACCCCCACATGCGTGGGGTAGATGAACCTGAGCCAGATAGCCCCTCCATTGGTGACGGTTCACCCCCACATGCGTGGGGTAGATAAAACCGCGAAAGAGTGTTTATTATCGGACATCGGTTCACCCCCACATGCGTGGGGTAGATGGAGGATAACCAACCTTCGCCATTGTCTACAACGGTTCACCCCCACATGCGTGGGGTAGATACGGTATGGAGAAGAATCAAGGAACACGGTGGCGGTTCACCCCCACATGCGTGGGGTAGATGGGCAACTCGAACTGGAACATCGGCGCTCTTCACGGTTCACCCCCACATGCGTGGGGTAGATGGGCAACTCGAACTGGAACATCGGCGCTCTTCACGGTTCACCCCCACATGCGTGGGGTAGATTCCTAACCGGCATTAATATTGCTCTGCCTATGCGGTTCACCCCCACATGCGTGGGGTAGATGATCTACCCCTATTATAAACCCACTTTTACCCCGGTTCACCCCCACATGCGTGGGGTAGATTTCACGACTTATGCTTGTGCCCTTTACTGCAACGGTTCACCCCCACATGCGTGGGGTAGATGCTAACAACAACCAAAACCCAATTTTCCACAAACGGTTCACCCCCACATGCGTGGGGTAGATGTTCAACACCTACAAAACCATTAATAAAATATTGCGGTTCACCCCCACATGCGTGGGGTAGATGATTATCATTAAGCCTTCTTAATCTGTAGTATTCGGTTCACCCCCACATGCGTGGGGTAGATTTCCGACCTGCACCATTTTTGTGCACTATTTACCCGGTTCACCCCCACATGCGTGGGGTAGATTCAGTAACTAAAATCAACAAAGACGGAGTAGTCGGTTCACCCCCACATGCGTGGGGTAGATTATTTTAATAACGTTCGTGTTTTTAAGGAAGGCCGGTTCACCCCCACATGCGTGGGGTAGATTTACCTGCTCGGTATTCCCTAATAGTGGTTTTCGGTTCACCCCCACATGCGTGGGGTAGATGTAAGGGCGAGATTGCTACCTCTGTAGTCAAATCGGTTCACCCCCACATGCGTGGGGTAGATTAATAATAGCTGCCATTTTTATACACTCCTTTCGGTTCACCCCCACATGCGTGGGGTAGATTCCTAAAAGCTGAATGAAAAGTCGGATGAGGTCGGTTCACCCCCACATGCGTGGGGTAGATGTTTTTTCGGTGAGTGGTGAATAGTACGCCGTCGGTTCACCCCCACATGCGTGGGGTAGATTGTATTATCGGCAGGGTTCTTGCGAATCAGCTCGGTTCACCCCCACATGCGTGGGGTAGATGATCACCCAGTTGCGCCCAATCTTTTTGGCGGTCGGTTCACCCCCACATGCGTGGGGTAGATACTCCGGCAAACATTAATCAATGGGAAGTAGCACGGTTCACCCCCACATGCGTGGGGTAGATATCCCATGTGGCGCATCAAAAAGCTAACTGAGCGGTTCACCCCCACATGCGTGGGGTAGATGAGAGCAATTTAGAGGGCAATCAATTGAGGATCCGGTTCACCCCCACATGCGTGGGGTAGATATTGCATCGGCTTGTGAGAGGGTTGCGGCTTGCGGTTCACCCCCACATGCGTGGGGTAGATATTGCATCGGCTTGTGAGAGGGTTGCGGCTTGCGGTTCACCCCCACATGCGTGGGGTAGATGGTTTACCACCTTTACGCCGTAGTTTCCGTCGACGGTTCACCCCCACATGCGTGGGGTAGATTCCGACAATGCCGTTTGCATATCGGCAGTAGGCGGTTCACCCCCACATGCGTGGGGTAGATATAACCTATCCATAAAGGCCTAATGTTATAGTCGGTTCACCCCCACATGCGTGGGGTAGATGGTCAGAATTAGCCAGGTTATCCCATTTGAAGCCGGTTCACCCCCACATGCGTGGGGTAGATGAATGATTACAGCCACAGGTAACGAATTATTACGGTTCACCCCCACATGCGTGGGGTAGATTTGCAACGGTCGACACATCTAACCGATACGCGCGGTTCACCCCCACATGCGTGGGGTAGATGTATCGCGAGGCACAGCGGTAAACCCAACGCCGGTTCACCCCCACATGCGTGGGGTAGATTTGCAACGGTCGACACATCTAACCGATACGCGCGGTTCACCCCCACATGCGTGGGGTAGATGTATCGCGAGGCACAGCGGTAAACCCAACGCCGGTTC
>Ga0228535_1001099_pt1 | contig 50189 bp, 46 predicted proteins | sample SJ1metagenome_FD_168457 | JGI IMG/M metagenome (GOLD analysis project Ga0228535, IMG submission 168457) | Enriched culture of PCE-dechlorinating microbial communities from Ithaca, New York, USA - SJ1 | ecosystem: Engineered > Modeled > Simulated communities (microbial... > Unclassified | place... | reverse complement strand
AAGCCCACTGGCCTGGTAACGATCAAATATCTCCTCAAACTGCTGTAATGTCCACATATTATTTTTTGCGGGCAAATATAGCAAGGATCAAAAATTAAAATAGGACGGGGTTTACCGAATGCTTACGCTTCATCGGCTTTGTGCCGCAGGAATTCACCGTTGAGCCGGATAAAACGGTAATCAACGTGATTCTATTGGAGGAAACCAGCATGCTGGATGAAGTCACCGTGGTTGCTTTCGGCACCCAGAAAAAGGAGAGCGTGGTCGCTTCCATCTCCACGGTGAAGCCCTCCGACCTGAAGATGCCCACGAGCAACCTGACCACGTCGTTCGCGGGACAAATTGCAGGAATGATCTCCTACCAGACCTCCGGAGAGCCGGGTGCGGATAATGCGGACTTTTTTATCCGCGGGGTTACCACTTTCGGTTATAATGTCGATCCACTTATCCTGGTAGACAATATTGAGATATCCAAGACAGAACTGGCCCGTATCCAGCCGGACGACATAGAAAGCTTCTCCATCATGAAAGACGCGGCGGCAACTGCCCTCTACGGAGCAAGAGGTGCCAACGGCGTGATACTGATAAAAACAAAAGAGGGAAGAGTAGGCCGTGCACAGTTAAACATCCGAATTGAAAATAACGTGTCGCACCCGACTCAAAAGATTGAACTGGCCGATCCCATCACCTACATGAAAATGCATAATGAAGCGTTTATCACCCGTGATCCTAAAGCTCCCCTTCTCTACTCGGATGATAAAATAGAGAATACCGAAAGGGGGTTGTATCCTCTCTTGTATCCGGTAACCAACTGGCAGTCGGAACTGATGAGGGACTACTCCACCAGCCAGCGGATAAATCTAAATATACGCGGAGGAGGAAATATCGCCCGTTATTATGTCGCCGCAGCATATACAAAAGATGGAGGTATCCTGAAGGTGGATCCACGCAACAATTTTAACAACAACATCAATCTTGATATATATACGTTGCGGTCGAACGTGAATATCGACGTTTCCAAAACAACTGAGCTGAAAGTGAGCCTCGACGGAACGTTTGAAGACTATAGCGGCCCCCTCAACAGCGGATCGTCCATGTATGGCCTGATCATGAAGAGCAACCCTGTCTTGTTCCCCGCCTACTACCCTATAGACCAGGACCACAAGTATGTTACCCATACACTCTTTGGCAACGCGGAAGACGGTCAGTACCTGAATCCCTACGCACAGATGGTGCGTGGCTACCGCGAGTACAACAAATCCATCATGGGTGCCCAGATCGAGTTAAAGCAGAACTTGAACTTTATGATCGACGGATTAAGTGTGCGGGCACTGTTCAACACGAAGAGGGAAGCGCTGAGCCAGATTTCACGTTCCTATTCTCCCTACTATTATAAACTGACGGACCATAACTATCTGACCGGTGATTACAAGGTGGAGATCATCAATCCCGATGCCAGCGGGGAGAGTCTGGAATCCTATGTCCAAATACCTACGGTAGTAAATACCACCTATTTCGAATCATCGGCCGTTTATGGCAGAAATATTGCAGAATCACACGATATCAATGCACAACTGGTATTCACTATGCGTAACAGGACCGTTCCCGCTACGGACAGTGATGTTTTTACGGTACTGGGTTCATTGCCATACAGGAACGTAGGGCTTGCAGGCAGGGCTTCCTATGCCTACCAGGGCAAGTACTTTGTGGAAGCCAACTTCGGCTACAACGGTTCCGAACGTTTTTCAAAACAACATCGCTGGGGATTCTTCCCCTCCATCAGTGCAGGCTGGATGTTGTCGAACGAGCCTTTTTTCACTCCGTTAAAGCATGCAGTGACTCAACTGAAGTTACGAGGTTCTTACGGTTTGGCGGGCAACGACAACATCAGCGATCAGCGGTTTCTGTATTTGTCGGATGTGAGCCTGACAGGAGGGAGCGGATACACGTTTGGTTATGAGATCGACGGATATTCACGCCCCGGAATGGTGATAAGAAGATATGCGGACCCCGAGATCTCATGGGAAGTATCGCACAAGACAAACCTTGCCATGGAGCTTACGCTCCTCGATGACTTCAATGTCATCTGGGAATATTTCACCGAAAAACGCAAAAGCATTCTGCAGGAGCGTCGCACAATCCCTTATTCAATGGGACTGTGGGTCAATCCCAACGCGAATCTGGGAGAGGCGAAAGGGAGAGGGACGGACTTTTCAATCACTCATAACTATGCCGGCGGGAAATCCTTCTGGATACAGTCGAGAGTGAACTTCACATATGCGGTGAGCGAATATACCAAATATGAGGATTATGACTATGACACCGAGTGGTGGAAGCTACGCATAGGCAATCCAACAACTCAACAATACGGTTATATTGCCGAGAGGTTGTTTATTGACGAGGCGGATGTGGCAAACTCCCCCACACAGTTCGGCAGCACGCAGGTGATGGCCGGTGATATTAAATACCGGGATATGAACGGCGACGGAATCATTAATGACCGGGACATGGTGCCCATCGGGTATCCCACCACACCGGAGATACAGTATGGCTTCGGCGCATCGGTCGGCTATAAATCCTTCGACTTTTCATTCTTCTTTAACGGAATGCATCGCCGGTCGTTCTGGATTAACTACAACACCACCTCCCCCTTTTTCAATACTACCGGTCAAAATAACACACCGGGAACCCCTGAAGGGAATAATGCCCTTATGAAATTTATTGCGGAGAGCTACTGGAGCGAGGCCAACCGGGATCCCTATGCCACATGGCCGCGGTTAGCCACAGCGTTGAGCCAGGTAAATCATAACAATCACCGGAATACGTGGTTTATGCGTGACGGGGCATTTCTGCGTTTGAAATCAGTGGAGCTGGGGTATTCACTGCCCCAAGAGATGATGTCAAAAGCAAAAATCAGCAACTTACGCATCTACCTTTCCAGCTCCAACTTATTCTCCATCAGCAAATTTAAGCTCTGGGACGTGGAGATGGCCGGTAATGGACTGGGCTATCCCATTCAACGTACCTTTAACATGGGAGTAAATATATCATTTTAAAAACAGCAAAAAATGAAAAGTTTAAGATATCTCGTGATTATTTCCTTTTTCAGCATAATCACGGCTTGTAATAACTACCTCGATGTGGTGCCGGACATGATTGCGACCATCGAAGGTAATGCCTTCTCGATGCGTTCGCAGGCAGAAAAGTTCTTCTTCATGTGTTATTCGTACATCCCCACGAGTGGCTCTTACAATGATGATCCTGCCTTGTTGGGAGGTGATGAGATCTGGGTCTCCGTTCAATACGGAGGTGCATCCAATGCAAAGGATCTTGCATTGGGCGGACAACGCTCCAACGGCCCTCTTTTCGACTTCTGGAGAGGAATTAACGGGGGAAAGAACCTGTACCGCGGAATCAGTGATTGCAATATTTTTCTTGCCAACATCGGCAGGGTGCCCGACATTACTTTGGAAGAACGTAACCGCTGGATAGCGGAGGTGGAAGTGATCAAGGCCTGGTTGCACTTTTATCTTATACGTATGTACGGCCCTGTTCCCATAAAGGATGTGAATTTAAGTGTACAGGACGATACCGAGGTAACCCATGTTTTCCGCAACACCATGGACGAATGTGTGGAATATTGCATCAATAAGATGGATGATGTTCTCTCCAGAAACCACTTGATGATCACCGTAAATGATCAGGCAACCGAATTAGGAAGAATTACCAAGGGAGTCGCGCTGACGATGAAAGCCAAGATGTTGGTCACGTTTGCCAGTCCTCTGTTCAATGGGAATACGGATTATGCGGGGTTAACGGATCGCAGAGGCATTGAGATATTTAATCCTGATAAAACGGAAGAGGAAAAAAAGGCTCTGTGGAAACAGGCAGCAGAGGCATGCAAAGAAGCGATCGACTTTTTTGAAGAGATCGGGCAAAACGAATTGTATCGATATACAGGAACTCAGTTTGGCAACATCTCCGAACAAACCCGCCTCAAGTTGAGTATCCGGGGATCGTTGGTAGAACGGTGGAACAGCGATGTGATATGGGCCGATTCGCGAAGCTGGCCACAATTGTACCAGATACAGGCTTATCCTCGCGACTTTAATGCTTCCCAGGCAAACACCCAGACCACGAACAGGAACAATTTCGCTGTTCCCCTAAAAATTGTCGATCAGTTTTATACGAAAAATGGCGTACCTGTCAGGGAGGACAAAACATGGGATTATAACAGCCGGTTTACCCCGAAGACTGCCGGGACGGATCAGATCTATTACTTGCAGGTAGGGGAGACCACGGCCGGCTTGTTTTTCGACCGTGAGCCGAGACTTTACGCCAGTATCGGTTTCGACCGTGGCATATGGTTTGGCCACGGTAATTATAGCGAAACAGGACAGGCTCCCCATGCTCGCTCCGGCGAATACACGCAAAACCAGATTGCCCACTCCTGGAACGTCACGGGATTATGGCCAAAGAAAATACTTCACTGGCTCACTGTTTGCTCGGGTACTACCACGGTTACGTACACCCGTTATCCTTTCCCGGTTTTTCGTCTGCCGGACCTCTACCTGATGTATGCCGAGTCTCTCAACGAAGCCTACAACACGCAGGAAGCAAGGGATGAAGCCATATATTATGTCGATTCGGTGAGGAGCAGAGCCGGACTGAAAGGCATAGAGGAGTCTTGGTCCAATTACTCAAATGACCCTTCCAAATATTTAAGACAAAGTGGATTAAGAGATATAATCAGGCAGGAGAAACTGGTCGAATTCGTGTTTGAAGGCCATCGTTTTTGGGACTTGCGGCGTTGGAAGCTGGCCATGGATGAGTATAATAAGCCAATAACCGGATGGAATCTAGATGCTTCCGATCCCTTGTTGTACTACAGGGAAACATGGGTCTATACGCGAAATTTCACTCCCAGGGACTATTTCTGGCCGATATCGGACGAGGAGATTTTGAGAAATAAGAATACACTTCAAAACTACGGTTGGTAACCATTAAAAAATTCAGATGATAATGAAACCGATTAAAACAGCATTATTCATAGTTTTAACTATCTTCTATTCCTGTGGGGATGATCAGGTGAACAATCCCACGGGAAGCACGGAGGTCCCTCTTCAGGTAAAAGTAACCGAGGTTAAAAATATCAGTGGCGCTTCCATCATATATTACGATCGTCCGAACGACGAGAACCTGCAATATGTAAAAGCGATCTGGACAACGGATGATGGACTGGAATATAACCAAACCGCATCCTTTTACACAGACTCGGTGTTGGTAGACGGATTCGGCAAAGAAGGCAGTTACAAGGTAAAACTGTATTCAGTAAGCCATGGCCAGACCTTTTCCGAGCCGGTAGAGGTAACGGTAAACCCGATGCGTCCTCCCTACCTGGTTGCATACGATAACCTGCAAATCATGCCCACCTTCATGGGTATTCGCGTGACCACCGAAAACGAGACAGGAGCAAAGCTTGCTTTTCGCACATTCAGGCAAGATGAGGCGACGGGTGAATGGATGGAGGTAGGCACCTATTATACGTTGAATCCCGGCGTGGAATACTTTAACCGTGAGCATGAACCCGACATTGAGCAGAATTTCCGTGTTCAGATCCGCGACCGGTGGGGTCACTGGTCGCCTCCTAAAGACACGGTCTGCTCTCCCTGGTTCGAAATGGAACTCCCGAAAAACCTCTTTAAGGAAGTTGCCCTCTGCAACCTGGCGGGAGACGGATCATACGTCCCGGACCAGACCGGTTACACGTTGCCATCTAACTTCTGGGGTCATAAAATGCACTCCTGGTCCGGCTCGGCCGTCTCGTTCGACAGGCTTTTTGACGGTACCGTAGGTAATGGCTCACAGTGTTATCACACGAAACCGCTGGCTCCCTTTCCCCAGCACTTCACCATCGACCTGGGAGATCGGTATAACCTCAGCCGCTTCGTGTTGTGGCCGCGCAACGATGCCTCCAATCAGTTCCGTGGAGGACATCCGCAGATTGTCCGTGTCTACGGGGCAGCATATAATGGAGACAACCCGAGTGAGTTGCAGGACGACATCACCGACAGTGAAGCGTGGCTCGACCTGGGGTTGTTTTATCTCTCGAGAGCCGACGGCTCGTTCGATCCCTATCCGGGCACGAACGACCGCACTGCCGAGGACAATGAAATCATCGCGAACGGACACGAGATGACGCTCAATGCTATTGACCAGCCGGTACGCTATGTTCGTGTACAGGTAATTAAATGTTTTGCAGCAAGTGCTCATGCCGGGGCGGTTCAGATAGGAGAAATAAGCTTTTTCGGTGCAAACTGATGAACTATTCCTTCAAGTAAATGAGCAGGGGCAAACCTTTTACGCTCTGCCATAGCGAGAAGCAGTCTTACTTTAATAAAATATTACTCAATAATATCAGCATATGATGAAAAATAAAATCCCATTTTCAATCGCCCTGGTCCTCTTCCTGCTTTATTCATGTAGTCCCATGGATTACAAATACAGCGACTTCATCAAGGATGGGCCAATCACTTACCTCACCAAGCTCGATGAGTCTGAGGTGAAAGGTGTTGGAGGGCGCAACCGTATACGCATTGTAATTCCGCCACTGGACGACCCCCGTGCATCGAAAGTTGAAATATACTGGTTTAACAAGCGGGAACATCTTATTGAGTCCATCAATCCGTCCGAAGAGACGAATATATACATCGATGATCTTGTGGAGGCAACCTACATATTTGAACTTTCAATAACCGATGACAAGGGCAATGGCTCTATACCGGTAGCCATTACTGCAACATCATACGGCGATGTATGGGAGTCGCTTTTACAAAACCGCCTTATTGCGTCCAAGGAACGGGAGGGAGATGACTTCATCGTAACGTACGATGTAAATATAGACAAGAGGTTGTTGGGGACCGAGTTTGAGTGGAAACAAGATGGAGAGGAGACACCTCATACCCTGTTCATTGATTCAGTCCAGACGACCGGTTATCTGGAGAATTTCAAAGCAAGTTCATTCCGGTATCGATCTGTTTATCTTCCGGAGCCCGGCGGCGAAGACCTGTTTCACTCTCCCTGGGAGTACTACCTGGAGGCTCCCGATGCATCGGAGATTGAGTTCGATAAAGCCACCACCACCTTTACCCTGCCAAGCCCCAACGATGGATTTTGGAGTGGCTATGTGTTTACATGGACCGACAAGGCCACGGGTGAGACAAAATCACAGTCTACCAATACGGGCAGCATCACCCTGAATGATTATAACGGGCTGGCGGTAACTTGTAAAAGAATGTACGAGTTTGACGGCGTAACGGTTTTTTCCGAGGGCGTTGAGCTATCCACAGTCAGGTATATCGATCTCGACAGGGGCAACTGGTATGCCGCACCCGAAACCCGGATCTCGGACGGTTCCCCCCTTAATAACAACAGCGAGTCACAGATAACGGATAAAAACAAGTCGCCCCATCTCTCCCATCCTCTTTTTTATGCGGCCTCGGGCCTTGACGCGCAAATCACCCCCCGGTCACATTTCGATGGCAATGAAAACACTTACCTGTCCATGGTGAAAGGGTTTGGGAGAACGTATCTCGACAATCGTGCCCAAACCGGTGTTTCACATAGCTTCGGAGGTGTTACAAGCGACGGGAACGATATCTATTTTATTATTGATCTTGGCAAAGAGGAATCGTTCAATTATTTCAGGCTCGCTTATAGGCCCGGCATGAATAATGGAAATCTGAAACCTCTGAAGGTGAGCTTCTTCGGAAGCAATGATCCCGACTGTATAACAGATATGGAGCAATGGTCCCTCATTGAGGAAAACATCCACCTGCCGGGAAGTGATCTGCCCTCCAACAGTTCCGATCCAAGCCATCCGGGCAGGTCGACTGGAAATGTCACAATACCGGAAAGTAGCTATCGCTTCTTCATGTTGAGGTATGATGAGTGGGCCGAGGCTGGAAATTCTGTTGCCATAGCAGAATTTTATCTGGGACTATATTATTGAATTCCTGATAAGTCAGATTGACAACTTACCAGAAGTTTAAGACAGCGGTGTCAGGATAGCCTCCGGTTGCAGGGAAGCATAGGGACCGTCCTTCACCTCGAAGATCACGGTTCCGCTCTCCCGTCCCACGAGGGTATGCCACTGTCCGGCAGGGATGTGAATACCACACCTCCCCTCCCGAGGGTTAATCATAAACTCGTTGGTGAATACCCTGTCGTCATTGTAAAAAAGCACCCCTCTTTATCACATCCACCACACGCTGCAGATCCTCCTCGGTGAGATTGGGATGGGAAGGAAGGCAGAGTCCGCGATCAAAAAGATTTTCGCTTACTCTTGATTCATCTCCGTAGAATGGTGCATTGGCGAAAACGGGCTGCAGGTGCATCGGCTTCCAGAGAGGACGCGTTTCAATGTTCTCCTGCTCCATGGCCAGGCGCAGATCCTCCCGTGTAAAGCCCGCTTCGGCAGGATTCACCACGATACAGGTAAGCCACATGTTCGAATGGAAGTCCGATGAAGGATTGCTTTGGAACGATACACCACTGGTACCCTTTAACAACTGTCGGTATTTCAGGTTGATGTTCCGGCGGGCCTCCACATGCTCCTGGAGCACCAACATCTGGCCCCGGCCGATGCCCGCGCAGATATTACTCAGGCGATAGTTATATCCCACCTTCGAGTGCTGATAGTGCGGCGCATTGTCCCTCGCTTGCGTAGCCAAGTGTTTGGTGAAATCAGCCTCCTCTTTAGTGGAGCAAACCAGTGCACCCCCGCCCGAAGTGGTAATCATCTTGTTACCATTGAATGAGAGACAGGCAAACTCTCCGAAGGTACCGCATTTCTGTCCCTTGTATTCCGCACCGAGTGCTTCGGCAGCATCCTCCAAAACAGGAATTTCGTACTCGCCGGCAATCGCCATGATCTCGTCCATCTTCGCAGGCATTCCATAGAGATGCACGGGGATGATCGCTTTGGGCTTCTTCCCTGTTTTGGCAATGCGGTCTTTAATTGCTATCCGCAATAGTTCCGGCGACATGTTCCAGGTCTCCGGCTCGCTGTCCACAAATACCGGTTCCGCACCAAGATATTTTATGGGGTTCGCACTCGCGCTAAAGGTGAAGCTCTGGCAGATCACCTCATCACCGGGTCCCACCCCAAGCTGTACCAGCGCCAGGTGAATTGCCGCAGTGCCCGCACTCAACGCCACGATATGTTTGTTTTCGCCCAGATAACTTTCCAGATCCTTCTCAAAACCATCCACATTGGGTCCCAGGGGCACCACCCAGTTGGTATCGAATGCCTCCTGTATAAACCGTTGCTCCTGCCCGCCCATATGGGCGAGAGAGAGCCATATTCTTTTGTTCATATAATTAAAATATTTTTTACTTATAGATACTTCTCATTGTCAATCGGCTGCAAATCTGACAATACCCAGAGTAGCTAGGTCATTAATATTACAAATTTTAATATGGAATCTCAAAAAATCAGACTATAATATCAACCAACGGATAAATTTGTTTAGTCTCTGTTATCTCAAGAATCTCATCATTCATTTCATGTAAACTAATATACCTATTCCTGTTTTTGAGTTTCAACAAAACTAAACTTCTAGCATAACAAATCTCTTCGAAAAATGAAGAGAAACTTTTGCCTTTGTCTTTTGCCTCATCAACTAACATCAAACTTAATTTTAAGAACTTATTTTGATCTGTTATTTTTTTCTCCAATTCAAAAGCAATATCAATGTCGGCATAATCTGTTGCATCTTCTCTTATGTAACTTCCAAAAAGTAATATTTTGGATACTCTGTATAGATAATAATCATCATTGTTAATCTCTTGAACACGCTGCATAAAGTCTCTTAATAATTTGTCAGCCTTCAATTTGTTTATAGGCGGGACACAACGTGCAATTCGTAATGCTGAACCTTTCAAGGTTATCTCGTAATTGTTCTCAACTCTCTCTACGAAATCTTTATCTAGTAATTCTTTTATCGCTTCATCGGTTTCTAAATCATTCAGATTCAAATATTTTCTAAATGATTCTGCCGTAAAATTTGCGCTATTATGTCTCATGACAAAATCAAAATAATCTCTTATTTCAAGGACTGGTATGTTAGCAATAGTTTGCTTTCGTGTAATTCTCATGCGTAAGGTTAATTTAAGCCAAGTCAAATTTGACTTCTATTTAATTATCTCATTGATTTTATTATTTTACATCTATTCCCCACAGCAAGAGAGTAATCGGGAATATCTTTCGAAACGACTGATCCTGCACCCACAATACACCACTTACCAATCTTCACACCAGGAAGAATGGTTGTTCCTGCACCAATCCATGTGCCTTCACCAATGGTTACATTACCACATAGAATCGACTGAGGAGAGATATGGACAAAGTCAGTTAAATTACAATCATGGTCCACCGATGCCCCTGTATTTATTATACAATGCTTACCTATTGAACTTCCAGACTGAATGATCGCTCCCTGCATCACAACTGACCCCTCACATAAAGAACTATTTTGAGAAATAATTGCTGAAGAATGAATAGCAGTACCAAAAGTATGTCCTGCTAATTTATTAAATATTTTCTCTCTGATTTTATTATCACCAATACTGATAATAAAAGGATTTAACCCTTCAAATTTATGTACAACAGGATAACCTACCAACTCATTTATAGTATCATTATCATCAACTAAAGCCTTCACCTCAATATTCTGCGAAAGCAATATATCGATAATAACCTTTGCGTGACCGCTTGCACCGTATAAATACATATTTGTTTCTTCTTTAGTCTGAAATATTTCCTTTAAAAGCCTCCATAGTGGCACTTGAATCAGAATTAACACCTTCCCTAGCAAACACTTTCTGAATCGTTTTCAATAAGATTTTACAATCCAAAGATAGTGAAACGTTGTCCACATACCACGCGTCGTAAGCAAATTTCTGCTCCCAGCTAATGGCATTCCGTCCGTTTACCTGCGCCCATCCCGTTATTCCTGGCCGTACTTCGTGACGGCGGCGTTGTGTTTCATTATATAATGGCAAATATTGCACCAACAAGGGCCTGGGACCAATTAACGACATATCTCCTTTTATTACGTTCAACAATTGCGGAATCTCATCCAATGAGGTAGAACGAACAAATTTTCCCACTTTGGTTAAACGATCAGCATCAGGAAGTAAAATACCATTTGCATCCCTCTCGTCTGTCATCGTTTTAAATTTGACAACTTTGAATATTTTCGCATTCTTACCAGGACGTTCCTGAAAGAAGAAAGCCCCGGCTCCCTTATTGGAAATGGATAGCCAAATCCATAACAATAGGAAAATTGGGCTAATGATTATGAAACCAATGGATGAGATGAAAAAATCGAACGCGCGTTTAAAAAAATTCCGGTACATTATAATTCAGAAAAAACAAGTTTACTTTTACAAATCAGCATTAAAAGCTTTCAATATTTTTAGTTTCAACTCTTCCGGATAATCATCTTCATAAACAATTGAACAGATAATTTCTCGTAGTAAATCCTTTGTTATTCTACCTGCTGCAAGTTGATAGGAAACAGCCTCCATCTTTTCTGCGAACTTTTGTACAACAAATAAATACCCATTATTGAGTAAAAATTTCATTCCCAATGCTATTGCTATACGTTTGTTTCCATCTAAGAAAGAGTGGCTTTTATTGGCAACGAAAACCAAGTGTGTCAACTTATCGATAAAAGTCGGATAATATTCATCATTTTGAATATGATGTATACATGTCTGTAATGGTTGAAGATTGATAATACCATCAGTGCCACCACCACTAATCTCAATTGTTTTCAAATGTATTTCAACAATCTCTTCTATTGATTCAATATATTTGATCGGTCTAATCACTCTCTTTCAATCTTTTGAAAATATCAGATGCTTTTGATAATTGCAATTCAAAATCCATACTTCTCTCTCCGATAAAGCGATCAAAGTCGTCAGGACTCACTGACTGTATATATTGTTCCAAACGATAATGGAAAGCATCCCGAAAATGAAGATCGCGAGAGGCCATTTTAATTCTTGCTTTTTCAATATGGGGAAGCTGAGCAGGATGAGTAGCGAAAACTTTAAAAATCGTATCCACTTCGTGGGGCAATAATTTACGGCCTGCTTCTTTACTTGCTTTCTCGATTTCATAAGCCAACCCCGCTTCAAAAGAAGCGATTAAATCGAGCACTTCTGCATACATCGTTTCTCTGATATTGTCTTTTGCGTCGAGTCTTAAGATTTCCTTATATTCCTTTGACTTCTCTTTAAAAACATATTCGTAAATTTTATCAGTATAAACGGCGTATTTGTAATTACCCATTTCCAAGTAGTTGCTTAATGCAGAAGTGAACATTTTTCTGTATTTATGTTCTTGTATAGCCGATGTGAGGTAATCAGTATCACGTCGATTAATGAATTTTGTATTTCCACCCGTTCTTTGATTAATGGTATCAATAACGATATCGAGAATTTTACTTCGTAAATGCCTTGCCTTTTGGCTTTCAACCAATAACATAGCCAGGTTTAAGAAAGAGCGAAAATTGAATAGACCCAGTTGAGTAGTTTTGCTCGCCTTATCAATAAGGTGAGCAAATTGTAACTTAAATTCTTTCAACTGCTTACCTCTACTTAAAATATAACCATTATGTCTTAGCTCTTCAGAATATTTCTCGAGATAACGATCGATCGTCGAAGTATCTACTTCAAAGAAGTCTGCCACCATCTGTTTTGTAAATCGAAACTCACCTTCAAATAGCATACCGGGTAAACCAATATATTCCTGAATACGCTCTAAGGCATACCTGTTATTGAGAATATTTTGCCTTTCAATATTTGAATTAGTCAGCTTGTCCATTTTTTTTCTTATTTTGAATACACTCTCTTCCAAAAACTAAATACCTGAAAATTTATTTTAAGAGATCTCTATGCAAGGATTACAGAGCGAAGACACTCATTTTCTATTAGTTATATAAATCTTTCTTATCTTGGATCCAACAGGAGAAAAAATATACTGACGCAATTTAGTTCCGGTAGTTTCTGAGCCATTCATTGATTCTTCCATCTCATCCACCTGATCGAGCCTGTTAAAACGAATCGTTTTATGCTTTAAAATCAGTGCTAAAGTCTCAATAGATGTGTAATGGTGAATTTGCATTATTACCTACTTTTTATTTCAAATCCAACACTTGCAGAAACTCTCTATTTTTTTCGAATTCATCATCCCAAATATATTTAACTTTCAATGTGGGCAAATGTCCATAGGCAAGATGCATACTATTCTCAAAGTTATCTTGAGGGTTTAACATTTCGTAAGGTTCAATTTCACTGTAAAAAATCCCTTTCGTATCGCTCAATATTTCCGTGCGAATATTGTATGCTGTTGCTTTTCCAGCATTCAATATCATAAGTTTTCTATGGCCTTTTGCGTATGGGATTATATTACCTTTTATATGTGCTTTCTTCTGTTCATTCTCTTCTGAACGTCTTTTCTCTATTTCAAAATCATTGATCAGTTCCTCTTGTTTTTTTAATCTTCTGTCATGGTTGAGATAAGTGAGAAACGAGCCTAGAACCGCAATGATTGACAGTACCAAACTAGCAACTTCCATATTACTTGAATTTGATATTTTTATTACCTCTAAAAGCATCTTTAAGCTTTTGAGTTATTTCTTTCTTGACATTTTGTACAATCTCATTTTTGATTTCATCAATTGTTTCTTGGTTAAATTGCATGAGCTCATCATATCCTCCCAAATATTCTCTGTTACATTTTGAGCATTTGATGTACGATTTATCCTCATTAAATTCAAAATGGGAATCACTACCGCATGTAGCGCATCTTAGTTTTCCCTTGTAATGTGTTTCCATGTGAGTTTTAATTAAAAATTAAACGTCAACAAAACTAAGAATTAAAAACAAGAAAAACAATTATCTGCTAATCAAAAAAAATAAATCTGTAACAAATTAATTTACTCATTATAAACCCGTTCCAAAAACTCCACAAACTTATCTGCCAATTCATCTCTAGAGAATTGTTTTTCGGCAAGGATACGAGAATTGGCACCCATGGTGTAGCGCTCTTCGGGATGGTCTGCAAGGTAAATTAAAGCATCTGCAAAAGCAGTTGCATTGTCGGGTGGCACCACTACTCCGCACTCGTTGTCAGTGATCATGTCACTTAACCAACCGGGATAGTTGTTTACTACAGAGAGGCCGGAGGCTATGTAATCGAAAAACTTGTTGGGTGAAGTGCCGTAATAAAATGCAGGTACATTTTTCAAAACCATCAAACCAATATCGGCAGAAGAGACAATTTTGTTGAGTACTGTTTTGGGTACCGGATCAAAGAACAGACAGTTGTCCAAACCGTCCTTATCGGCCCGCTTTACCAGATCGGGCTTCACCCGACCGTTGCCAATAAAAGCGATCTTTATGTCGTTGCGACCCCGTTGTTTCAATTCCAACGCCATATCCAACACCGATTCCAGTCCATTTGCAATGCCATGCGCACCGGTAAAGACAGCCACAGTATCTGTCGGCAAAACACCTTCCAGCTGCAGATCCTCCCTCTTTCCCGGACGAAAGATCTCCAGGTCGCATCCATTCGGTACCAACTCTACCTTCTTGTCCGGCACAATCTTCTGAATTCCCTCGCAGATGCCAGGTGACAGCCCGATACAAGCATCGGCTTTCTTATAACTCAGTTTCTCCAGCACACCCATTCCCCATAGCAGAAAAGGGTTCTTCATGCCGAGTGCTTTCGGCAGTTCCGGCCAGAGGTCCCGCACCTCAAACACAAATTTCTTTTTCTTGCGAGCAAACCATTTCATCCAGATACCCGGCAGACCGGCCGTCAAGGGAGTGGAAGTCGCGAACAGCAAATCATATTCCTCCTTCATGGCAATCTGTATACCTTTCCAGGCAAACTTCACAAAGATCAAAGCCCGTTTTGCAATCCCATCGCTGTTGGAATAAGGAAGGTTGATCTGTATTACGTCAATTCCATCCACATCACCCCGGTAAATCCCTTTCACACCTGTAAGCGGAAGATTCAGCTTTGCCGTCTCCCCACAAACCAAGGTCACCTTATGCCCCCGCTCAATCAGCTTACGTGCAAATTCATAAGAGCGCGTACCTCCGCCAATGGAGGGAGTCGTAAAATGTTGATGGAAATAAAGTATCTTCATATTAATTTGATTGTCGTTTCTATCTGTTGATCGGTGGAACAGAATTCTGTCTGCAGGACAGGCTCTTTCTCCCCATAGTAGAGAGAGCGCCATCCCTCTTTGGTTATCGGATCGATTTTCCTCGATATAAACTGAACCCTTTCACCAGGTGAATGCCATAGCTGGCGCATCGTCATTCCTTCCGGCTTATGGCGCAATTCATCCTCCACAATCCATTCAGGTTCATTTTTTTTCTTGATGATCTTACGTCGGTGCACGATATCCTTGCCCAGGTAGGTGAAACAGCTCACAGTGCCGTTGAATATGTAATAATTGTCCGTCTCGGTCAGTGACGCTTCGATTGCCTGCGACCAGTTCAACCAGATAAAACGTGGTCCCTTCAGCATCTGATCATGGTCGTCCAGCATCACCGTATTGTGCGATTCCGTACCTGCGAAATATTTTACCGTTTCTTCGTCTGTATTGTATTTATAGGAGCCCCCATCGCACAAAATATTCTCTCCCTTGTACCACACATCCATGTGGAGATTGTCGGCATGCGAAGGACGATCCTTGTATTTTCCGCACTTGATAAAAGTGAAAGCATCCTGTTCACGGATCAGATAATACCCACCCTGCGGAAACGCAATCAGGCCCGTTTTTTTCTGTAGAGGAGCAAACCGGCTACTGGCTGCTGATGACGGGATGCCCATCCAGCAACTCTCTTCATTCACGGCCACATCCTCATAGAGAGAAACACCCGTAAGCAAGCGGTGCAAACCATTCAGCTGTGGCCTGAAATCACGGTAATCGGTATCCGACAAAGGAAAGAACCAGGCGCCATCGTTCGCCCCGTAATTTGGCAGGTGCGCAGTCTCATTCTGCGCACATTGGTACAGGAAATCCAGACTTTTATACGCTTTCTTATATACCCCATCTGAAAAAGGGTTTCCATGCATCTCGGTTAATGAGATTCCCAACGTAAGCAGTTGAATTACTACCCTGTGGTAGTTCATCGAAAACTGCAGAAAGGTTCCGTCCTCATAAATCTGGTAATCGATCTCCTGCTCGAACCACTTGCGCCCCTTCTCCGACCACTTCTTTGTTTCCGGAATATAAGGAAACAGCAGATGGCTCAAAGCCAGAAAAAGCGTTTCAGTAATCGCATGATTGTTCCGCACGGCAATCCGTGAGAAGTCGATATGATGAAACACATGATGCAACGACCAGTAGATTACATGCTGTATCTTATTCCAACGCTCTTCAGTCAGTGCAGCGGAATTCTTATAGAACTGAAGCGCGAAACACCAGTTCAATATCCGCAAAGAAGTCTCCTGACTGCACCGCCAGTTGGGGCCATGGTTCACCGGATTGGCATCAATCCAATGCACTATCTCATCAAACACAAATCCGGAATGATCCTCATCGTGATGATAATCGTTCCGGATAATTGTCAGCAGCCATGTGAACCGCGACTTTTCCCATACATATTTAATATCCCCCGTCGTTGCTGAAAAGTCGGGAATTTCCGACCAATGTTTATGTATATCATATCGATATCCATTGTCCGGATTGGTGATCCAGTCGTAATCCTTACCCAGATCTTTCCATTGACTGCTAAAGAAAGGAATCTCCCCCCGAATGATCCTCTCCGCTTTATCTTTCAGTTCAGCCTTCGGATACTTCTCAAAAGCAATCTTCTCCCTTTCGGGAATCACGAAATGAGGACTGTTTGTCCTGAACTGTTCCAGTGAAACAAACTGCTTTGCCGGTCTATCTGTAGGGTGACGTTTTTGCAACGCCCCCGTTTTCTTCTCCAACTCATGCCGCACCCGATACAATGTGTATCGCAGCCCCATGTTTTTGATTATATGAATTGACTGTTTTAGCATTGAGCTCATTTAATCCCTCAAACAAGGTGTAAACTCTTCATGGTGAAAAAGCTCATACATCTCACAAATGGCTCTTTCCGGATTCCTGAAATCGAAAGGTTCCAATGCAGTAGCATTGTCAATTGCATTGTTCAGGTATGGTTTCAATTTCCAATAAATATCCCTGTTCGCCTTCTTGAAGAAAGGCTGGGTTTTCTCATAACCGGGAAGATACTTTTTTAGAATTCTTACAACGTCAGAACATCTCCGGTAATATCTGGAAGTTGGTTCAAAATGTAACAAAAACCAAAATTCAAGACATGGGTTGTTGACTATGATTCTTACGTTCTGAAATTCTGAACAAATTTTTGATCTCATCTCATTAAAAACTGAGAGTGATGTCTTTGTACCGGAAGCAGTTTCACGACTTTCTTTGATCAATGTATCCAGGTCTAACAACCAAAATACACATAGATATTCACTCCCAGCCAATTCACAAACCAATTTAAATTGATCATTCAACTCTTTTTTCTGTGGTATCTCCGGTTTAATGGTCACCCGTAGGTTCCTTTCATTGCGTTTCAACATCTGAAGATACCAGATTTCCGTTTCCCCATCCACTACAAAAGCAAAGGTAGGATTAGTTTTTCTTGGCGTAAATTTTCTACTCATGAATAATCAATCAAGGTCCAAAAAGTAATCAGCAGTGTTGGGTGTGGCACCCAGTTTACCGCTTTTGTAAGCATTTAGTACGTTGGTTGTATCACGAACCACAGAACTGTCAAAATCGGCAAGAGAATAGAGTTCTGTTGCACAATCCTCATTTTTTTCCGTAAACCAGATAGCATCATTTCGGAAGAGATCCTTTTTGTTGAGAATCTCCCTGTTGTGGGTTGTAGCAATGATCTGTGAATCTTTCGAATTCATCAGGAATGACAATAGAAAATGCTCATACAGGTCGGGGTGAAGAGATGATTCAAGTTCATCTATTGGCAAAATCATGGAGTCTTTCAGAATGAATGCCAGTAAACCGGCAAAACCATAATACCTCTTTGTTCCGTTAGATTCCATTTCAAAAGGGAGAGAATATCCCTTCTCATTCACCGTGTGAACCAGTTTCAAATCCAACGTATTCACTTTTTTTCTGAGTATGGCAGCCTTACCTTCCTTTTTCGATTCTTCAAACTGTTTGGATAAAAATTCCAATACATGGTCAGGTATTTCTTTCTCCTCCTCTTTTATCTCAATATCAGAAATATGAAAATCGGCTTTTTTTAAAATTTCAATCACATTTGGCTTCTTGATATTGCCCGAATTTATCTTTTCTGATACAAAATCTTCGAGTTCAGTACCCGTCCTGATCAAAGGCTTTAAATCTCCGCTAAACCATGAAAAAACGTTCTTTAACTCGTTAAAATCAATATTTGTCTTCAAGTAACCACCAACCACGGTATTGTTCCACAGCGTATTGGCTTCCAAAGTTTTTTTGGACGCATTATCTATTTTTACGGTACTGCCAAAAGATATTTTTGTCAATTGATTGGAAAGATCCGTTGTTCTTTTGTAGAGAGAAGCTTTATGTGGATTCCAATTGATTAATTCCTCACTGACAATCGCTTTCTTATTCAATTTCACTTCATAGAGATAGCGGATGTTATCTTTTATGAAATCGACAGACATCTCTGTATGCTCATGAGGAGTATCCGGATCAAAAAGAAAAGGCTCAAAGTCAAACTCTTCTGTTTTCTTGTTTTTCGGAAATATTACAAGATTCCGCATAAACTCCAGAGCTTCAAGCAAGCTGGTTTTTCCTGATGCATTGGGCCCATATATCAATGCAAGTTTGAGCAACCTCAGTTTGCCTGCTTTGATCACATAAGCATCTTCAAGATGGGTTGATTTGTCCGCCTCAAAAGAAAGTGTTTGTTGATTTTTTATGGGGCCGAAATTCTTTACAGAGAAGTTTATGATCATATTTGCACAGTTTATTTGTAAATGGTTTGCAAATATAGGCCATTTAATTCAATTTTAGCCGATTATTAACATAAATATTGTAAACGAATAACATATCTACAAACTATTTCCTCAATCACCTCTCCCCAATAAACTGTATTATCCGCCCGCAAGCCTGGCCGTCACCGTAGGGGTTGTTTGCCTGCGACATCCTGTTGTAATATTCCTCGTCATCCAACAGACGGGAGGTCTCTGAAACAATCAGATCATAATCGGTACCGACCAGTTTCACGGTACCGGCCTCCACCGCTTCAGGGCGTTCGGTGGTATCGCGCATCACCAGTACCGGCTTGCCTAATCCGGGAGCTTCTTCCTGAATACCACCACTATCGGTCAGTACCAATGTACTTTGACTCATCAGATAGACAAAAGGCAGGTACTCCAATGGTTCAATAAAATGAATGTTCGTCGCTGAAGCTTTGTCTTCTACATTTTTTGAAACGGCCACTTCGCCAAAAATCTCTTTAATCGGTTTGCGTACATTGGGATTCAGATGCATGGGGTATACGAAATCCACCTCAGGATATTTCTCCGTAAGCGTTTTGATGGCGTTGCACATATGAATGAAACCATCCCCAAAGTTCTCTCTTCTGTGACCTGTAATCAGCACCAGCTTCCGCTTGTTTGGCAGTGGCGACATAAAATCTTCCACCTTCTCACCAGGCAGGCCAGCTCCAAGAAGCGTATCCTTTATATCCGACTGCAGACTCTTGTCACTTTTAATCTTGTCCAGCACCAAATAAAGCGCATCAATCACCGTGTTGCCTGTCACGATGATGGTAGATTCATCAATGCCCTCCTTTAGCAGGTTCTCTTTACTCAGAGAAGTCGGCGCAAGATTATATACAGAAATCCTGCTTGTAATCTGTCTGTTCATCTCTTCAGGCCACGGACTGTATATATTGTGGGTTCTCAATCCCGCTTCAATATGTGCCACCGGTATCTGCTGATAAAAAGCAGCCAGCGCGGCAGCCATCGAGGTGGTGGTATCACCATGCACGAACACGACATCCGGCTGCGCCTCCTTGTATACATCCCGGAGACCCGTGATCACCCGTGCAGTCACGTCATACAAATCCTGCCCCTGCTTCATGATATTTAAATCATAATCAGGTTTTATTTCAAACAGATGCAACACCTGATCAAGCATCTCACGGTGCTGACCGGTTACACATACAATTGTATCAAACCTGTCTGTATGTTTTTGAAACTCCTTTACCAGAGGTGCCACTTTAATCGCTTCGGGACGTGTGCCGAAGACCAGCATCACTCGTTTTTTTTGTATCATATCGATATTCAGTACTAAATAATTATGTTTTTTTACGGGCAGATTTATTAACCCTTGGAATTTGTCATTCAGAAGAAACCGGACTAGCCGGCTCATAGTAGTCAGATTTCCGGAACACCGGTAGAAAGCTATTTTTTAAAAACTCCTGCAAAATCAAGGATCACCTTATCCTCTTTCCAGGGAAGCTCTTTAAATTGATTATGCGCAACCAGCATCACCACGATATCAGCCTGCTCATAAGCCTCCCTGTAATCAGTCAGTTTAAATACCTTGTGATCCTCAATGTTGGGTTCCACGATCAGGAAGTCCGCGTTGTTATGCCCCTGCATCACCTTCGTGGCAATATATTTGGCAGGCGATTCGCGCAAATCATCAATATTCGGTTTAAAAGCAAGCCCCATCAGCGCCACAACAGGTTCCCGTCCGTTTGCCAGTTCAAACTCTTTCATGGCAATCTGTGTCTTCTCGGCACACCAGAAAGCCTTGTAGTTATTCAGCTCCCGTGCCTTCCCGATGATCTGACTCTCCATGGGAAATGCCGATGTAATAAAGTAAGGATCCACTGCGATACAGTGACCACCCACACCGCTTCCCGGTTGCAATATATTTACCCTCGGATGCTTGTTTGCCAGTTGAATCAGCTCCCACACGTTGATCCCTGCCTTATCGCAAATGATCGATAACTCATTGGCAAAAGCAATCTGTACATCACGCGACGAGTTCTCGGTGAGCTTGCACATCTCGGCGGTACGTGTATTTGTTCTGTGAGAAGTCCCCTTTACGAACTTGCTATAAAATGCGACCGCCTTTTCCGTCGATTCCGGATCCAGTCCCCCGATCACCCTGTCGTTGTTCACCAGCTCGTAGATGATGTTTCCCGGAAGCACCCTTTCCGGACAATAAGCAATGTATATCTTACCCTTCAGTTCCGGACGTTCGGCAAATATCATCTCCGCCATCTGCTCCGTGGTACCCACCGGTGAGGTCGATTCAATGATATACAAATCACCCTCCTTCAGATAAGGAATCACACTCCGTGTGGCAGCCTCCACATAAGAAATATCAGGCTCGTGATCACCCGTAAAAGGTGTAGGCACCACAATCAGGTACACATCACTCACCTCCGGTTCCAGTTGTGCCTTTAGTCCGCCATTGTTCACCACCTTTGCAGCCAGATCAGCCAATCCCGGCTCCACGATATGAATCTTACCCTGGTTGATGGTCTCAACCACTTTGGGATTCACATCCACCCCGATTACCTCAATTCCGTTGTCTGCAGCAACAATTGCTGTGGGAAGACCGATATATCCCAAACCTATGAAACATGCTTTCATATATATTTTCTAATAATTATCTTTTACTTGATTTCAACCCATCTGTTCTCTTTCAGGCTTTGGATAGCTGCAAAGCTTGCCTGCGTCGTATTCACGATGCTTGCAAACGGTATGAGCGCTTCCCCACCCGATTGTATTGTCTTGATCAATTTGTGAAATTGATTCTTATGTCCTTTGTCCATCGATGTCTTCAGTTTCGAGAAACCTTTCACGCCATATCCTTTTGTCTCCCGGAAGTTGTCCATGATCAAGGTACGCTCCTGGGAGAACACCTCTACCCGTTCCTTTGCGTAAGCCTTGGAGCCGTTGGCAAAGTAGTTGATCACACCGGTCGACCCGTTTTCATATCTCAACAGGATCGACGCATTATCCGTATTCTCCTCGGGAGCAGTTCCCATGGCATTCATACACACAGCCTTCACTTTACTACCTGTGAGGAAGCTAATCAGGTCGATATAGTGACAAGCCTCACCGATTATCCTTCCGCCGCCCGTCTTCATATCGTGTACCCAAACATTGGCAGGTATAAAACCCGCATTCATGGTGGCAATCACGTTCATCTGACTGTCACCCACCAGACTCTTTATCTTCTCCATATGCGGTGAGAATCTGCGATTGAATCCCACAGTCAGTGTCTTACCCGATTGCTCATACACCTCAATGATCTGCTGCAGTTCCTCATTATTCAGCGCGAGCGGCTTCTCCACGAACACATTCTTTCCGGCCTGCAAACCCTCAATCACCATTTGCGCATGCAAATCATGCCGTGTGGTGATCAATAAGGTATCCACCTCATCATCCTTCAGGATCTCCTTGTAGTCGGTGGTTGAATGCGAAAAATCATATTTCTTTGCCAGCAGGGTACTACTCAGTCCACCCTGGCTCGAAACATATTTAAAATGCGCCCCGCTATCTTTCAGGGCAGGCATCATCGTCATTTTGGTAAAGTTACCTGCACCAATTACACCGATCACACCTTTTGCCCCTTTGAAGCTTTTATTGGCAAATGAAACAGTGTGCATTGGCACCTTCTTCTCAGCACCTTCGTAATTGATGACAGAAGCGATCGACTTATGAGAACCTATATCACCATAGATCTTTTTGTATTCCTCCAAAGGCACTACCTCTGTGATCATCTCCTTCACTTGCAAAGCACCCGAAGAAATAGCGTACAGTACCGATTCAAAGTTCCTCTGTTCTGTCCATCGTACAAACGGTAGCGGATAATCCATTCCTTTCTGTTCGTAGTCGTCGTCATACCTGCCCGGACCATAAGAACAAGAGACCTGAAAAGTCAGTTCCTTTTCATAGAACTCAGCGCGACTGATATTCAAGCCAATCACACCCACCAGGACAATCTTACCGCGCTTGCGGCTCATCCGTGCAGCCTGCGAAATGATTGCATCCGTATGTGCCGAAGCGGTGATAACCACCCCATCGGCACCCACACCACCCGTCTGTTCCTCTACGAACTTTACCACATCACCCTTGCCGGAGTTAAAGGGAATGATCCCCCATTTCTCAGCCAGCGCCAGTTTATCTTCGTCCAGATCCGATCCAATCACCCTGCAACCATTTGCTTTCAGCAACTGAGCGGTCAGCAAACCAATCAAACCAAGACCAATCACCACCACTGTTTCACCCAGTGTAGGATTCAATAATCTGATTCCCTGCAGGCCAATCGAGCCGACCACCGTAAATGCAGCCTCCTCGTCCGACACGTTCTCCGGAATATGCGCCACCAAGTTCTTGGGTACACATACAAACTCGGCATGAGGCCCATTCGATGCAACCCGATCCCCAATTTCAAAGCCACTTACACCCTCACCCACAGCAATCACCTCACCCACGTTGCAATAACCTAAGGAAATAGGTTCACCCAATTTGTTGAATACCGTGTTTATAGTGGTCATTAAACCATCCGTCTTTACTTTATCCAGTACCTGCTTCACCTTATCCGGCTGTTGCTTTGCCTTTTGCAGATAATTTGATTTTCCGAACTCCACCAGCATCCGCTCCGTGCCCAGTGACACCAAAGATTTAGATGTTCTTATCAGCAGACACCCTCTTTTAACCTGCGGTGCCGGCACTTCTTCCAATATTGTTTCTCCTGTTTTAAAGGATTGTATGATTTGTTTCATTATTTCTGTAACTGATATAGATTATTTCTTTCCTGCCTGTTGGGATAATTGATCAAAACTGCTTTGTATTTACCTTTAAAAACGAATAAACTACCGGCAGCAGCACCTATTGTTTTATATTTTTTAATCGCAGCTTGAATATCTTCTAAACTTCCAACACCCCCTAATATTGTCATAGGAAAATCAACTGTTTCGCGTGCAATGTCAAATAACTTAAAATTGTAACCAGTCATTTTACCATCGTCTTCTATTGAGTTAATGACTAATTCTCCTACACCAATTTCGTTTAAAGTTTTTAAAAAATCTTTGAATTTGATCCCTGTTCTTTCTTTACCATTGTGAATAAACAGCTCGTAATCGCCTATGAGCCCTCTCTTTTTCACATCTAAGACAACAACCACACTTTGTGTTCCAACAGCTTTTGCAATTTCTTTTATTAGCACCGGATTTTTAATAGCTGCGGAACTAATTGCAATTTTTTCTGCTCCCAAACCAATGATTTTTTTTGCCTCCACTATAGAGGTTATCCCACCCCCATAACAGAATGGCATTCTGCATTCAACAGCAAGATTGCGTATCAAATCAAAGTCAGGTCCTCTCCTTTCTACAGAAGCATCAATATCTAGGACCATTAGCTCGTCAGCTTCTTTTTCATTAAATATTTTAACAGCGTTTATTGGGTCTCCTACATACTTAGGGTCTTTAAATTCAGTGGTTTTTACCAATCCTTTTTTATGAACCAATAAACAAGGTATTATGCGGGATCGCAACATTTCTTAAATTTTAGCGAAATTATGAAGTAATTGTATACCATTACGGTGACTCTTTTCAGGATGAAATTGTACCCCAAAAACATTATCCCTATTTACAGCAGAAGCAAATGTTTTTCCATAATACGTAGTGCCTATAACATCATCAATATCCGAACATTCAAAATAATAAGTATGTAAAAAATAAAAACCAACATCCGGATCAATATTATCAAATAAAAGATTTGAACCTGATATACTGACACTATTCCATCCCAAATGAGGTAACTTTGGTTTATCAGTCAACAATGCTTTATCCAATTTCCTTACCTTTCCCTTTATATAACCCAAACCAGGTAATATACCTTCCTCACTACTTTCGGCAAGTATTTGCATACCGACACATATTCCCAGAATAGGCACCTTATTCACAAGAACCTCATTATCAAGTATAGACCGAAAACCTGTTTCGTCAAGTTTCGAAATAGTTTCGTCAAATGCGCCAACTCCCGGGAGAAATAATTTTTCGGCTCCGATAACCTCATTTGGAGATGCAGCTATTTTAAATGGAATTTTCAGATTCTTGTAGATATTCCCAATTGCATTTATATTTCCGGATCCGTAATCTATTATAGTTATCATCTTTTTATTGATCTTTCAACTCCTATAAATTTAAGAACCTTCGCACCCAAATTGAATACCGATTCGTTGTTTTTATAATCCCAATAGAATTTTTTAGGCATTGTTAAATAACTCCTTAATTCATCTGAAGTAATGCCTAATTTGGTAGAAATATAATCAAATTCTTCATCTATTGTTTCAGGATTGTATGCTGGTAATTCTAATTTCTTTAATGCATCTTCTCTTTTCATTTGTCCAGTGAGGATAAGACTTGAGAATTGAACTCTCCTCGTATCAAATCCAAATCGCTCAGGTAACCAATAACCTTCAAAAAACTTTGTGAATCTCGATTCAAAATGCTTTTGCGGGTAGGGTGTCCATCCATATTCTTTACTCAAAAATTCCAATGCATCTTCCTTAATATAGGGCATATAATTAAGTGGTTTCACCACTTGAACTCCTTTTATATACCTCAAATAGAACTTATGCCGCAGGATAGAACTAAAAGGATATGTCTTCATTTCAACTGTGCTAAATTTTTTCATAATATCCTTTAATTGTGCCATGTCGGTACCGTAGTAAAGCCATTCCATTGGATTACGAACACATTCGGTTGATATATTACCACCGTTTAATATGTATTTTATCTTGTACTTATCTGCAAAATTATACAAGGTAGCAATAAAAGCATGATCCTGAGGAATATCAATATGCGGAACACCGGATTTAAAAAAGGCAAGTTGAAAATCCTTCATCTCTTCCCAATTGATCACTTCTGTATATAGGTCCAAACCTAATTTATCGACCATGACCTGAATATTATGAACTGCCAGTTCAGAATTCCACCCACCGTCAACATGAAATACAAGAGGACGTAAACCAAGTTCTTTCACAGCAAGATGTAATAAATAAGAACTATCTACGCCACCACTCATACCTAATAGACAATCAAAGTCTCTACCTTCTCCGTCTTTTTTAATTTTATCAACCAGTTTTTTCATCTCGGCTTTGCCGCGTTCGTCTGTATGCCAGTTTGGTTGGACATTGGTATAAAAATCGTTGCAATGATCACAAACACCGTCCTTATCAAAAGTAATACGAGAATCAGTTGTATCCATTACACAGTTGGTACATATTTGATAGTCTCTATTCATAAAATTATTCGAATAATAAATTTAAAATTTGTTTTGAAGATTCGCGCTGATCAAACATTATTAACGCTTCCTTACTAGGTATATATTCTGATTTACTTATCACTTCAGCTTTTTCAACAGCTTTTTCTAACCATTTATCGTCATTAATATCCACTATGATTATTCTACTTTTCATGCAGTCAGGTAATATGTCATAATATGAATTATAAGTTATTGCTACTGGAGCTCCGCAAAAAACTGATTCATATACACTACGGGGAGATGAGTCGCTAAGTGGTATAGATATCACTAGTTTAGTACTGAACAAGAGTTGATACATTTTTTGTCTATCAACCCTACCTAAATCGACATCGTTTTTCTTTATTAAATTTATACATTCAGCTTTATAATTTGCATCTTGAAAAGGATAAATTAATGTTATTTTCTCATCTATATTTAAAATGCACCTGTTATGCAAAATGTCCATTATTCTGTATAATGCTGTGAACCCTCTTACGGATAAAATACCTGATCGTTTTTGAGCTTTATTTATAACTCTATAATTATAACTGCTTTCCTCAATTGCTCTAACATCAATTCCATTTTGAATTACAACAGCTTCTCTGCCAACTAATCGCATCACTCCATTTTGCATATTAACTGAATCAACTGTTATACTTTTAGCTCCATTTAGCCCATACTTAGCAAATAAATTGTAAAACTTCGACCTTATGGGCTTAACAAGTATATCACTTCCTTGAGGAGTACCAACGTAGTCAACTCCTGCAGCTCTTGCCAATACAAGATAATACATAGAATGTGCATGGTAGATACAATTTTTGTTCTTCCTATCAAATCTTTTAAGCAATAAGACTTGAATCGGTAGAATAAGCAGCTTTAGTATATTTCGCCATTTATCCCCAATATTACTTTGCCTTTTAAACAACAAATGATCTAGGATAAGAAGTTTGTAAACAATATCTTCTTCTGTAATAATTTTTTTATAACCTTCACCTGATATTAAATCAGTAACTATAATAACTTCATCACCAGGGAGTATTTCCTTAGCACTTTTATACCAGTCCATTGCATGGAAATCACGCGCCCCACATAAAAAAACTAATTTTTTTTTCACTTTATATATTATTTAAACTCCATAAAATAATATGTCATTTGTATTAGCCCGTAATAACCGAGCACATTAATTGTATTTAATCTTTTTTATTACTTTTGTATCGGACAAGCTGATCCGATGGTGATATATTATACCGAAGGATTTATAGAAGGGGTGTTACTGTAAGTAATTGCCCCTTTTACCATTGCCTGATGAGCTACTTCATTTCTTCGTGGCATTGAGCCACTTGAAATGAGGACAAGCTGAACCTCAGGATCCTTATTGCCCGATGGTATATCATCTTTTACTTTTCGCTGGCTTTCGGCGTACTTTTCCCTGTATTCTACAGGAGAACAGTAATCCAGTCTATGAAATATCCAATCCGTGTTGTAGTCATTAATAAATTGATTAATACTGTTATAAGCTTCCTCAAAGGAAGAAAATGTTTCTGTTTGCAACACCTGTTCTTCCAGGGTGCGGTGAAACCGCTCTATTATCCCGTTGCATTGTGGAGATCGTACAAACGCTTTGGACATCTCCAATCCCAGGAATTTCATTTCATTCATAAAATCAGCAGAGTCATACTGTGAGCCGTGATCGCTTCTTAGTTGCAGATTCATTCCCCTGCATACATCTTTGTCCACAGTGCTAAAAGTCCTGCGAACAGCAGCTCTAACAGGCTCCATGGCGGCAAACCGGTTGCCTTTCCTTGCAATATGCCATGAGATAATCTCATCGTTAAAGTGATCGATCACACCAAAGAACCAATGCCAACCTATCCCTTCAATCCAGAACTTCTTCCCATCAGTGGCCCACATGACATTGGGTGCATCCGTGATTATAGTACCATCATGTTCGCGCTTATTCGTCTTCCCGGGCCTTCTGTAGGGGCTCAGCAGGTTGTTTTCCCGCATGATGCGGTTCACACGTGCCTTGCCGGCTACCAGAGCGTTTATCTTCCTTTTACCCATGCGCTTCTTCACTTTTATATAACCTTCAGCGTTGAATGTACTCTTCTTAATTTCAGTTTTAATCTCCTGTAAAACCTCTTCATCGCTATGCTTGGGTTTTCTACCTCGTTTCCCTGTTTTGGGAGTAGGGTTTTCATACCAGGTGCTGCTGCTGTAGCCGACTACTTTGAATATCAAACGCTTCGGATAAGGGTGTCCGGTTAATGGATAATGTTCCTTTATCAGCATGGAGATTATTTCCTTTTTAGTTTTGCTGCCAATTCGTTCTTTTTTTTTGTGAGTTCAAGCTCCATCTGCAGTTGCCCGATCTTACGCTCGGCAGCACTCAGCTTTGAATCGTCGGGTTTACGCTTAAACCCGTCAGTCCCACTCTCGATAAATTGATCTCGCCACAGGTTAATATCAGCCAGAGTAACTCCGTATTCACGGCTGATCAGCTCCGGATCCTCTCCACGCAACAAGGATAAAACTATTTCAGCCTTGATTTTCGATGTAAAATTTTTCCTCTTTTCCATAGCAGTTGTAAAAATAACTTTTATTTTTTACTGCTCGGTTTTTTTGAGGGCTAATATAAAATAATATGTCATTGAAATAGATCAATGTATTCATTAGTAATTTTATCTTTATCAAAAGTCTCTCTTGCAAAACTATAATTACGGTCTGAAATAGTTTTATTTTCTAGAGAAGATAATGACAAGATATATTTTAATACCTTAGAAATATCTTTACTAGAATAAGGATTAAATAAAAGATTTGTATTGTTAATTAGATGTGGTATATCTGAAACATTGGAAGCAATAACTGTTTTTCTGGCAGCCATTGCTTCACATATAACATTTGGTAACCCTTCATAAAAACTAAATAATCCGAGAATGTCAGCACTATGAACTTTAGTGACTATCTCGTGAGAAGGCTCGTAAAAACTAAATATGTTATTCAATTTATACTCCTCTATTTTTTTTATAGCTTTTTCTTTAGAATCATCATTCCTTGATCCACCATACCAATTTACACGTAGTTGTTTTTTTTCATCTTCATCTAAAAGTGCTATAGCTTCAACCAGTCCATTTAAATTTTTCAAATATTGGTGACTTGCAACCACTGTGATGTTAAGCTTACCGTTTTCTCTAAACTTATGCTCTATCGCAGGTTTCCATTTTTCAAAATCTACAATATTATATATAACCTTGCACTTTTTTAAAGGTAATAAGGGGTTTATCTTTCTAACCATCCTCAAATTCTCGTATGAATTAGCAACAACATAATTTGCAAAAAAATGGAACCAACGATATAATCTCAGCTTTGGTGATTTAAATATATTGGGGTTGGCACTTCTTTCTCCGACAATAAGTTTCCATTTACGAAACGGGAATCCTGCAAATTCGCATATAAAATTTGATGCTTCTAAAAAAGATAAGACTGCATCAAAACTACCAGTTCTGATGAATTTTCGCATCTTAAACAATCGTCTTATGTAATTGGGTTCTATAATTTCATTAACAATTATATAATTTAGATCAAGGACTTCTTTGTAAAAATTTTCTCTATGATAAACTAAAAAAGAAACTTTATGGCCCCATTCTTTAAAAACTAATGCTAAGTTTACTAATTGCCTTTGAGCACCACCAGATCCCAAGCTATCTATAACACAGAGAATTTTCATATAATTTTACAAAATCAGCAAATGATAAAATCAAACAAATTTTATGAAAAAATAGAATGACAACATTACAAAATATATGAATATGTCTATTTTTAAAAGTTGATATGCAAGTTTTTTATTGATACTGTTTTTAAGATTACTTACATAAAGAAAAAGTATAGGATACATTGCTAATAGCCTTCTATCATTAATATTTGAAGAATTCAGAAAAAGGTATAAGATAAAAAAGAAAAGCAAAACTAACATACTAATATCTAATTTCTTTCTAGCATTTTTAAAGAAAAAAGAAATTACACTTAAAATAAATAATAATGACCAAAATACAGATTTAACTAACGCTATAATTCCAATTAAGAGTTGATATGGAGTCTGTGATATTTCTATAATCGCCCATGGTGGAAAGTGAGTGATTTGGGAATATAATACAATAGCAATATGTTTTAAGCCAAAAGGCAACCGATAAAGATACCGCCCTAGACCCTGATTTTCGAGGCTTTCTAAAGTATATGTTTCATAATTTTCAAGTAAAGTAATGGTATTTGCAAATTTTGGGATCAGTAATTCGACTAAGAAAGGTAAAGAAATTATTAATATAAGAACAAATGAGAAAGTTGCCAACTTGAAATATCGATGAGATCGAGCTTTAAATATTATATAATATGGAACAAAAATAATCATAAATAAAGCATTTTCAACCCGAAACTCAAAAACCAGAAAAATAATAAACAAAAGCAATAGTAGATTTTTGAAAGAAAATTTAGAAGAAATTAAAACAAAACCTACCATAAATAAGAAAGCGATATGTATGTCTCTCAGTATCCAAGGAGAATAAAAAAATATAGGAGATAATATAGCATATATAATAGTATATTTCAGAATATTTTTTTGAACTCCGTTATTCTTAAGGAATTTGTACATCAATAAATTAGTTAAGATCGCTAGAAAACTGATATGTATTGATTGTAATAATACACTATTACCTTCAAAAAAGGTATTAGAAATATATGATATTACACCCATTAAGAAATAGAAACCTTCCATTTCATAATGTATTCTATCGACAAAACACAATTGATATATTTTGATTATACTTTCATTATTACCAAGATCTTCACTATCTTGAAATAATCCGTATTGATCAGGATATAAAAAAAATGAATTGCTTTCTATATAATTAGCATTGACTAAAAGCACATAAAAAAGGTATAGAGGGAAAGTAACAAATAATATGATTAATAAATTATTTACATCTTCGTTTTTCTTTTTCCCCAATAAATAGCAAAAATAAATTGCAGAAAACAAAAAAACAATCAACGAAACTCCGACAGCGCTACTCCCAACAATTATACTTAAGGAAATAGAAAGTAAGAAAGTTATTATTATCAAGAAAATTATTTTTTGCATAATCTTCGATTAAATATCTTGATCAAATGATTAAGATTTTAGTTTGTTGTAAATATAATATTTAGATCTGTTCTTCATATAATCAGTAACTACGGAAAAATTATTAGGCTTCAACAAGCTTGATAATTTACCAGAATTTGAGGTTTGTTTATCAATAGTTAAGTTGAATTTTTCTAAGAAAACTGAAAAACTAGCAAGCCAAATAATTTTTTCACAATAAAATAAGTTATCAATTGGATATTTGCTCATGAGTTTCATGAGTAAAATAATATTACTCATGTTGAAAATACCGAGTTTTGCGATATTCCCTGCAAAAATTATTTTTTTTAATTCCTCAAAAAGATCAGAGTTTATTATCTCAATATATGAATGATGTTTTTTTGTATGAGAATCTGGCGTTCCTTTATTAGTACCATAAGGTAGTCCGGTTCTAGACCATGGGATATCTGATAAATTTGTTTTGAATTCATTCATCATATATTTATATACCATGTCATTCCTTTTTTTAGGATCTATTGACCACATAAATCCATAAACTTTGGGGTGTGTAAAAACTTGATAGAACTTTGTTCCGTTGTTTATGAGTAACTCCATACAGGGATTTAGCATCCTTCTCATATAATGAAGTTCATAATCTAACTCATTTCGCATGTAATTTTCTTTTACTGGAAACAAATTATGATAGAATCTAATATCTTCATTTATATGAGTTAAAGCCGATCTAAAAACATTCTTGTCTATTAAACCTGATATATTTTTTATTGAATGATTTATTGAAGAAAGTTTAGTAACTTTTCTACCTGAATACTCTGCTCTACCCACACTATCTCCATAACTAGCTGCGAGAATTACATTTAGTCGGTTATCATCTCTGATTTGAGGAATTCCATGAAGATGAACAGGTGAATACTCACAACCATGGTCTGCTGTTTCATAAATATTATTCATTAGTTGTTTAGCATTCACAGAATAATGTTTCCAGTTCCAACCCAAACGTGAAGCTATTTCTTTTGCATATACGACATCCCTACTATCTTCGTTTCCCCACGTGAGTCCTGTAACCTCAATGTCTTGGATTCTTTTTGTTTTAATCATAAAGTCGACAGCTCCTGCTAACATTCTGCTATCCATACCTCCACTTAACAAAATACCTACATTCCTTTTTTTATCTATATATTCTTCAATTTCATCGCATAGCCTCTGAAAAAGCACAATAGCAATATCTTCTTCAAGCATTTCTTTTTTAAAATGAGAGGGGGGGGCAGTAAATTGCCAATTAGAATTTGTTGGGTCAGGTTGAGCCAACCAAGGAGTTCGTTGTATCCCTTGAATCATTGTTCTATCACCAAAAATGAAACTGTTATTTAATAACCCAACGATCGAAACATAGTCAATCTCCTTCTTGTTGTCATAATTATCTACTGCTTCTTTAAAAGAGTTACATACTCTAAAAGAAGAATCTCTTAATATATAATATGGGTTGTTAAATCCAAGATGATTATAAAATTTAAATTGATCCATTTGAAGATAATTATTTTTTTATTAAGAATGAATTTGTTGTGTGTCTTTTGACATGAAATTTATATTTGAAATCATTGGACTTTTTGATTTCTTCCATTATGTTAATAATTTCAGATATAGTTATTGTTCCAAACTTTTCCATAGAAATATTTTTTTGACCTTTTAAAATCCCAATAATTTTTTTTGTCCACATTCTTATATTGTAGTTAAGGATTTCATAATAGTGTCTAATAAAATGACCTGTCTGTAAAGGTTCAGATAAAATAGCAGCTTTATTCAATAAGTCTGAGGAAATTATTGGAGAAGCCTCTGTTAAAAAATTGTTTATAGTTTCCAATAAATGGTGTTTGATATCATCACTCAGTTCGAAATTAAATCGACCTTCAATTATATTATTTATTTCTAGCGTTAGATCGGAAAGCGTAGTGATATTTTTTGTTGCAACAGTAGGCAACCATGCAACTACTCTATCATCTAATATCGGAGTAAAACTAATTACAGGTTTGTCAGCCATTAATGATTCAATTCCTGTCGTACAATCGTAATGAATTACGCCAATTGACGCTTTGATCCAATCTGTTACATCACCTTTTTTATTAATGATTATATTATCAATACCTTTGAACTTTTCACGGTAAAATGCCTCAGATTCACTTGGATGTGGTCTCAGAACAAAGTTTATCGTTGGAAATTCCCTTGCTAAAGATTCAATTGCTAATATGTAGTGCTCAATCACGATTTTGAAAAAATCAATTTTTATCATTAGTAAATCTCTAGTCTCTTTTGTCAAGGTAGGCTCATTTAGCCAGTAATCTTTCAATTTCACAATTCCAATTAATGGATTAGAAGCACTGAAGCTTGTATTTATAAGTATAAATTTTTCATATTGAGATTTTAGTTTATTGATACTTTTATACGAGACGTTTTCGTATTTACTTTTTAATAAATCGAAACGAGGCTCCCCACTAACAATAATTTTTTTTCTTAATTGAGAACCATTGCAATTAATTATATCATTTTTTATTTTTTCTCCAAAAACATATATATAATCAAAAAAATTGAGAGCTTCTTCATTAAATAGACTTTGAATCGAACTTTGAGAATTTTTATAATAGATTCCACCTTCTGCATGTAATAAGCATAAAATAAAACCATTCTTTTTTAATTTTTTATATAAATCTATTTCAGAAATGGACACACTTTTAAAAAAATAAATACCATTTCTAAATGATAAAGCTTCCTTTCTCAAAGGTCGATTAGCTCCAAAATATATTCTTGAAAAACCAGATTGCAATAGATGTGATATCAACAAAAGTTTACCTTTAAACTCTCTAGTTTTGGTTTCAAATTCAATAAAAACAGGATTGTTTATATTTTCCATAAATTTCTATTTCTAAATTCTATTAGCAAATTAAATATTAATAAAATTTGGATTTTTAATTACTTTCACAATCATATTTTTAATACCCATTAAATCTTTTATATTTAAAGAAATATATAATAAGAAAGGTATAACAAAAAATATGTTTGGAGCGGACAGAAAAATAAGCATAAAACTAGTAATCAAAGGAATAATCATAGGCAAAGGGAAAACATCATTTAGAGTGGCAATAATCTTATAAGAAAGTGATAATTCCTTTCTCCCGAAAAAGCATGATAAAAATGAATACAAAAAATAAGTAATAGTAGTTGCTAGCATTACATATGAAAATGGAACTTTAATTAAATATACTAACACAACAGATATGGATATATTTAATAATAATGCCAAAAAAGAAATACTTCCAATTAATTTTTCCTTGTTTCTGGCAATAAGAAGACCCTGATAACCAAAAGAATTAGAATACAGAGCTATTGTTAATGCAACTATTTTAAAAGCATCAGCAGACTGGTTATATTTCTCAAAAAAAATCAGAAAAACAGGAAAAATCATTATTGATAAATGAATGAAAAAATGAGATAGGGATATATAAGAAATTCTTATATCGTTTAAAATTGGAACAATATTTTCAACTTTATAGTTTGCAAATCTATTTAACATTTTTGGATTTATTATATAACTTATTGCATTCAATAACAATAATATTACATTAGCTAATGTATATGAAAAAGTAAAATAACCGAATTCTTCCACACTGTAATTTCCACTTATAAAAGAATTCGTTGCAATCATTATTAAATTAAATGATGCATTAAATAAAAATAAAAAAATGCCTTTTTTTTGTATGAGTTTTATTAAATCCAAATTGAATAACGGCTTCAATTTGATAGGAATTTGAATAATTAGTAGTAGTAGAGAAACTATAGTTGAAATAAAATTAGCTAAGACCAAAGCATTTAACAAATCATGAGCTCGGTAAAAAGGAATTAACAATATTGTTAATATAGGAAATAATGACTGATTAACCGCAATTGCAAACAATTTCCCATATACTCTAATAACATAAGTAAATAATGTATTGAAGTGAGATAAAACACCAATTACGAAAATAGCAGGCGCATAGTAAGTAAAATTATATTTTGTTCCAAAGTTTAAACTTCCTGATTGTATCAAAAGTAATAGAACGAGAAGAATACCGGTAAGTAAGAATATCATAGATATCCCATTTCCAATAATTCTTCTAATATAATCTTCCTTTTTTTTATTTACTGAGATAATTACATTTACAGAATTTGGAATGCCAAAATTTATTTGTCCTATATATCCTAAAATGAGATTTAAAAATCCCCATATCCCTAAATAATACGGACCTAAATACGCAGCAATGAAAATTGAATTAACAAATTTAATAATGTAGGTTCCATAGCGACTAACAATGTATAATATTGCAGGATTTCGAAATGCTTTTTTAAAAATATATACGTTTTTACTCATTAATTTTAACATCTTAAATAAATAGATCTATTAACAGTAATAGATAGCATACACCCTTGTGGAATTAATGAATAGTACTTTTTGATCGATTTAATATTGTTTCAACTAAAATCCAGTCTAATGGTGTGTCTATATCAATTGATGATATTCCATCCATTACATATTTCATTTTAATAGTAAAGCCCCTCAGACTTTTCTCTTTTAACCGCTTAATATTAATGATATAAATTGCACCATTGTACTCATAATATGATGACAGTTCTTGTCGTCTTAAAGCAGTGTGATTGTAACAAAATTCAAGAAAACCATCTTCATTCTCTTTACAAATTAGTGATGCTGCATGCGATTCTTTAACTGACACAATCATATCAAGGCTGTCAGTATACAAACTCAATGCTTCTTCAACATGTATTGCCTTTCTCAACGGTGATGTAGGTTGAAGTAATATAACTAAATCGTATACAATGTCTTTTGATTCATAAAAATTTAAGGCATGCAAAAGCACATCATTAGTAGTGGCTGTATCTGTAGCTAAACTATGTGGACGTTTAAATGGAACTTTTAAACCGTATTTTTCAACGACATCGATAATTTCATCATCATCTGTTGAAACACAAATATGATCATCTGTTGTCAATTGGCGTGCAACATCAATTGTATAATATATTAGAGGTTTGCCATTTAATGGTTTTATGTTTTTATGTGGGATTCCTTTACTTCCTCCCCTAGCAGGAATAACGTATAAAATATTCATTGTGGTCCTCTTTATAAATGTTTAACCAACTCCTGCGCTTTCTGATAATCTTCCGGCTTACCAATATCAATCCAATAACCGGTAAGTGGATATCTAATTACTTTATGTTTTTTAGATATAAGCATGTCCATAAAATCAGTGGCATTATAAAAAACATTATCCGGAATATGATCTAGTAATTTCTTTTTTATTAAATAAATCCCGGCATTTGCATAATAATTATAAGTAGGCTTCTCCTTCACGCCATGAATATCTCTCCCTGTCAATTCAAAAATACCATAGGGTATACTTACAGAATACGGAACCGCTGCTACAGACATATCTGCATTGTTTTCCAAAAAATGCAGATAAAAATCTTCATAATCAATATTCGTGAACAAGTCTGAATTCATTACCAACACAGTGTCATTGACAAATGAATCCACAAACTTGACAGAACCCATCGTTCCGAGAAAGTTTGGTTCCCGCACACACTTGACCTGAATATTATTCCTCTTTTCTTTGTAATGATCAACCAATTGTTCTCCCAAATAATTCACAGTCACACTGATATTCTCCATTCCGTAACTGATCAATGCATCTATATTATAGTCAATAATGCATTTATCGCCTACTTTTAATAGGGGTTTAGGTGTCGTCAATGTCAAAGGGCGTAATCTTTCACCCTTGCCGCCTGCCATAATAACTGCATCAATGGGGAGGATAGATGAAATCTTGTTTAAATCATATACTTTTTCAATTCTACCGTCTTTTGAAAGATAAGGAAGTAGTTTTATCCCTCTTTCTTTATATTCTTTAATAAGCTTTACGTCTCTCCTATTTCCGTCGATAAATCTAAATGGAGTATGCATAATTACTTTGACATTATCAGCCAAATCTTTCCCCTGAATCAACCCACGACGTACATCTCCGTCGGTAAGAGTTCCCAGCATTTTGCCAACCTCGTCTACGATGAATAAAGTCAGCACATCGTCAGAGTTTTTGTCCAATGCAACCAAAGCATCTTTTATCGTTGCCGTCTCAGGTAAAATATATCGTTGAAAATCACTCATTATCGTATATCGTAAAATATTTTCTGACTGAGTTTGTCAGGTGATACTGTTTTGAGAATATCGATGATTTGATGAGAAGCATTGCCATTCCCGTAAGGATTGGTGATGTCTTTGAGTTTATTTCTGAACTCTTCACTTTGAACTTTCTGGAACGCTCGTATTATATCTTCCTTTTGTGAACTGCAATTTACAATGCTTCCCGCCTGAATACGTCCTTTTTGCCGGTCACCAATATTTATGGTGGCAGTACCTGCTGAAGGTGCTTCCAAAATGCCACTGGAACTATTTCCGACAACTGCGGTCACCTGTTTCATGACGGACAAATAACGCAAGGAACCCAATGAAGCAAACAATGCAGAGTTCTCAGGATTTTTCACTACATATGCTTCCATCATCTGATTGATGATCCGTCCGTTTGTGTCGGCGTTGGCTTTTGTAAAAACAAAAAAACTATCTGTCTGCGTATCGATAGCCTGAAGCAATGCTTCAAATTGTTCTTCAACAGATTGATCTGATAATGTTTCAGGATGAAATCCGACCAGATAATTGTACCGATGAAACGTGATATGTAAATCTTCTTCTAATTCTGTTTTGGAAAGTAGTTGTAACGATTTGAAATTATCCAAGCCAATTGCTCCCACATTAAAGACACTCTCAGGTTGTTCTCCCAACTGAATCACTCTCTGCCGATATGCTTCCGTAGAGGTAAAGTGCAATGCACTCATCTTGGTGATGGAGTGACGAATGGCATCATCATATGCCCCTTCTGTGAGTTCGCCACCATGAATATGAGCAATGGGTATACGGAAAATAAGTGCGGTGGATGCAACGGATAGCATCTCATACCGATCTCCCAGAATAACCAATAAATCCGGTGATAATTTTTTAAGGGCATCGGCATAACCAATCATTCCCAATGCCATCGACTTGGTAATACCCTCTGCAGTATCTGACGACAATAGCATTTCCACTTTTGCATCAATCTCATACCCGTCGGCTTCTATTTGCCGATACGTTAACCCGAATTCCGGTGATAAATGGGCACCTGTCACAAGTAGTTGCAGCGTGAATTCATTGTCTGCACTGATCTTGTCAATCAGTGGTTTCAATAATCCGTATTCAGCTCTGGTGCCGGTTGCGATACAAATCTTCATTACCCTATTGTTATTAGTTCGTCCTCTGCAAAATCTTTCTGAGATACCTTCCCGATCACTTCATCCCACTTCATGGGAGAGATGCCTGTTCCGGGTCGTTTTACGCCTATATTTTCTTCTGTGAAAAGTTCACCTTTGTGTATCTTCTTTGTTGCCACAATACTTTTACGGGCAATGGCCATATTCTTTCGTTCGGATGGTGAGACTTCCTTCGCTCCGCTTCCCGATAAAGCTATTTCAAGATTCCGGATTGCAGAAACCATTGCCTTTAATTCATCAGGCTCTAACGATGCACTGTGATCGGGTCCGTTCATTGTCTTGTCGAGAGTGAAATGCTTCTCAATAATGGATGCTCCCAAGGCAACTGCTGCAATAGGGACTTCAATTCCCAATGTATGATCGGAATAACCGACTTCGGTTCCAAAAACTTCCTGAATATGAAGCATTGCTTTGAGATTAACATCATTCATAGGCGTCGGATACTCCGTGTTGCAATGCAGAATGGTGATATTCTCTTTCGATATTCCCGTTTCAGTGAAGACTGATACAGCATCTTTTATTTCTGATATGGTCGTCATTCCGGTGGATAGTATCACTTGCCGGAAAAGACGGGCAGCTTTTCGAAGATAAGGTAAGTTGGTGATCTCTCCCGATGGTATTTTCACCATCTGTAAACCGATTTTGTGTAAATATGCCAGCGAATCAAGATCAAATGCCGTAGAAAAGAATTGAATGTCCTTTTTGTGGCAGTACTCTATGAGTTGTTTATGTTGCTCCTGAGACAATTCCAGTTTCTGCAACATCTGAAGCTGCGATTCCTCTGAGTTTCGGGTATTCTGGATTTGATAATCGGCTTTCTTTGCAGAACCGGATACCAGTTTGTCTGCTTTGAACGTTTGGAACTTGATGTAGTCCACGCCCGCTTCTGCTGCAGCATCAATCAACCGGAAGGCATTTTCCATGCTTCCATTGTGATTTACACCTGCTTCGGCAATGATCATCACATGTTTTGCTTCCATCTGTTTACGGCAATTTAATTTTGAGGATCGCCGGGTTTCCGGAATAAATCCCTTTTTGGGTGATATTCTTACGAACCAGAGAACCGGCTCCTATTACACAACCGGAAGTAATCTCAATCCCGTTGACCATGACCGACTGGCTGCCAAAGAACGTTTCATTACCCACCACGCAGTTACCATTGATCATGGCACCGGTGGAAATATGACAATAATCCCCAATCCTGGCATCGTGCTCAATATTGGCGAATGTATTGATGATACATCCCCTACCAATTATTGCATCGGCATTCACCACGGCTTGGTGCATAATCACACTTCCCTCTCCTATTTGCGCATACTTCGAAACATGCGCGGTGGAAGCTATAATTGTAGCGAGTGTCCCTCCTGCATCGACGATTTTCTGATGCAATCTAATGCGCAGGGTTGCATCTTTGATATGACCGACCGTCACGACAAATACGGCGCCGTTCACATAATCCGGTATCTGATTGTCGGTCCCGACAATCGAATAACCCAAAACTTTTTTTCCTACATTTCCAGGAACATCCAAAATTCCCAGTATCTGATAACCGGCGCTTTCTGAAACATCTATTACCGATTTACAGTGACCGCCTCCACCAACAAGTATGAGTTTTTTGTGTTCCATTTTACCGTACACTACTCGGAATATTCACAACCCTGTCGGCAAACCAAACAGTGTTCTGCAATCCGTCCGTTTCACAATCCTTGAACATAGGGAGTCTGTTCATGAGTTCCCATATAGGCCGGGTCATGGCGGCATGATCGTTGGTATACTCGAGAAATTTAAGTTGCTCTTCTTTATCGTTCAAAAGCACCGCATTCAACCAGTAATTGGATTTTGAGCCTTCCGGTTCGGTAAAGAATCGTATATTTTCTTTGTCTGAGAAGAAATGTTTATACTTTTCTGCCGTTTCCCGCTTATTAACTAATATAGTGTCAATCTGTTCCAGTTGGGCACATCCCAATGCTGCATTGATATTCGGCATACGGTAATTGTAACCGACATGATCATGAACAAACTCCCAACGGTGTGGAACTTTGGCCTGTGTGGTCAGATGTTTGGCGAATTTACCCAATGTTTCATCCTGAAACAGCAACATCCCTCCACCACCCGTGGTGATGGTTTTGTTTCCGTTGAAACTGATTGCTCCTATCCTACCGAAGGTACCTGTATGTTTCCCCTGATAAAAACTGCCAAGGCTTTCAGCCGCATCTTCAATCAATTCCAAATGATAGCGATTGCAGACTTCTACCAGTTTGTCGAGATGTACCGGATGTCCGAATGTATGCATCGGTACACAGGCCTTGATTCTCCGGCCGGTTCTTTTGTTGTAACAGTTCTCTCCTTTTATTTCTGCATTTTCCTTTAACCAGGCTTCCATCGCATCGGGCGACAAACCCATGGTGTCTTTGTCCACATCGATAAAAACGGGGTGAGCACCAATGTAACTGATTGCATTACAGGTGGCAATAAAGGTCAGTGCCTGGGTAATGACTTCGTCTTCTCTTTCCACCCCGACCAAAAGCATAGCCATATGGAGCGCATTGGTTCCATTCACACAAACTACCGCTTTTTGCGTGCCGGTATATTCCACCATCATTTCTTCAAAGCGGTCGACAAACTTACCTACGCTGGATACGAATGTAGTATCAATACATTCGTTCAAATATTTTTTTTCATTTCCCCTGAAAGTGGGAACGTGAAGCGGGACCATTCCTTCGGTTCCGTATAATTCATGAACAAAACTGACTACGTCGCTATACATTTCCAAAATCACAATTACATTTTTGCATCCAGATATTTTCCCTTTTCGATATAATCAAAATTGGGAATCATCTCAAAAAACAATTTGACCAACTGATCTTTGGTCCAGCTTCTATTTTGTTTAAATTCATAAATTGTTTCCGTGAAATGCTGCAACATTTCCTCGTCATACAGTGCCTCGTTTTTGATTATTCCCAGATTTTGAAATCGATTTAGATCAATGACTTCATTTTCTGTGAAGAATTCTTCAAAGTCTTTTTCACCGGTCGTGTCGCTTTGTGTGAAGAGGCAGGGCCATTGTCCTTTCTCGGGAAGTGTCTGAGCCAGTTCTCTGGCCTCTTCTTCACTTTCACACAAATAAGGTTCGAAACCAATATGTTTGAGATACCTTACGGCAATATCCGAGAACGTAATCAAATGAAGACTCTCACTTAATTTGGGAAAGAAAATATCTCTGTTTTCTCCGAAGATAGTGGACATCAAACAAAGTTCGCCTGATTCCTTGGGAATAACGAAATATCTTTTTACATCGTTGGGTGCCACAATGGGCTGTCGCTTTTGTATTCTTTGGTTAAAACCGTACAGCAGGGAACCGTCAGAAAATGCCACATTGGCAAAGCGGGCTGTGGAAATGGTTATCTGCTCACTGTATTTCATCAGGTACATCTCCATGATCCGCTTGGAAGCACCCATCATATTGGCAGGATTGGCTGCCTTGTCTGTAGATACGCAAAAGTATTTCTTGACACCTTTATCTATAGATTGTCGTATTGTCTTTTCTGTATTAAAGATATTCACATCAATCATCCGCATCATGGTGAAGGGATCTTTTTCACTGCGAACGTGTTTTAATGCCGACAGATTAAGTACGTAATCGTACTTACCATCGTTATGCCAGAATGCATCGTATTCAGCCGAGCCAATATCCAACGCAAAAGTCTGAAAATCGCCATCGATATAACCAAACGAACTGCGGATATCACGCACCAGCTCTACCATGTTGTTTTCGCTGATATCGACCACATGAAGCTTAAGCGGATTGCGTTTGAAAATTTCTTTCGTTACTGCCTGTCCAATTGACCCGGCTCCACCAATAACAAGAAAACGAGAAGAACTTACTTTCTCAAATAATTCCTTCTCGTTTCGCTGAATATCTTCAGTAAAAAGCTCATTATGTCGTCCTATTAATTCAAGTATGTTCATTCAATCACAATATCTAATTAATTTATCAACAAACTGGTATCTTACAATTTCCCATCAAGTGAATTTACATTGAGAACACCTTTCACATCATACACGACACGATTGCCATTTGAGATTCTTGCAATATCAAGATCCTTGAATTCATTATGTGCAACTGCAAGAATAATAGCATCATAATGTTTATTTGGAAGTTCATTATGTAATTCTATCCCGTATTCATGTTTTGCAATATTGGGATCGGCCCAGGGATCGTGAATTGTTACTTTTGCATTGTACTCTTCGAGCGTTTTTATAATATCAATTACTTTGGTATTGCGTACATCCGGACAATTTTCTTTAAATGTAAATCCTAAAACCAAAACATTTGAGCCAAGTACCTGAATACCTTTTTTGAGCATCAATTTTATCACCTGATCAGCCACATACTCTCCCATGCCATCATTAATACGGCGTCCCGAAAGAATAATTTCAGGATTATATCCCAATCTCTGGGCTGCCTGTGCAAGATAATAAGGGTCTACCCCGATACAGTGACCACCAACCAAACCGGGTTTAAATGGTAAGAAATTCCATTTCGTACCGGCTGCTTTCAATACATCCTGGGTATCAATACCCATCTTATTGAATATCTTGGCCAGTTCATTCACAAATGCGATATTGATATCCCGTTGTGAGTTTTCAATTACCTTGGCTGCTTCGGCAACCTTGATTGTAGGAGCTAAATGGGTGCCGGCAATGATCACCGATGCATAAACTTCATCTACAATCTTGCCAATTTCCGGAGTACTACCCGAAGTCACTTTCTTAATTTTTTCGACAGTATGTTCCTTGTCTCCCGGATTGATTCTTTCCGGGCTATATCCTGCAAAAAAATCTTTGTTATAGGTCAATCCACTTACTTTCTCAACAACAGGTATACACTCATCTTCGGTTACGCCGGGATAAACAGTAGATTCGTATACCACGATATCACCTTTTGAAAGAACTTTACCAACTGTATCACTGGCACCATAAAGTGGACGAAGGTCGGGATTGTTGTTCTTATCCACCGGGGTGGGTACGGCCACAACATAAAAATTGCAATCGCGAATTACATCGATATCAGTTGTGCAAACCAATCCTTTGTCCGTGAATTTTCTGCCCATATCGATTGCACGCTGAAGGAGATCATCTGCAATCTCGAGTGTGCTGTCTTTTCCGCTCATTAGTTCATCAACCCGTGCTTGGTCGAGATCGAAACCTACTGTTCTGTATCTGGTACTGAAAAGTCTTGCTAATGGCAATCCAACGTAACCAAGTCCTATTACGCAAATACGTGGTTCATAATGTGATATTTTATCTTCCATGCGCTTGTATATATACTTTTTTATTTAATCAATCTTGTTGGGGCTTTGGGTTCGAGCCCCAGGCGAATCTGAACCTGTTTCTTACAAATTCTCCCAGTACCACTTCACAGCCTCTTTCAGTCCCTGCTTCATCGAAAACTGAGGGTTGTAGCCAAGGAGGTTCTTTGCCTTGTCGATATTAGCCAGTGAGTGGGGAATATCTCCCGCACGGTTGGGTCCATGCTGAATCTCAACATCCGAAATTGCCGGGTCGTACACAGAGAGATGCTCTTTGAGATAGCCTACCAGCTGGTTTAGTGTGGTGCGCTCGCCGTAAGCGGTGTTGTATACGGTATTCACCGCCTCGGGATTGGTTGTTTCCATTGCCCGGATGTTCATCTGGATTACGTTGTCGATATAGGTAAAATCGCGACTATACTCGCCATCACCATTGATTACGGGTGACTCATAGTTCATCAGCTTCTTCACGAACAACGGGATTACCGCAGCATAGGCTCCGTTGGGGTCTTGTTTTCTTCCAAACACATTAAAATAGCGCAAACCGATGGTCTTAATTCCGTAGGTTCTGGAGAACACGTCGGCATATAATTCATTCACATATTTGGTGATGGCATAGGGTGAAAGGGGTTTCCCGATCACATCTTCTACTTTGGGCAGTGATTTGCTATCTCCATAGGTGGAGGAGCTGGCTGCATAAATAAATCGTTTTACGCCGGCATCACGACTGGCAACCAGCATATGCAAAAAACCCGACACATTGACTTCGTTCGATGTGATCGGGTCTTTAATGGAACGGGGTACCGAGCCAAGGGCTGCCTCGTGAAATACATATTCAATTCCTTCTGTGGCCTTCCGGCAATCATCCAAATTGCGGATATCTCCCACCTGAAGGGTGAGCGTATCAGGATATTTTTCCAATAGGGGAAGCAGATTTTCAATCTTTCCGGTTGCAAAATTATCAAGAACTCTTACTGAATGTCCGCTATCCAACAGTGCTTCCGTGAGGTTGGAACCGATAAAACCGGCTCCGCCGGTTACCAGTATATTATGCATTTATTTATGAGTTTATATCTTGTAAGACAATCGTTTAGCCACTTATTAACCATGCCGCGCAAGCGCACTTCGTGACTACCGGTCACATAGAAATTACGCACGGCAGATTCATTTTCGCAGTATTACAAAATTACAATAAAAAACCATATCCGTTCTTTTTTATTTTGTCAAATACAAAATATGGGACATGGTTCTACAATTTTGCTGCCCTATAAACACATCATACACCAAAATGTTTCCTGAGGGTGTCGTTAAGTTTTTGTTACTTTTCGGCAATCACAGTTTCTGTTGCTTTATTATTAAGGGTATCGACAGTGAAGACGGCAGTATATACCTCATCTACAATCCTGGTAATCTCAGGGGTACTGCCGGAAGTGAATTTTCCGATACCCCAGCTGCTGAACCCCTTCACTTCGAAATTGTCAGGCCCAGGACTGTACCCGGCAAAGAAATTGAAGTTACAGGTGAGGCCGCTCACCTGCTCAATGATGGAAATACAGTCATTCTCCGTAATGGTGGTACCGACACAGAAGTCATACACGACAATGTCGCCGCCCGAAAGCACTCTCCCAACAATCTCACAGGCATCCCGGAGGATACGCAGATCGGGTTCGTTCCTTTCGACACATATCGGAGGGACGATGATTACATAAAAATTGCATTTGCGTATCTTTTCCACATCGGAGGTGCAGAACAGACCATTCCTTATCGCCTGTTTCAATAGTTTATCCGACACCCTTGACGTGCTGCCATGGCCGTGCATGAGCTTATCCGTACGTGCCTGATCGAAATCATACCCGATGGTCTTATACTTCTCACTGAACAGCATTGCATGATATATGCCTATATGACCGAGCCCGATCACGCAAATACGGGGATCATAATAGGAAAACGCATCTTCTGATGCTGTAATTGATAAATCATTCATTGATTACTAAGAATAGAATGTTAAACCACGCAGGTAGCCTGCCTGGCAAATACCGGAAATTGGGATCACCAATAAACAGTGGAAGAGATTATGCCTTCTTCTTTCAACCGTTTAACAATGTAATAGTCTTTGTCGTTTTTGTAACGACGCCCATGCGCCAGCCGGTAGACATGGATACCCGTGGAGCCGTGCTCCCGCGCAATGGCACGGTATAACTTCCTGTTACCACACTTAAAGTAGAATTTAAATGTTGAAATCATAATTAATTACGCAAAAAAAAGAATCTCCAACCTGTGACAATGCCCTTTTTTTGATTTTACTAACACGATATTTAACTCACAATGAACTTCATAAGGGCATACTGGTGCAAAATTAGGACAATTTTCTATTGAAAAAAGGATTTCAATGAAAATTTTTTAATGTTCATTAAAAAACATACTATACAACCAATGAAAGCCGGAAAGGTTTTTTAATATAGGTAAAACATCTTTGTTGAAGGTTATTTGCAATTTGATGGAATATGGAAAATGGTGATCAACTTATTCAAGATATAAACGAATCATATTTGATGAAAATGAAGATTTTTCATAATTAAATATGTTACTCTGGGGAATATGAAATTCTATTTAACCAATTAATTTTGACCCATTTACTACCCAACTTAAAATTAAATCAGGTGAGACAATTATCTTAACATCATTAACAAAAATATGACCCTGTTTCACTTTAGGGAAAGTACATTTCATCCAATAGAAAATGCCATTCGGTTTATTTTATTTTTACGTTTTTCAAAATTTTTCCCTGCCCATACACACTCCCTGGATGCTCCTTCCCATCGGGGGAAGAGAAATAGAGCCAGAAGTGGGTATTTTCAATCTCCCACCCGTCCGGGAGTGTGAAGGTGACCCCGCCGGCATTGCGGTTGCCGGAGACAAGCAAAGAGAGTGGTCACTGCAATGGGAAAGCCTCCTTCATGAGAACAGCAACCTACTACTGACAAGCTCACACGCGAGCACAGCGAACTGAAAGAGCAAGCCGCTCCTTCCTCCCCCTTCAACCTCAGACTGCTCCTTGCGGGTATCATCCTGGGCATCCTGCTAATGGGCTGGCTCATGCAACGACAGAAAGTTTTTTTTCATCAGCAAGCTTAATTAACTGTTCAATTGTGTCTTTCATAATATTTATCATTGTAATTTTATCACTTCATACGGCCTATCCATTTTTTGGATGCACGTTGTTTAGGCTTCAGTCTGAGAGAGAGATCCTAATATAGAAAGGTCACGCCGGAGTCTCGCCAATCGGATCTGCTCACCGGCTGCCTGTAAATTCTTTTGTAGCTGACGGGGAAGCTTGATTTCCATTGTATTTTTTGCCTAATCATTAACCTATCATATAATTTACAATTATAAGGTTTATTATTTATTTTAAGATGGGTCATAATAGATAAAATTACGTTCCAGTAATTCTACGTCACGGATTTTGTAATGTTGAACGGCATTCTAAAGGATAACGGATGAACAACCTGCTACAATAAATTTATTGAACAATTTCCAGAATACGTTTACAAGCCTGTCCGTCGCCATAAGGATTGCTGGCCTGTGCCATGGAACTGTAATAAGCCTGATCGTCCAAGAGCATGGAAACTTCTTTTACAATGAGATCGTAGCTTGTGCCTACCAGCTTTACCGTGCCGGCAGCGACCGCCTCGGGACGTTCGGTGGTATCGCGCATCACCAGCACGGGCTTACCCAGGCCGGGGGCTTCTTCCTGTATGCCGCCGCTGTCGGTAAGTACCAGCGTGCTCTGCTCCATGAGATAGACAAAGGGGAGGTACTCCAGCGGCTCGATAAAGAAAATATTGCCGTGGCCGGCACCCTCTTCGGGATTGCGCGCAACGGCAGCTTCACCGAATATGTCTCTGATGGGCTTGCGCACGTTGGGGTTGAGGTGCATGGGGTAGACAAAATCGACCTCCGGATATTTCCGGGTGAGGGTCTTGATGGCATTGCACATATGAACGAAACCGTCGCCAAAGTTCTCGCGGCGGTGGCCCGTGATGAGCACCAGCTTGCGTTGGTTGGGAAGGGGCGACATCCAGTCTTCGATGCACAGGGCAGGCAGACCGCTTTCCAGTAGGCTCTTTTTAATTTCTCCCTGCAGGCTGCGATCACTTTTTATCTTATCGATCACCCAGTAGAGGGCATCGATCACGGTGTTGCCGGTGACGGTGATGCTCTCCTCCTTTATTCCTTCTTTCAGCAGGTTCTCCTTGCTGAGGGGCGTGGGAGCGAAGTTCCAGGTGGCGATGCGGCTGGTGATCTGCCGGTTCATCTCCTCGGGCCAGGGGCTATAGATGTTGCGGGTACGGAGTCCTGCTTCGATATGGGCGACCGGAATCTGTTGGTAGAAGGCGGCCAGCGCGGCAGCCATGGAGGTGGTGGTGTCGCCGTGGACAAGCACCATGTGAGGCTGCACCTCCCGGTACACATCGCGCAGTCCGGTAAGCACCCGGGCGGTGATATCGTAGAGGTCCTGCCCCTGCTTCATGATGTTGAGGTCGTAATGGGGCGTGATGCCGAACAACCGCAGTACCTGGTCGAGCATCTCGCGGTGTTGACCGGTAACGCAGACAAGGGTCTCGAACCGGTCGGCCTGTTCTTGAAATGCTTTCACCAAAGGGGCCACCTTGATGGCTTCGGGACGGGTGCCAAAGACCAGCATGATTCGTTTTTTATTTTCCATTCTGTTCGCGTTCTATTTTCGGAGGTCAGTTTTTTTTGAAGACTCCGCAGAAGTCGAGAATGATCTTGTCTTCTCTCCATGGGAGGGTTTTAAATGGATTGTGGGCGACAAGAAACACCACAATATCGGCTTGCTCGTAGGCTTCGCGGTAGTCGGTCAGCTTGAACACCTTATGCTCACCGATATTGGGTTCCACTATCAGGAAATCGCCATTGTTGTGGCCTTGCATGACCCGGGTGGCGATGTACTTGGCGGGCGACTCGCGCAGGTCGTCGATATTGGGCTTGAAGGCTAGGCCCATCAGCGCCACCACCGGCTCACGACCATGTTCCAGTTCGAACTCCTTGATGGCCTGCTGGGTTTTCTCGGCACACCAGAAGGCTTTATAGTTGTTGATTTCCCTGGCCTTCCCGATAAGCTGGCTCTCCCGGGGGAAGTCGGCCGTGATAAAGTAGGGGTCCACGGCAATGCAGTGCCCTCCCACCCCGCTGCCGGGCTGCAGGATGTTGACACGGGGGTGTTTGTTGGCGAGCTCGATCAGCTCCCACACGTTGATGCCGGCCTTGTCGCAGATCAGCGACAACTCGTTGGCAAAGGCGATCTGCACGTCGCGCGACGAGTTCTCGGTGAGCTTGCACATCTCGGCGGTGCGGGCATTGGTACGGTGGAGCTCTCCCTGCACAAACCGGCTGTAAAATGCAACGGCCCGGTCGGTGGAGATTTCGTTGATGCCCCCGATGACCCGGTCGTTATGTACCAGCTCATAAATGACGTTACCCGGCAACACGCGCTCCGGACAATAGGCGATGGCAAGCTTGTCTTTCAGTTGGGGACATTCTGAGAAGATGAGGCCGGCCATCTTTTCTGTGGTCCCGACGGGTGAGGTGGACTCGATGATAAAGAGGTCACCCTCTTTCAGAAAGGGCAGCACACTGCGGGTGGCAGCCTCCACGTAGGAGATATCGGGCTCGTGATCACCGGTAAAGGGAGTGGGCACCACAATAAGGTATACATCGCTCTCTTCGGGAACAGCCCGGGCCTTCAGGGCACCTTTGCCGATTACCCGGCTGCAAAGTTCCTCCAGTCCCGGCTCCACGATATGGATATGTCCGTTGTTGATGATTTCCACTACGTGCGGATTGATGTCCACACCAATTACTTCAATGCCGTTATCGGCCGCTACAATGGCTGTGGGAAGGCCGATATAGCCCAGACCCATAAAACATGCTTTCATATTTTCAAGCTACT
>Ga0228535_1001098_pt1 | contig 50235 bp, 43 predicted proteins | sample SJ1metagenome_FD_168457 | JGI IMG/M metagenome (GOLD analysis project Ga0228535, IMG submission 168457) | Enriched culture of PCE-dechlorinating microbial communities from Ithaca, New York, USA - SJ1 | ecosystem: Engineered > Modeled > Simulated communities (microbial... > Unclassified | place... | reverse complement strand
CCGCGAAAAAAACCGCTGAAAAACAGTTGGGCAGGGAACGATTCGGCTCTTGACAACTGTCAGCCATATCAGTTTTTCAATCTGGGCGGATAGAACTCGAATTTGACGAAAATCGGGCGCTACGATTGACTCAAACATCTGTGCGGGCCTGGATGACGGAAGAACTATCTCAAGCGCGGCAATAACGTCTTTTGAAAGTTCTGTTTGATTAGTCGCACCACGGCCTAATGTCGCGATATAAGACTCCAAACCAGTTAAGTGCAAACCAAAGTAATAGACTGGTACATCCTCTCTAGGGCGGACAATCGTGACGTGGGAGTCTACTGTGCATTCATCAATTTCAAGCATGAGCTGAGCAACACGCCCAAGGGTTCCTGTACCTGTGGAATTAATCAACACATCTCCGAACTGAACGAGCTTTGAGGGTGGCACTTGTTTGGATTGTCGACGGGCAAAATCGAGATTTACCATTCGGTTCCTTATACACTTTTGGTTTATCACGATACCCGGTGCATCATCGTCATATTTCGGGGTGATGCCTCGGCTTATGAACGAAGCAGATTCGTTAATTGTAGTTTTCTCCCACCCCTCCGGCACGCCGTCGATGATTTTGGTGTGTTCGTGGCCGGGGAAGCGGAGGTGGACGAACCATTCCTTGAAGAGCAGCCGTGCCGCCTGCTCCAGCAACTGAATCCGCCGCTGGTTGTTCTCGATTAGGTTGTCGTAGGCGGAGAGGACACAAGCGATGCGCTTCTGTACTGCGATCGGTGGTAAAACAACGTCAAACGTATTGATTTTGAATAACCCAAGCTTGCCTTGTGCGGACCCGCCAGTCAGCAACTGAAACTTTTCTTTAGCACGTGGAGTTGACATCTGAAAGCTCAGAAATCTCGGATCGCAGACCTTTTCATTTACACGAATTCTCGCAGCGTTCTCTGTAAGATTTGCTCCGTCAAATTCATTGGTGACGAACCCTACATCTCCAATGTTTGCCCCAACTATCGTGACAACCAAATCATTAGCTGAAACCGTGTAGTTCCTTATCTTGTTATAAGTGTCATCAGTAAGATACACCGCATCTGTAAGCGTGATTCGATTATTTCCAATGTCTCTGGCGCGGATGTAAAGGTGTTCAGTTGGGTCAGCTAAAAAATCGTGCCCTTTGGGCAGTCGCTTTCCGCCCTTCACCGATGCGATGTCTTCGATTTTAGCTGTATGCCAGCTCATACACCCAGCTCCTCAAAATTCTTCTTTATCGTCGCGGCCAGTTGCACGGCCTCGGCGTTCAGATCCTCCAGTTCCACATGGATCTCGCGCAGCACCTCTTCGAAGTCGAAGTCCTCGTCCTCTTCTTCCGGCGCAACACCGACGTAGCGGCCGGGGGTGAGGCTCCAGTCGTTAGCCTCGATCGCGGCCCGGTCCACCAGCTTGACCAGCCCTTCCACATCACGGAGTTCGGCCTCGGGGAAGCGTTCGGTGAGCCAGTGGGCCTGTTTCCAGAAGTAGCGCACCTGCTTGAGCTGTTCCACGGCCAGGGCGCGGGCCTCGTCGGCGGCCTTTCGGGCGCGGGTGATCTCACGATTGGCCCAGGCGTCGCTGTCGCGGGCGTCGCATTCGTTCTCGCAGGTTTCGATCAGTCGGCAGGCGAGCTTGTAGAGAAGGTCGGTCTGCTTGACCAGATCGCGGCTGGTTTCAGCCAGCGATGCGAGCCGGTCCACGGCTTTCTTCAACTCGCCGTTGGTCGTCTTCTGTTTTTCCCACGCCGCATGCTGCCCGGTAACGCTTTTTTGGAAGGCGTCCACATCCGCCTTGAACAGCGGGATGGCGTCGTCCAGTTCCTTGAGCGCCTCGGCGTGGGGTGCGTCCTTTGCAAGGGTCTTAAGGAACGGTTCGACGGCGCTGCGCAGCGTCGTCAACGCACCGATGAAATCGGGCAGCGGTTCAACCGGTTCACCGCTGTCGTCTTCCGTCGTGAAACAGGCTGCGCCCTCGGCCAGCATCCGACGGCAATAGCCAGCCACGAGGTCGAGATAGCGCTCGGTCTGACCCCGATAAAGCCAGACGATGGCCAGGATGTTCTGCTCTTGCTCTGGCGAAAAGTCGTAGATCTTGCGCGTGACCTTGCGGTAGATGTTGCGTGCATCGATCATCAGCACCTGGTCGTGACGCGTTTCGGGCTTGGCACGATTGAGAAACCAGAGCTCGCAGGGGACGGTGCGGGTGTAGAAGAAGTTGGAGCGGATGGCGACCATGATATCCACGTCGCCGGTTTCGACCAGCTTCTGGCGCACCTTGGCCTCGTCGCGCCCGGCGCTGGAGGCCTGGGACGACATGACAAACCCTGCCCGGCCCTGATCGTTCAGGTAGCTGTAGAAATAGCTGATCCAGACGTAGTTGCCGTTACTGACCTTCCCCTTCTTGTTGACGCCTGGCAGGCCGAAGGGGAGGCGCGGGTCGCTCTTGACCTTGTCGGCATCGATCTCGTCTACGTTGAAGGGCGGATTGGCCATAACGAAGTTGGACGTGCGCAGCAGTTCGTGCGGGTCCTCGTAGTATGTGATTGCTTTCTGTATGTCCCCTTCCAGGCCATGCACCGCGAGATTCATCTTGGCCAAGCGGATGGTGGTGGCGTTTTTTTCCAGGCCGTAGAAGGTGAGTTTCTCGGTGGGTATCTCGTGCCGCCGCTCTACCACGCGGGCGCTCTGCACGAACATGCCGCCCGAACCGCAAGCCGGGTCCAGCACCGTGCCGCAGGTTGGCTCGATGACGTTGGCGATCAGCGAGACCAACGAGACCGGGGTGAAGAACTCTCCGCCGTCGTGGGCCTTCTGGTCGGCGAACTGGGTCAGGAAATACTCGTAGATACGGCCGAACACATCCCCGGAGACGCGCTTGAGCTCCTCGGGGTTGAGGGTGCGCATAAGCTGGCCGAGCACGGCGTTGTCGAGTTCCTGATACTCACTCTTGGGCAACACGCCGCGAAGGCTTTCGTAGTCGGCCTCGATGGACTCCATGGCGTCGATAATGGCCTTGGCGCGGTCCGCGCTGTCTGGCAGAGCCACGAGGGTGTCGAACTGGGCCTGGTGCTGCAGGAAGATGGCGCTCTTCTGCGAGAAATCCTCCTTGGTCAGCGGCCGGGTCTTGCCGCCGCGTTTGGGCAGGTTGGCCTCGATGTCATCCTTGACTGCAAGATAGCGGCTGTAGGCATGGCGCAGAAAAACCAGGCCCATCACGGGCAGAAAATACTCGTTGCTGGCGTAGTTGGAGTTCGCCCGCAAGGTGTCCGCCGCGCTCCAGAGCCGCGTTTCAATAGCTTCGATGTGTTCAAGCTGGGCCATGCCTACTCTTCCTTTCCAAAATAACTCTTAACGCTAGATGTCCAGGACATGCTTGAAGGTAATGCCTTCCATGAGGTTTGCAACTGAAGGACGTTGCCGCGTTGCTGGAGGGTGAGAAAATAACCGGAGAGGCGATAGTATCCAACGTATCGGGGGTAGTGGCGAGCTTTGTCACGGTCGGAAACGGTAAGTCCGCGTGCCGCCAGCAGGTCGATCTGTTCGTCAAGGGTGAGGGCTGGTTTGCAGTAGACCTGATTCCGTAAATCGGACATAAAAATACCCGCCGGGGTGCGCATCGTTGAGAGGCGTGGCGGGTGTGTTGGTTGTAACATCCGCCAATGGCCTCGTTTTGTCAAGCATTTAGTGGGTGTACAGTATGTGCATAGTATTTGTTAGAAACCGTTGAAACATAGCAGATTTTTTGCGGTTTTTCCAGTTCTTTGACGGAGGGGCTGTCACCAGGAGTCCGGGCACAGCACCGCCACAGGCACAATTCCATCCTTGGCATGCTGTTCATCCGCCTCTACCTCAACCGGTTAGAGGTCAACTCATATACCAAGTTGGGCATAGACGGAGTGCTCTTTGGCAGCTGAAGCAATCATTAGGCAAATCATTGATGCAAAGAACCTGTTTGCATCATTGTTTGCCTCAACGTAGCAAAGGCGCTAATATGTGGTTGCAATCTCTGGGACGACCCGCTAAGGTTGCCATTTAACTTGGCGTGTTATTTCAAGGAGTTATATGATTAGCCGGATTGCAACCGGTTGCAATAAGTTGCAATCCCGAGTTATGCAGTTGGAAATGACGGGGTGCTGTTACCCACTTCACCTCCCTTCAATCCGAAGGGTATACAGGTCCATGGTGAAAGCCCGCAAGGAGTTTGTCCACTAACTCCGCACTTTTTCATTTTTGCAGAATTAGTGGATAATGCAGAGGATGGCTGAAATCTGAATCACTACTTGTAGAACAGGAAAATCCATATGAACAAGATCGGCCGTAATGACCCCTGCCCCTGCGGCAGCGGACAGAAATACAAGAAGTGTTGCCTGGCTAAAGAGGGACTATTCGAAGCGCGTCGCCGGGAAGAGGAGCGGGCAGTGCAGACTGCCCTGGCCTGGATTGAAAAGCATTACCCCGAGGAAGTCGGCGCTGCCGTGCATTATGATTTCATGGATGACCCCGATGATGAAAGAAGGGATGCCATGGACGCACTGTCGCCCCGCCTGGAGCAGGCCATATCAGCAAATATCGGCGAATGGCTGCTGGCCGATGCGGAGCTGGACATTAACGGAAAAGACGTCAAGGCACACGAGCTGATTCTCGGGAAAGGCGGGCCGCTTCTGTCCGCCCATGGCCGGGAGTGGCTTCAGGAACTGGCAAAGCGCCCATTGTCGCTGTATGAGGTGAGAGAGGTCATCAAGGATAAGGAGTTGATTCTGGCCGATATGCTTCATCCCGACCAGCCGCCCGTTCAGGTCAGGGAAAAGGCCGCCACCGGTTTTCTGGCGCCGTGGGATACCTTTGGCGCCCGTCTGGTGTGGCAGGATGACAGCCTCGTCATGAGCGGCGCCGTGTATCCCATGGAGAGGGACACGGCACTTGACTGTCTCGAAGAAATAGAAAGCGAAATCGAGCATGAAGAGGGTGATCCCGAACTGGAGCGCTACATAAAGACAAGCACCATCATTGACTACTGGCTTGATTCCATACTGGAGACAAAACCGCTTCCCGAGCTGGTGGACGCCGCAACCGGCGATAAAATCGCCCTGACCACCGATCATTACCGGGTGACCAACTGGGAGGAACTGGAGAGGATTCTTGAGGCGCAGGATGATGTTGACGGGGGGTGTGACGAAGGCTGGAACCGGTTTGTCGAGCTGGAGGATGGCAGGTGCCGTTCCCGCGCGTCATTGACGCCGAAGAAACCGGATACCCTGGAGGTTTTCAGCCGGACACCCATGCTGGCCGACGAGGCGAGAGACTGGCTGGAAGATATTGCCGGCGGTGTCATCACCTACAAAATCCGTGAAGTCGTCGATCCCCAATCGGAAAAAGCGAGGGACGGCGCAAAGCCCCTGCCCGAGTCCGATATTCCACAGGATATGCAGCGCCAGCTCATCCACCAGTATCTTGCCAAGCACTACGAGACCTGGCCGGAAATACCTCTGCCCGCCCTGGGAGGCAAATCCCCCCTTGAGGCGGTAAAGGACAAACGGTTGCGTCCGGCAGTGGTTGAACTGCTTAAATCCATTGACCAGCTTGAGGCGCGCAGAATCAATCAGACCGGGGGAGAACCGTTTGACGTTACCTTTCTTTGGGAGCGATTGGGACTGAAGCGGTAATGGGGGCCTTTTTAGGGGTCTTTAGCAAAACAGAACCGGTCTTTACCATTAAATATCAATTAGTTATTAGTATGGTTGGAATTCGTCCCTGGCACCATGTAAAATCAAGGCCTTACGTCACCGAACGTAAGGCCTTTTGTTTTTCGTGCAACCTCTTTTATTATATATCGAACAATGCACAAGTCCGAGGCGAAGAATACTTTGAGTAAGTTTCATTTCGGGTTGCCGGCGGCGTCATCGCATACAAAATCCGCGAGGTCGTCGATCCCCGTTCGGAGAAGGGAGGAGCGGCGCCAAACCCCAGCCCGGGTCCGATATTCCAAAGGATATGCAGCGCCAGCTCATCCACCAGTACCTTGCCAAACACTATGAGACCTGGCCGGCAACACCTCTGCCCGCTCTGGGAGGTAAATCCCCTCTTGAGGCGGTCAAAGACAAACGGTTGCGTCCGGCAGTGATTGAGCTGTCAAATCCATTGACCAGCTTGAGGCGCGCAGAATCAATCAGACCGGGGGAGAACCGTTTGACGTTACCTTTCTTTGGGAGCGATTGGGACTGAAGCGGTAACATTCTTTTGCGGCAGGCGATGGGGGGTGTCGGGTGCGTCACTTATCAGGGTTCCAGCATTCGTATGGAATGGTCGATGGGGGCCTTTTTCCGGGCATTTAGCAAAAAACAAACAATTTATTGCAATTACGAAAGTCATAGGAACGGTTGGAACTCGTCCCCGAAAGAGGGGACGGCACGACAGCATGCCGTACGCCCCCTCTTCTCATTGCCGCATGAACCTGCCTGCACAGAAGCCTTTCATTTTATCCTGAATGATGTATTGCTGGAGTCGCTGACGGTACTGTTCGTCGTGCTGACAATCTTGAGTTTGTAGATGCTTCCTGCTGACTGGGTCGACGGTATGGTCCAGTTGTACGTGCCCGCACTCAGCGGCGTGCTTGATGTTATTGTACGGCTGAGGAATATTCCCTTGTAGAGCAGTATCTTCACGTTCGCGCCCGGATTGCCCACGGACGACCAGCTGATGGGTACCACGCTGCCCCTGGTCAAGGTTTCGCCGCCATTAGGCGAGATGACGGTAATGGACGGCTTGGCGATGGTAAAGGTACCGTTGCTGGTATCGCTGATTGTGCTGTTCGTGGTGCTGGTTACCTTGACTTTGTAGGTGCTTCCTGCTGACTGGGTCGACGGTATGGTCCAGTTGTACGTGCCGCCACTCAGCGGCGTACTCAAGGTTATCGTACGGCTGAGAAATATCCCCTTGTAGATCTGTATCTTCACGTTCGCGCCCGGGTTGCCCGTGTAGCTCCAGGTAATGGGCACGACGGCGCCCCTGAACAGGGTTTCGCCGCCGTTGGGCGAGGTGACGGTTATGGAGGGACTGGTGATAGTGAAGGGGCCGTCGCTGGTATCGCTGATTGCGCTGTTCGTGGTGCTGGTTATCTTGATCCTGTAGTTGCTTCCGATGGCCTGGGTGGACGGTATGGTCCAGCTGTAGGAGCCCGCGCTCAGCGGCCTGCTCGCAGCTATGGTACCGCTGAGGGTGGACCCGTTGTACAGCTCTATCTTGACACTGCCGCCGGGGGTACCCGTGTAGCTCCAGGTAATGGGCACGGCGGTGCCCCTGGACAGGGTTTCGCCCCCATTGGGCGAGGTGATGGTAATGGTCGAATCCGGAGCCGCGGCGGCCACCCAGGAGGTCCCCTCACCGACCCGCGACGTGTCGTAGGCGATGTACATGTAGCCGCCGATGCCCCAGTCTGGACCCCAGGAATTGCGCAGGATCCAATAGCCGTCGCTCCCGCCGTTGTCGTTCCACCCCACCAGAACAATCTGGTGGTTGGTGGAGCCGCCGCACGCACTCTCGCTCTCTTCGGTAGTGAAGATCCCACCGGTGTAAGAACTCCAGGCGTCGCCTGCACAGACCCCCGCGGTGATCGGACCGTAGGTGGCGATGGCCGCCTTGATCTGATCGACCGTGGGCATGGCAAATTCAGACGGCACGATGAATTGCCAGCCGCTCAGCTTGTACGGATGGCTTAATGCCGTGACGCAGGTGCCGTTGGTGGCAGTGTAGGGCTTGTGGCTCTCCAGTACCGCGCCGATCTCCGTCTGGCTCTTGCCGAGAATGTCGTAGTGATACTTGTGGGCGGTCAGCCCGCCGCTGCAGCTCCAGCCATCGCTGTTGCAGGATACCAGGAACTGCTCGGAGAGGTCGATATTGGCCGTGCCGCTCTTCCAGAGCGCCGATTCCATGACCCCGACAGTGCCGAACGCCCAGCAACTGCCGCACCCCCCCTGGTCGCGGACAGGGGTGACGATGCCGCTGTCCCGCCAGTCCAGTGATGCGGGGAGCGCGCCCTTGACGGACGGGAAGGCGGCGGCGTTGACCATCCCCCTTGCAGGTAGCGGGGCGGCGCCGGACGGGACGGTCGGATCGCTGAGGTCGAGACGTTGGGGGAGATTATCCAGGACCAGGGTAACGCGCGTCGTGGTCGCGGCTCCTTCCCAAGGTCGATGGTAGACCAGCTTGATGGAACCGGCGCGCTGCCTGTCGTTCCGCAGATGCAGGATCTGATGCTGGGAAACCCCGATTCCCCGGGTGTGCATGACGAAACCGGTGGGCGCGCTCTCGGTGAACTCGCTGTCACCGGCCACGGTCCAGCGATATCCTGTCGAAGGGGAGGCGGCGATGAGCACGTCCGACGCCAGACCCTGGGCTCCCCTGCTGGTGATGTCCATCTCGATGGCGCCGCCCAGGGCTCTCAACTCAGGGGCCACAATGGTGTGAAACTGGCGACGGAAATCGTCAACGGTGCCGGAATAGGTCATTTTCAGGGCATAGGAAGTTTCCGCACCGTTAACGGACACCTCCCGCGCCTCTACCGCAACCCCCTTCGCGCTGATGGCTGAAACGATGGGGTCCACCAGGTCGGCCCCGGCCCCTGCAGCGCCACGCGCCGCAATTTCCTGCGCCGGTACGGCTACACGTGCCTCTATGGACCATGTCATGCCGGGTCCCTGCAATGCGGCGAGAGTGCTGCCGGCAAGAGCGAGCAGCAGAGCGACAGTAGTGGTGAGCATTCTCAGCATACCGCGCATCCCATCGATGCTACCCATACTTCACCTCCGGTAGATTGTTAACGTCATGGCCCTCTACGTAAGCAATATGTCTGCCAATTAGTCTGGAAGATTCAATTTCTGCCGATACAAAGTATCGACCTCGCATGTGCCCGGTTGCCATCGATGACCCGGTGGGTGTCGTCGCACGACAGGGATGAAGGTTATCTCTGCAAATACAATCTGCGATTGCCGAAATCTATAATCGCGTTATATCTCCGCAAGACGTCCACGCCAATATTTCCCAATATGGGCATAGTATCGTCTTTCGAGTGAAGATGTTCTTTGTCTTTTACTTCCGTGTATAGTACTTCGATATCTTTACCGAGATCAAAATCACCTACAAAAAAGCTTTTCAGCAATATCGTATCAATGCCTGACTCGTTGCCTTTTGCATCTACTTGATAGGCATCGGAATATGATTTTATTTGCCATATCTTTTTCTTGATCACCGAGTTTTTTAAACTTGTATAAAATGCACCCGTATCAATAACGCAATACCCCTTCGTGTTTTCGACAAGAACCGGAACGAGCAAAACCCCGCTGTTCAGCGTCTTGAAGGTATTGCCGAATTGTTTGTTTATCTTCAGGCATTCGGTCGACCTTACCATCAGGAGATCAAGTTCTGCATAGCCGTTGGTTTTAAGGATCTCCCCAATTCTGACTGCAGGAGTGTGACTGGTCGTAATGAACAATACCCCCGGATTGCAGATGAATACTGCGGAGGTGAAGTGTAAAAAATCACCCCCCAATATGGTTGCAGAATCAAATTCATCGCTGACAATGAAAGGCCATGGCCTTAACACCGTATTGCCGACCTGAAAGGTGTCCGCTACTGCCGGAAAAGAATTTTCTATTACATCATTAAATATGGTTATGATTTTTGGTTTGTTGTTATTGTAATACCTTATATCTTTAAGAAGATACCTTGATTTGATATCTTCGTCCATGTGTGTAAAAGAGGCGCCTGAATCTAAAAGCATTGTTTCAGGTATACTGTTGATATTTGCTCTTATAGTATATTTCGAACCAGATGGATCAGTCTTAACCACATCATAATCCTGGCTTCTCAGCTCTTTAATGATTAAATTGCCTATCGTTACTTTTTGATCATCCGTAAGCCCGGGACCGCCGGCTTCGGGCAGGTTGCAACCGGGCAGCAGCACCAGCATCATTACGACTGATATTCTTCGAAGAAAAGTTTTCATACGCATGCGTTATACCCATCCAAGTACCGATGCGATGCTTCATCATTTAGCTTTGCGCGTAAAAAAAGCCCCCCGGCCAGCAAAACGCTGATCCGAGCGGCCCGTTCTCAATCACCAACCCTGCCCCATCCGGATGAAACCATCACGCCCCCTGCGACATACGAACTATCTACTCAAAAACATTAAATCATCAAATTAAATTCCATTTCACGGTCTTTTTATTACATTTTCCCGTTTTCCTGTCAATCAGTTACTTGGTGTCTGAATCTAGTAAGGAGAGCTTGTGACAGCCCAGTCAGATGATCTCTGGCCGTTGTTTGAGGGTCGCAATGTACGACTGACCCGTGGAAGGGATAATGTGTTTTTCTCATTCCTGCCGCACTGCTGTCCCATGTTACTAGAGCAGCGCCAGTTGCGAACCGGGCGTGATCTTCTGCGGTTTACACAGGGAATCCAAGTTGCACCATTCCAGCAAATTCAGTCGCAACACTCGTAAAATCCTGCTGAATTTTAAACCCGCTGTTTGACAGGAAGCTCGGACAAGCCAGTACAGGACACTAGCAGCGGCGGAGCAGCCTGAGCGCCTCCTCCTGCGGTTCTCCGGCACCGTCCAGCCAGTGTATGGCAACCCCCTGGCGCTCCATGCGGCGGAACCAGGTCTCCTGGCGCTTGGCAAAGTCGTGGATGGCGCTGTTGAGCTTCTGGAACAGGTCGTTGCGGTTCAACTCCCCCTTGAGGAAGCGGGCCACGAAGCGGTATTCCAGGCCGTAAAACTCCAGGGTTTCGTAGGGCACCCCCCGGCGGTGGAGCCGCTCCACCTCCTCGATCATTCCCGAGGCGAGCCGTGCTTCCAGCCGTGCGGTGATCCGCTCCCGCAGCACGCTCCGCTCCCAGCGGACGCCGAACACGACCGGGTGGAGCTCCGGTAACGGTTCCGGCTCGTGGCTCCGCTCGTAGTCGGCGATCTCGATGGCCCGCACCAGCCGTTCCCGGTCCAGCAGGTCGGTTGTATTGTGCAGGCGCGGGTTGAGGGCGAGGAGGCGGGAGGCCAGTTCCTCTCCGGGGAGCAGGCAGAGGGCCGCGCGCAGCCCCGGGTCCTCCGGCACCTCCACCATCCGGTAGCCACGAAGGACCGCGTCCAGGTACAGGCCGGTGCCGCCCACGATGACCGGCAGCCGCCCCCCGGCGCAGATCTCCTCCACGGCCGCGAAGCAGAGCCGCTGGAAGCGGAAGACGTTGAACTCCTCGCCCGGATCCAGGATGTCGATAAGGTGATAAGGAACATCGCCGTACTCCTCCAGGTCTTTGCCGGTGCCGATGTCCATCCCCCGGTAGACCTGTCTGGAGTCGGCGGAAACGATCTCCCCGTCCATCTCCCGCGCAATCCCCACCCCCAGCCGGGTCTTGCCCGACGCGGTGGGGCCGAGGATTACGATAGTGTCATAGTCCATGCGCCTTACCTTTCACTCTTCACCTTTCTTTTTGCCTTGTGCCCTGCGCCTCGCGTCTGCCTTATTTTGTCTTCCAACTTTCCCGCACATGGGATACTATTACCCCCCGATGAAATCCGCTTCATCCGGAGGCCGGCGGTGGCTCAGAGGGGAAAACCTGCGAAGAAGTACTCTCAGGCGGGTCGGGTGCACGACGTCATCCGGCTCATCGAGGCGCGCCATGGCATGACCATCGAGGAGCTGGCCGAGGAGACCGGGGTCACCCGCCGCACCATACACCGGGACCTGAACGTCATCCACGAGGCGGGCTATCCCCTGGTGGGAGAGCTGGTGAACGGCCGCAAGGTCTACCGTTTTCTGACCCGCTTCAAGGACGTCCCGCCGATAAGCTTTACCCTGCAGGAACTGATGAGCCTCTCGTTCCTTCGCTCCCAGCTCGACTTCCTCGAAGGGACCCCCTTCCACGAGGACATGGCATCTATCTTCGGCAAGGTCAACTCGGTGCTCCCGCCCCGCTACGCGGCCCACATGGAGCGGATCGCCGGGGTCTCCCTTCCCCTGCTGCAGGGGAGGCGGGACTACAGCCGGGTGTTCGGGCCGCTACGGGAGCTGCGGGACGCGCTCATCTACCAGTACCGGGTGACCGTCGGCTACCGGGCGCCGGGGAAACAGGAAACCGGCAGCTACCCGGTGGACCCTTACACCCTGATCTTCCACCGCGGAGGGCTCTACCTGCTGGGGTACGCCCATAACCGCCGGGCACTGCGTACCTTTGCCGTGGAACGGATCGTCTCGGTGCGCACCGAGCGGGAACGGTTCGAGCTTCCGGCCGATTTCCGGCCCAGGGAGCAGTTGCGGCACGCCTTCGGCATCGTCGAGGAGGAGGCGGTTCCCATCCGGGTGCGGTTCTCGCCCGCCGTGGCCCACGCGGTCAAAGACCGGATCTGGCACCCCAGCCAGCGGGTGACGGACGAGGAGGACGGCGGCATCGTGATCGCGTTCGAGGCGGGCGGGACCATGGAGATCCTGTCCTGGGTCCTCTCCTACGGCAGCCACGCCGAGATCCTGGAGCCGCCGGTACTCCGTTCCGAGATGGCGAGGATCACGGAGGAGATGGTGGGGAGGTACAGGAATTGAGCCGTACAACCCACGTAATTGCTCATTCGTGTCCATCCGGCAACTCCCGGAAAACGCCTGCCAGGGTCGGTCCGGGGCTTTCACGAAGCCACTCGTGCGGACCGGCTACTGGATCGAGGAAAAACGCCTGATTCCGGGTCGATGCCTCTTTGTCGGCGCAGTCCGGCAACCGATTGCGAGGGGCTTCGGGGAAGTTCCGGACCGACCCCAACCAACACTTTCCGGATGAATACTTAATTCTTACCTCAAACGGAGTATCCACATGGCCAAAATTTCCAGCACCACCACGGATTCCCTCGCTATCCTGCTGCTGCGCCTCCCCCTGGGGACGATCTTCCTCGCCCACGGCTCCCAGAAGCTGCTGGGACTGTTCGGCGGCCACGGCCTGACCGCCACCCTGCGGAATTTCGAAGCCCACCTGGGAATCCCCCCCATCCTGACGCTGCTGGCCATCCTGGCCGAGTTCGGCGGCGGCATCGGCATCCTGTGCGGCTTCCTCACCCGGCTCTCGGCCGCGGGCATCGCAGCCACCATGGCCGTGGCCATCTATAAGGTCCACCTGGTCAACGGCTTCTTCATGAACGTCTCCTGCGCCCCGGGGAGAGGCCACGGCATCGAGTTCAATGTGGCCCTGCTGGGGATGGCCCTGGCCCTGGTGGTCTCCGGAGGCGGGCAGTGGGCCATCGACCGCTTCATCTTCAAGCGGTAGTCCTGCCCGGAGGTTTCGGACTGGGGAGCGGAGGAACAACGGCAGGAGAGGCGGCGCCATAGCCGGTGGAGGAGAAAGAGCCGAACCCGGCGACGGCTGTGAGGACGGGAGGGGCATTGCATGGCCGGACCGACGGCCGCCTGCAGCCAGGCGGCATGCCCACCGAAGAAGCGATGGGGCATGCCCGGCTACAGCCCCCGGAACGCGGCCAGGGGGAGGACCTCGATCCCGTCGAGGCTCGGGGAAAGGGCCGCTTCTTCCAGCGGCTGGTTGATCTCGGGATCGTCAAAGACGATGCGGACCGTGTCGCCGCGGACGTTGTTCATCTCGATGGTCCCGGGGAAGGAGACCCCGTTCCGGTCACGGTAATCCAGATAGGTGACCCGGTCGCCGGTTTCGTTGGTCTTGGCGGTCAGGAGACCACGCCCGTCATAGCTCAGGATATCCCGCTTCCCGTCAGAGCCCACATATTCCCGCTCACCGGCGCCGGTGCCTTCGGTTGCCGGGGGGGTATCGACTACCCAACGCATCATCCCCCACCCCCGGAGGGCGTTCCGGTCCGGCAGTTCGGACACCCGTCCCTGGTAGGCGGTCTGCTTGGAGGGGATCAGGCAGGTGATCAGGTCGTCGCTGACGAACACGTCCATGAGGGTAAAGCCGAAGGGGGAGAGCACCGCAAGGTGGAAGCGGTCCGGCCGCTTGAAGACCAGGTAGCCGCGGCCGCCGAGCTTCCGGTCGCCGGACCTGACCGACAGCGACACCTGGGACTGGAGGGTCTCCACCGAGCCGACCGGCCGGAAGCTCGGCGGCGGCGCAGGCTTCGGCGCCGTGGCGCAGGCGGAGATGGTAATGGCGACGACCGCCAGAAGAACAAGGTTTGCTGCTATGCGAATTTTGGCTAATGACATGACGGACTCCGTTACCTGATGCATCAGGTATTGTTTTGAGATTTCCTGAATCCGTGACGCCTTCACGGACTCAGTGGGTTGCCCATCATAACACACCTTTCCAGCGGCACGCCACCTCCCTGTGCTGCTCCGGCCCATCTCCATCTATTTTACGGCGTGACGCCCGCTTCGTTGGACCCTGCGGACTCCCTGGAAGAATCGATGGCGGTCACCTGGTAGTAATAGGTGGTGCCCCGCGTCACCGCAGCGTCCGTGTAGCCGGTCGCCGGGACGCCCGCGGCTATCTTGCTCTTTCCGGAGACGGTGCCGGTCTCGGTGGTGCCACGGTAGACATTGTAGCCGGTGGCTCCCTGGACCGCGTTCCAGGTCAGGTTGACCTGGCCGGCAACCGCGGTCGCGGTCAGGTTGGCGGGAGCGGGGAGGTTACCGACGGTGACCCGGGCCTCGTTGGAGGCGTCGGATTCGCCTTTTGAGTTTTGGGCCGTGACCTGGTAGTAGAAGGTGGCGCCGGTGGTCAGGGAGGAATCGGTATAGGTCGTGGCGCCAAGGCCCGTAGCGATCCTGGTCTTGCCGTTGATGGAGCCGGATGCGATTCCGCGGTACACGTTGTAGGTAACGGTTTCAGCGCCGGATTCCACCGGGTCCCAGCTCAGCACGGCCGAGTCGGCGGCCGCCACCCCGTTCAGGTTCTCTGGCGCATCCGGCCCGTCGCCGCAGCCGAGTGCGACGGCCAGCAGCAGCACGCCAAAAACCTTCAGGATTCGCTTTACCATAACTTTCTCCTTCCCGTTGAATTCAGGATAGCATGCCCGCAGGGTATCCACGGGGATATCAGGTGGCTTCCACGGATACGTCGGCCCCGCTGTCCGGCGGGATCCGGCCGGCACGCATGCCCCGGTCAGTCACCTGCGACGGTTCCACCCCTGCCGGGCCGGGCAGGTCTTGCCATGCCATGCGGTTTTTACCATCCAGCTTGGCGTTGTATAGGGCCGTATCCGCTGCATGGATCAGATCGTGCATCTGTCTGGAGCCGTCCGGCAGGCAGCCCGCGACCCCCATGCTCACGGTGACGCGGCCGAAGGGGGAGCCGCCGTGGTGGATCTGGAGGGCATGGACGGCCCGCATCATGCTCCTTCCGGTGACGAACGCCCCTTCCAGGTCCGTAAGCGGGAGGAGGACGCAGAACTCTTCCCCTCCGTAGCGGGTCACCAGGTCCGTTGACCGCCTGACCGAGGTTTCGAGCGCGGCCGCGACCCGGCGCAGGCAATCGTCGCCGGCAAGGTGCCCGTAAGTGTCGTTAAAGGACTTGAACCAGTCGATGTCGATCATGATGATCGACAGGCAGCTCCTCGAGCGGACATGCAGCTTCCATTCGCTGGCCATGGTCATCTCCAGGAAGCGGCGGTTGGCCACATTGGTCAGGGGATCGCGGAAGGAAAGACGCTGGAGCATCTCGTTGGACTCTATCAGCTTTCTCTTCTGCTCGACGATATACGCGTCGTTGCGGAAACTGCGCAGGTACCCGGCAAAGGTGACACGGGAAACGACGAACGCCAGGATGGTGCCTGTGCCGCCGTTCACCAGAGCGGAAAGAAGCAGCCGGGGATCCGCGCTGAACGCCAGGGCGGTCAGACTGAACAGGAGAAACGTCGCGCCGAAGACCAGGGCGCCCCTGAGGGCTCCCTGGTAGAGAAACGCCGCAACGGTCAGGATCGCCATCAGGTAGGGATCCACCCCGGGCCGCACCATCAGCAGCGCCCCGGCATACAGCGAGCACCAGCAGAGGGAAACCGTCACGAAGGCCCGGTCCCAGGCCCGCAGTGCGGCCGTCGGCTGCCCCCCGCGCGGACGGGTGGCCAGCAGGAATGCCGACAGAAAAACCATGAGCGCGCAGCGGGCGATGATGGCCGCGACGCCATAGATGCCGGGCGGATTCTGCCCCCTTTCCATGACCAGGCAGTCGATGGCCATGAGGACAATGGAGAGGCAGATGACCAGGAACGCAAGGATCCTCTCCCTGCAGATGTTGCCGCTGGTGACCGCATCCCGGAAAGCGGGTGCTTCGGCCGGTGTCGGCCCCGGGAACCAGAATTCCCGGATATGGGCAAAAGTTGTTCCCTTCATGTCATTTCACCGGGTCCTAGTCAGGTTGCAGGGGAGGTGCCGTAGTCAGCCAATCGTGACAGGTGAAGCATAATAACACGGAATAGGTGGATATCAAACGGTTACGACCTGAGCAGGCTCTGTCCGCCAGGCCGCCTCCACCTCACTCCGCAGCGCCTCTTCCCGATCCGAGTACTTGGGCGAGAAGTGAAACGGGATCAAACGGACCGCCCCCGCCTCCCGGGCCAGGAACCCGGCCTGCCGGGCCGTGAGGTGGTGCTTTTCCCGTGCCCGCTCCAGGTCCTCGTGGAGGAACATGGCCTCCATGAACAGGTAGTCTGAAGCGCGGACAAGCGACGTGATCCGCTCCCTGTTGGCCTCGCTGCAGACGGCATCGGTCACGTAGCTTATCTTCTGCCCCGGTACGATCTCCAGCAGTTTCTCCTTCAGGGTTCCGAGGGGGATGAACCGTTCCCGTACCGCGCCCCCTTCCTTCCACCAGACCCGGAACGGCCCATGGTCCGGGGCGCCCTGCAGCACGGCGGTCTTCAGCTCGGTCAGCCACGGACCCACCGGCAACCCCCGCTCCAGCAGCCGGCTCTTCATGATGTTCACGTGGTTTTTCTCCTCCAGGGCAAAGGCGAGACAGGGGATCTTGTGGTCGAGCACCACGGAACGGACCAGGAAGGTCGTCTCGTCCAGCAGAATGCCGTCCGTCACCGGCGACACCCCCTCCTCCTCGCGGACAAACCGGCTACGGCAGCGGAACCGGGCGGATCGGAGCCGTGCCCCGTCGAACTCGGAAACGGTGATGGTCAAATCGACCGGGAAGCCGTCCACCAGGTTCCAGGTATAGGAGGCGAGCCGGTGCTCCACCCGCCCGATAAAACCCGGGGGACCGAACAGGTGGAGCCGCTTGTCGCGGGCCAGCAGGACCCTCAGCACCCGGTCGAAGCCGGCAAAGTGGTCCATGTGGGCGTGGGAGACAAAGACGTGGCTGACCCTGAGGATCTTCCGGGGCGGCAGTGCATGCAGGTCCCCCAGATCGAACAGAATCGCCCGCTTTTCGAACAGGAAGTCGATGTAGAGGGCCGGGTCGTCGAAGGGGCCGTTCACCAGGCCCGGGTGGAACAGGGGTTTCATGGGTGTTGCTCCTCGGTTCGGCGGATTTCTCTTCCATTATACCGGGGAAAAGCGCCGGATCTTGCCGCCGCTGTCAGCATAACCCGGCATGCAGCCTCTCAATAGAGGAATCCAATCGCCGTTCACCACGGGATCCAGCTTCATCATCCACTCAAACGGCACAGCCAGCCCGAACATTTCTGTTGCCCTCACCCGGTTAAAAAGTGTAAGGTGGTCATGCAGAAACGGGAAAGGCGAAGAGACCCTCTTCGCCTTTCTGCTGTTTATGCCGACGCATAGTTCCCCTTTCAGGAGCACGGGTTTGAAAAAACATAACGAGAAAGAGATAGATCAGCGCCGCACCTTTGCCATCATCAGCCACCCGGACGCGGGCAAGACCACCATCACCGAGAAGCTCCTGCTGTTCGGCGGCGCCATCCAGCAGGCCGGCGAGGTCAGGGCACGGAAGGCGGCCCGCCACGCCACCTCCGACTGGATGGAGATGGAGAAGCAGCGCGGCATCTCGGTCACCTCGTCGGTGATGAAGTTCAACTACCGGGACTACGAGATCAACCTGCTGGACACGCCGGGCCACAACGACTTCTCCGAGGACACTTACCGGGTGCTGACCGCGGTGGACTCGGTGCTGATGGTCATCGACTCGGTCAAGGGGGTGGAGAGCCAGACCAGGAAGCTGCTGGAGGTCTGCCGGCTGCGCAACACCCCCATCATGACCTTCATGAACAAGCTGGACCGGGAGGGACGCGAGCCCCTGGACCTGCTGGACGACATCGAGAAGAACCTGCGGATCCAGTGCGCGCCCATGACCTGGCCCATCGGCATGGGGAAGCGCTTCCGCGGCACCTACCACCTCTACACCAGGGAGGTGGCCTTCTTCAACCCCGAGGCCGAGCCGGGGACCGGCGAGGTGGTCACCATGACCGGCATCGACGACCCCGAGCTGGACCGGGTCCTCGGCGCACAGGCCGACGAGCTGCGGGCCGACGTGGAGCTGCTGGAGGGGGCGGCCCACCCCTTCGACCCAGAGGCGTACCTGGCCGGGCTCCAGACCCCGGTCTTCTTCGGCAGCGCCATCAACACCTTCGGCGTGCAGCAGCTGCTGGACACCTTCGTGGAGACCGCGCCGGCGCCCAAGCCGCGGGAGGCGGCCACCCGCACGGTCTCCCCCTACGAGGAGCCGTTCAGCGGCTTCGTGTTCAAGATCCAGGCGAACATGGACCCGGCCCACCGGGACCGGATCGCCTTCTTCCGCATCTGTTCCGGCAAGTTCACCCGCGGCATGAAGGTGCGCCACACCCGGCTGGGTCGCGAGGTGCAGATAGCCAACGCCACCATCTTCATGGCCCAGGACCGGACCAACGTGGAGGAGGCGTTTCCCGGAGACATCATCGGCATCCACAACCACGGCACCATCAAGATCGGCGACACCTTCACCCAGGGGGAAGAGCTGCAATACACCGGCATCCCCAACTTCGCGCCCGAGCACTTCCGCAAGATCCGGCTGCTGAACCCGCTCAAGTCCAAGGCCCTGGAGAAAGGGCTGGTGCAACTGGCCGAGGAGGGGACCACCCAGGTGTTCCGGCCGCTCATGGGAGCTGACTGGATCATCGGCGCGGTCGGCGTCCTGCAGTTCGACGTGGTCATGCACCGCCTGGAGCACGAGTACGGGGTCAAGGCCGCCTACGAGTCGGTCTCGTACGTCACGGCCCGCTGGGTGACCGGCGAGAAGAAGCGCCTGGACGAGTTCCAGAAGAAGGAGGCCATGCACCTCTACACCGACGGCGAGGGGAACCTGGCGTACCTGGCCGGGAGCCAGTGGCGGCTGGAGAACACCATGGAAAACTGGAAGGAGCTGGAGTTCCACGCCACCCGGGAGCACAACGTGTAATGGAAGAGTGAAGTTTGAAGAGTGAAGGGTGAAAGGTAAGCATCGAAAGGCATGGAGGGGCGCAGACAGGTTGCACCCCTTTTTTCGTTTACCGGCCCGATGTCCGCTCGTAAACCAGAAAGGTATGTGGGATGGTATCCGGGACGAACTCCTTCTCAACCACCGTGAATTCAGGCGGTATCTCCGGAAACAGCACGTCCCCGTCGAAGTCCCGATGGACGAGGGTGAGACGGATCCGGTCGGCCCGGGGCATGAACTCGCGGTAGACTTCCCCGCCGCCGCAGACAAAGACCTCGTCGGCACCTTGCGCCAGGCGGAGCGCCTCCTCCGGGTCGCGGGCCACCAGGCACCCGGCCGGTTTGCAGTCGCTGCTTCTCGTCAGAACAATGTTCAGCCTCCCGGCCAGGGGCCGCTCCAGGGTCTCGAAGGTCTTCCGCCCCATGATGACCGGCCGGCCCCAGGTGGCCTCCCGGAACCGCCTCCGATCATCCGGCAGGTCCCAGGGTATCGCCGGGCCCCTGCCGATGACCCGGTTTTCAGCCATGGCAACGATGAGGGAGATAATCACCCGCGTCCTCCTTCCGGTTATCCCGACCTCAGTACACGCCGTTTTCGTTGAAATGCTTCGAGTATTCCTTGTCGACCACGAGGATGTGCTCCTGCAGCCAGTCCTTGAGGAAGCTCAGGATCTCCAGGCTCAGGACAAAACCTGAACTGTTCGAGCGTTTATGAAGTTCATAAGCCTTCTCGGCGAACCGCTCATGCTCGGCCTTGTGCTTCCGGTAACCCGGATAGTCGAGCCTGCGCATGTACTTCTCCTCGGTCTCGAAATGCACGTTCGCGTACTCGGCCATCCCCTGGATGATCTCCTGCTGGGCCTCGCGCCCCTTGTTGTCCAGCATCGCCTGGTGCAGCATGTTGATTTTTTCCACCAGCATCCTGTGCTGCGCGTCGATCTCCTTCACGTTGACGCTGAAATCATCCGACCAGTTCAAATAGGCCATTGCTTTCTCCTTTCACCCTTCACTCTTCACCCTTCTACCTTATCTTCACCACCGTAGCGCCCGTTCCTCCCTCGAACGGTTCCCCCTCCCGGAACGACTCCACCAGCGGATGCCCTTCCAGGTGCTCGCGCACGGCCCGCATCAGCGCGCCGGTCCCCTTGCCGTGGACGATGCGCACCTCCCGGATGCCGTCCAGCGAGGCATGGTTGAGAAACGGCTCCAGCTTCTTGAGGGCGTCGTCCACCCTCAGGCCGATGAGATGGAGCTGGTGGGGGACCTCCTCCCGCTCCTCCTTCCTGCGGGGTTTCCTCGACGGCTTGGGCGCCGCGCCCCTGCGCGGGGCAAGATCCGAAACCGGGACCTCCAGCTCCTTGCCTGCGGCCAGCAGCCTGACCCGGCCGCTCCTGGGGTCGGGCTTGACCACCACCCCGTCGAAGCCTATGGAGCGGACAAAGACCGTGTCCCCTTCCCGGACCTGGTCCATGGCCAGGGAGGGTTCGCCCACCATCTCCCTGAGTCGTTCCTCGACCCGCTCCTCGACCGCGGCCAGCTTCTTCATGGAATCGCGGCTCCGCTCCCGCCTGGCCTCCTCCAGGATGGCGTTCAACTCCCGCTTCACCCCTGACACGATGTCCTTCGACTCCCGGAAGGCCTTCTCCAGCGACTCCCGCCGTTCCCGCTCCCAGCCGGCCCGCCGCTCCTCCAGCCGTTGCTCCTCACCGGCCAGGATCCGGCCCCTCCGCTCCAGCTCGGCCAGGGTTTCCTCGTACTTCATGCGCTGGCCCTTCAGCTCGTCCAGCAGGGAGTGGAATTCGGTCTCCATCCGTCCCAGCATGGAGCGGGACCGCTCGATGACCTCGTCCGGGAGGCCGTAGCGCCGGGCGATCTCCAGGGCGTGGGACTGTCCAGGCTCCCCCTTCTTCAGCCGGTAGAGTGGGGTCAGGGTCTCGCGGTCGAACTCCATGGAGGCGTTCACCATGGCGTCCCGTTTGTGGACAAAGCCGACGATGTCGGTCAGGTGGGTGGTGGCGATGACCAGGGCGCCTTTTTCCTGGAGCTCCTGCAGGACCGAGCAGGCCAGGGCCGCGCCCTGGACCGGCTCGGTGCCGGTGCCGAGCTCGTCCAGCAGCACCACGCTTCTCCCGCCCGCCGTGCGCAGGATGGCGGAGATGTTGGCCACGTGAGCGGAAAAGGTGGACAGGCTGCTCTCGATGGACTGCTCGTCGCCGATGTCCGCCAGCAGCCCGTCGATCAGGGGGAACACGGACGTTTCCCCGGCCGGGACCGGTATGCCGGACAGGGCCATGAGCAGCAGCAGCCCGGCGGTCTTGAGGGCGATGGTCTTCCCGCCCGCGTTGGGACCGGTGATGACCATGACCGCATCGTCCTCCCCCAGGGACAGGTCCAGGGGCACGGTCTCCCGGCCGTTCCCCTGCCGCTCCAGCAGCAGCAGGATCGGGTGCCTGGCCCCCACCAGCCGGAGCGCCCGGCTCCGGCCTATCTCCGGCACCCGCGCGTCCAGCGAGTCGGCAAAGGAGGCGACCGCATTCAGCAGGTCCAACCGGACGAGGACGGCCTGCTGGGCCGCCAGCTCATCCGCTTCCTCCCGGATCCAGCCGCAGATCTCCCGCAGGATCCGGATCTCCTCCACCTTCTCCTCTGCGCTCAGGTTTTCCAGCTCGTTGGCCAGGCCGATGATCTCCAGCGGCTCCAGGAAGGCGGTCTCCCCCGAGTTGGACACGTCGTGCACCACGCCGGCCACCTGCCCCTTGGAGTCCATCCGCACCGGGATGACCCACCTGCCTCCCCTCTGGGTGACGAAGTCGTCCTGGAGGAATATGGAAATGTCCCGCTCCCGGACGATCTCCTCCAGCCGCTTCCGGATCCGGGCGGTCAGTGCCCGCTTGCGGCTCCTCAGGTCGAACAGCAGCCGGGAGGCGGTGTCGAGGATGTTTCCCTCCGAGTCCAGGGAGCGCTCCAGCGGCTCCAGGATGTCCGGGAAGCCGGTTATGGAGCCGGCCAGCTCCTTGAGCAGGGGTATGTCGTCGCGAGGCCCCATCTGGCGGGCGATGGCCGCCAGCACGCGCAGCAGGGGGAGGCAGGAGACCAGCTCCGGCGGCGCCAGCACCGCCCCCTCGGGCCGGAGCTTTTCCAGTACCGGCGTTATATCCTCGTAGGCGGAGAGCCTGAGCGGGACCCCTTGGACGGTGAGCCGGCGGATCTCCTCCACCATGCCGAAGCGCCGCTCGATCCCTTCCCGCTCCGCGAGCGGGAGAATGTGAAGCACCGCGTCCCGCGAGGCGCCGCTGTGGCACCATCGGCTGATCTCCTGCAGTATCCTGTCGAATTCCAGCGTGCGGACCGCTTCCTGGCGTACCATCATTCCTCCTCTTCCCCCTTACCGTATTTCATCACCGCCCGTTTCCTCCTCCTGGCCTTTCTCTTTACCGCTGCCTCGCGTTCCCGGTCCCTGCCGGTGGTTCCGCCCCGCAGCCCCTCCAGCCTTTCCAGCAGCTCCCGCCGGGCCAGGAACCGGTTCACCGACTGGCTCCGGTCCTTCATGCACTTGACCTCCAGGCCGGTGGGAAGGTGCTTCAGATGGACGCAGGTGGAGCTCTTGTTGACGTGCTGTCCCCCCTTGCCGGAGGAGCGGACGAAGCGCTCCCGCAGGTCCTCCTCCCGGACGCCGAGGGCCTCCATCCGCTCCCTCAGCCACCTGTTTTTCTCCTCGCTCACCGCGAACAATGGCACCGGCATGGGCTTCTCCACTTATGACTTATTATGTCACTGGCATGCGGTATCCTGGTTTCATCAATCGACTGAGGAGGTTTGCCATGGAACCGTTGGTCTTTTTCGGGGCATGCCTGGTGGTCTGGTGCGGGTATCTGGCCGCCATCGACGCGGTCAGGGAACTGAAAGCGGTGCGGAACGGAAACCCGGTAAAACGGAAGATCGTAAAAAAACGGGTCAAGGCCTTTGCCGCCGGCATCGAAGCGCGGCTCCCGGGCGGCATCTCCATCGTGAAACCGCGCCTGCAGAGGATTTAGTTGATATCCATCCGGAAACTCCTGGGAAACGTCCGCCAGGGTCGGGCCGGGGCTTTCACGGAGCCTCTCGTACGGACACCCTGCCGGATCGCGGGAAAGCGCCCGACTCCGACGCCACTCCTGTCATGCCGATGTAGTCTGTCGGCCGATTACGAGGGGCTTCGGGGGAGTTCCGGCCCGACCCCGATCGGCGGGACTCGGAAAATACCGACACTTTCCCTACGGCAACCGGCTACTGGTTGATGATCACCTCTCCGGTGTCGGTCACCAGCTTGGCCGGCAGGCTGAACAGCCGCTTGAAGATGTTGAATACCCCTTTGGCCATGGATTTGGTGGTTATGCTCCTGACCGTGGGGTTGTCCAGACTCCCCTTTGCCTCGAAATAGGTGGTGATCAGGCTCTTGTTCTTGCCGGTCAGCACCCACCCGACCACCGGGATGCGGCTGACCACCTTGTCGATGGTCTGGAGAGGTTTAACCCCGACGGTTGCGTTGAGTTGCTTTTTGACCAGGTCGAACTGGCCGACAATGGTGATGTTCATGGCGTTGCTGTCGATGAACAGGTCTTCGGTGGTAACCACGCCGTCCCGAAAGGCGAAGGATGCATTGATTTGGTTGTAGGGCATACCGTCCATGACCATGTCCGGAAGCCTGAACTTGAAAAGCTGGGAGACGTTAAGGATCGAGAATACCTTGGAGAGGAGGGAGAACCTGTTCAGGGTTCCCTTCTCGCAATGGAGCCGGATGTTCCCCAGCGACGAGGCCGTGACCTCGTCGAGCGTATCCCCCTTGGCGGTCAGGTCCCCCTCCAGGGTCATGGCGCCGGTGAGCTCCCTGGCCGTACCCAGGGAGTGAAGGAACTGGGCCGCCGATATCTTCCGCATGCTGAACGAGGTCTGGTAGCGGGGACCTCCGGCAGTGCCGAAATCGATCCTCCCCGTACCTGCAAAGCTCCCCCCCAGCAACTCGCACTCCGCCTCTTCCAGGTAAAGGATCTTCTGTTCGAAGTGTATCCCCGACCTGAGTCTGGTGAACTCCACCTGATGAAACCTGCCCGCATCGGCGGTCAGTCTGGCGTTGAGAGACAGCCTCGGCGGCGCAGGTCCATCGTCCCGGCGATCTATGGCAGAAAGGAGCGCCACGTCGCCCATGTCCAGGTAGTCCGCATCCAGCACCAGCTCGGCCCTGGGATTCCTCAGGTCGCTCACGGTGCCGCTGACGCGGAGGACAGAACGATTCAGCTGTCCGGAGAGGGTTTTGATGGACAGGGTATCACCCCTGAGCTCGATGTTCCCCTGAACCCTCTGTACCGCCAGCGGTTTTCCCGGGGAACGGAGCCCCAGGTCCGCCAGGGCCAGCGAAGGTGACGAGAACGCCAGGCTGAAGGCCGGCGAAGTGAAGCCGCTGAGGGTTCCGCTGCCGGTGATGGTGGAGCCGCCGAGGCGGGCCGAGATCCGGGAGCTCTTCAGGTTCTCGCCGCTGAAGCCCACGCTGCCGTTGATATTGGTCAGCGGGGCAAGCTTTTCCGAGGGGGTAAGGGACGCCCCCTTCAAAGACACCTCTCCCCCCACGGCGAGGCGGCCCTCCCCTTCTCCCCCGCCGGTCCCGTGCAGCGACAGGCGAACCCTGCCGGCCGGTTTGTATCGTGAGAGCTTCGGGAAACGGGGGACAAGCTCATGGGCCGGGAACTCGTTGGTCTTGGCGCTGAAGGAGAGCGGACGCTTCTCCCCCACCCGGTACTCGGCGCTGCCGCTGGTCGCGAGCGGGCCCAGCTCGAAGTGGAACAGGGGGACCCGTGCGCCCGAATGGTTGAGTATCGACTGGAAGGAGAGCCGGTTGGGCTGCCCAGCCGGCTTGGCTACCAGGTCGCGCCAACTGTAGCCCGCCCCGGTGAGGTCCCAGGTGCCGGTGAGCGAGTAGGCCGATGTGCGTCCGTTGCCCTGGAGCGACAGGGTCGAGTCGCCCGACAGGGCCATCGTCCCGGCCCTGTCCTGGCGCAACAGCCAGGCGATCTCGGCCGGGCCGGGCTTCATGACCATGCTGAAGGGATAGGAGGAGGGGTGAGGCATGGGATAGTCGGTGATCCTGCCGTCCAGGGTGAAGGGGGATCCGCCGAACTTCGCCTGCATTCCGGACAGGATGAAGTCCTTGCCGCGCATCTCCAGGGTCCCCTTGACGGAGTTGAAGGTCGGCACCTCCGGCCCGTAGCTCACCAGCCCCTCATCTACGGTACCCTTGATGGAGAGGACGTTGTAGTTGGTTCCCCGCTCCATGTAGGCTATCTGGCTCACCCGGCCGATAAGGGTTCCCTTGTCCAGTTTGTAGAGTCCGCCCATGATGTGCTGCTCGATATACTGCGAGGCGTCGTCGTCGATGATCCCGTAGGGTATGTAGCCGCGGAAATCCTCCAGACGGAAGGTGGAGGTGACGGCGCGGGCGTCGATGAAGAGGTCCCTGCTCGGGATGTCCTTCAGCGCGCAGCTCCCCTTGACGTTCAGCGCATCAACGTTCAGGTCCAGGGACTTCACCAGGATGTCCTTTGGATTCAGCTCCATATCGTAGGACAAGGAGAGGCTTTTCGGGGTCAGGACCGCGTGAAACACCTGTGGGTAGACGAAGCGCAGCCCCGCCATACGGACCTTCCCCCTGGAGACGAACTCGGTCAGCCTTCCGTTGAAGGTCGTATCCAGATCAAGCCGGCCGTGAACCTTCTGAAACGGTACATACCGGGCGTAGTAGTCCCAGAAATGCCCCACATCCAGATTTTTGGCGGACAGGGACCCGGCAAACGAGATCCCGGTCAGGGGTTTGCCCTTTTCCGGCAGGGCGAAATCGCCCTTCATCGCAATCCCGCCCGGTTGCCTTGCCTGGAGTACCGATGCGGACAGCTGCACGGCGGAGTTTCTGCTGCGCGCGAGACGGCCCAGCGAGAGGTCGATCCCGTGCAGCACGGTCACGATCCGGCCCGTGCCGGTCCCCTGGTCGACGAACCGCAGCGTCCCGCCTTTCACGGTGATTCCCCCGATCCTGAGGGGCGTCTCCTTGCCGGTCTCCTTGAGGAGGTCGCTGATATTGAACGTTCCGGAAGGGTCGCGGCTGATGACGACCGAGGGCTTTTCCAGCACCACTCCCCGCACCACCAGCCGTCTCTCCAGCAGGGGGAGCAGGGCGATCCTGAAGGTCAGCCGCTCCGCCGAGAGAAAGGGGGCCGAACCGTCCTTCTCCATGATCAGGATCTTGCTGAAGGTGAACGACGGGGTGAGGCGGAAGGTGAAGCTCCCACTGTCGTAGACGACCCGGCGATGGAGCGTGCCTTGCAGGGCTTCCAGTATTTCGGTCTTGTAGCTCTCCAGGCGGACGGCCTTCTGGAGGAAAAGCGCCCCCCATCCCAGGATGAGGAGCAGCACGGCGCCGGTCGAGAGGAACATCAGGCGCCTGGGCCATGTCTTTTTTCCCTTCCCGGTCATGGAGACATTCCTGTCTCGGGCGGCGGATCGCCATCCATGAGCGAATCGAGCAGCACCGCCGGTTCTTCCCCCAGGACCCGGGCAAGATAGGCGGCGAACGTCTCGGTCAGGGGAGCGAACAACCGCAGCCCGGTTCCGGTAAACGGATGCGTGCACGAGAGGCGGTATGCATGGAGGGCGTGGCCCTGCATGCCGGCAACGGCTTTCCCCCCGTAGCGCCGGTCCCCCATCACGGGGTGGCCGATGGCGGCCATGTGCCGCCGGATCTGGTGGGACCTGCCGGTAAACGGGGTCACCGAAAGGACGGTCACCCCCTTGCCCGTGAACAGCGCCCTATATCCGCTGGCCGATTCCTTGCCGTCCAGCGGGGCGGCGATGACACCCGAGGCATCGGTCCGGCCGGCCACGACCGCCAGGTAGCGTTTTTCCACCACTCCCTCCTGGAACAGTTTCCCCAACGCGCCCGCATTCGCGGAACTCTTGGCCATGACGGCAATCCCCGAAGTATCCTTGTCCAGGCGGTTGACCGGGTACAGCTTGACCTGCGCGCCCCGCCCGGCAAAGGCCGCCCGTCCCAGCTCAGCCAGGTTGCGGCCGCCGTGCTCGGCCGAGCGGTGCACCGGCAGCCCGGCCGGCTTGTTGAAGGCCACCAGGTACTCGTCCTCGTAGAGGATATCAACCCGGGGCCCGGCACCGGCAAGGAGCCCCCTTACCCGTCCCGTCTCCTTCAGGGCGACGCTGTCGGGCAGCCGGAGAACCCTGTCGGGAGCGGACTGCAGGCCGTTGACCAGAACGGCGCCCCCTTTTATGAGCTGGTGGAGATAGGAGGCGGAGGAGGCGGGAAGGAGGTTGCGCAGGAAACTGTCCAGTCTGCGCCCGTGGTCGGCGATGGAAAGGGGGTAGCTGAGCATTGCGTCAGTATACCTTTCAAGCGGCCGTGCCGCAAGGTATTCCTGGCTACCGCCGCTCGGCAAGGAGGGGTGAAACAGCCGGTCGGCTGTTTACCTGCGCGACGTGTTCTGCTATGCTGTGAGAGCCGTCTCATATGACGAAACAGGGGCGGATGAGGGGGATTGCGGAAGACAAAACCTGTTCAGGCAATTCAATGGGCTTTCAAGGCAAAAGATAATCTTTCAGTACGGAACAAGGAGGAAAAACCATGTCGTTGACCCGCGAACTGGTGGATTGGACCTGGGAACGGAAGTGTCTGAAAGCGGTCGAGGCGCTTGAAAAGAACGGCTTCGGCGCCGTCTACTGCAAAACGGCCAAGGAGGCGGCGGACCATATCATCGCCGAGTCCGAGGGCGCCCGCTCCGTAGGGTTCGGCGGCTCCATGAGCGTGAAGGACCTGGATGTGGCACCGCGGCTGCTGGAAAAGGGGAAGGAGCTGCTGAACCACTCGGCGCCCGGGCTCGCCTTCGAGGAGCGGCTGGATATCATGCGCCGCCAGCTCACCTGCGACCTGTTTCTCTCCGGGACCAACGCCCTTACCCTGTCCGGCTGTCTGGTGAACATCGACGCCATCGGCAACCGGGTCGGCTCAATGTTTTTCGGCCCGGGCAAGGTCGTAGTGGTGGCGGGCCGCAACAAGCTGGTGGACGGCGACACGGCCGCAGCGGTCCGGCGGGTGAAGGAATGGGCCTCGCCCCCCAATGCCAGGAGGCTGAACTACAAGACGCCCTGCGCGACCACCGGCTTCTGCTCCGACTGCGACTCTCCGGAACGGATCTGCCGGGTCGTCACCGTGCTGGAGCGCAAGCCCAGGTACACCGATCTGCGCGTGCTGGTCGTCAACGAGGACCTGGGGCTCTGAGCCTTGTTCCTCAGGGCACTGCTCGACACCTTTTTCCCGCCGCTCTGCCATGTCTGCCGGAGCTTTGTCCCGGACGCCGGAGAGATCCACCTCTGCGCCGCGTGCCGGGACAAGGTGGCGCCCGTCCGCTCCCCCCTCTGCCCGGTCTGCGGCCTCCCCTTCGCCACGGAGGACGGCATCGACCATCCGTGCGGGCCGTGCCTCACGACCCGTCCCCCTTTTGACGCGGCCCGGTCCGCGGCCCGCTTCGAGGGTCCGGTTCAGGCGCTCATCCACCGCTTCAAATACGGCGGAAAGGTGCACCTGGCCCGTCCCCTGGGTCTCCTGGCCGCGGAGTCCCTGTCAGACTTCGTCCCGGCCGGCGGGGCCGACTTCATCGTTCCGGTGCCGCTGCACCGCAGACGGCTGCGGGAGAGGGGATTCAACCAGGCACAGCTGCTGGGACGCGTGCTGGCGAAACAGTGGCGGATTCCCCTGTCGGTGGACAACCTGCGCCGGATCCGCTGGACCGAGCCGCAGACAGGCCTTGCCGCGGACGACCGGAGGCGGAACGTCCGGGGCGCCTTCCGCGTGGCCGATCCGTCGCGGTTCCGGGAGAGACGTCTCCTCCTGGTAGACGACGTCTACACCACGGGGGGCACCGTCACGGAATGCGCCCGTGCACTCAAAGCCGCGGGCGCCGGGGAGGTCCTGGCGGTCACCGTAGCCAGGGCGGTGCTGTAGCGGAGCACCCGCCTCTGCTCGTTTCAGGAAAGGGATCAGGAGCGGATATACTCCTCGATCTTACCGGCCAGGGTTTCGAAGATCCGCCGGAACTCCACCTCGTCCTTCTCCAGCAGTGTGACCCGGAAGCCCTGCAGGGTGGTGGAAAAGGAGGAGAGCGGCACCACGCAGATCCCGGTATTGGCCAGCAGGTAGTAGACGAACCGCTTGTCAGGCGACACCCCGGGCGCGTTGACCAGCCCCTCCACCAGCTCCCGCACCTCGGGGTTCCCGATGGGAAGGGTCTGTCTGTGGGTGAGGAGCCCTTCGCTGCAGGCGACCGCCATGTAGAAGGCGCCGTTGGTCCGGTTCACCAGCAGCCCCGGCACCTCCCTGAGGCGGTCGTAGGCGATGTTGCTCATCCGCTCGTAGCGGTCGATCCGCTCCTGCAGGGACCGCCGGTACTCGGGATGGGAGAATATCGCCGGGAGGGCCTTCTGCGGCAGCGTGGTGGAGCAGACCTCGTTCATCTTGCTGTTGAGGATGGCGTTTACGTATTTCCTGAACCGGCCGTTCTTTTCGGTGTTATAGAACTCGATCCAGCCGCAGCGCGAGCCGGGCCAGGGAAACTCCTTGGATATGCCGCGCATGGCAAGGGCCGGCACGTCGCCGACCACCGCGGAGAGGGGCAGCGTCTTCTCGCCGTTGTAGACGATGTTGTTGTAGACCTCGTCGGCAATGATGAACAGGCCGTACTCCCGGGCGATATCGACGATCTCGCGCAGGATGTGCTCGGGATAGACCATGCCGGTGGGGTTGTCCGGGTTGATGATAAGTATCCCGGCAATGGCAGGGTTGTACTTGACGTGGTTCCTGAGGTCGTCCAAGTCCGGGTACCAGTTGTTCTCGGGCTGGAGCCGGTAGCTGACCGAGGCGGCGTTGGCGTGGGCCATCTCGCCGGTCGAGTGGGTGGTGTAGGTGGGGGACGGGGTGAGGATGCGGGTCTCGGGCTTCAGGGTGCCGTAGACCTTGGCGATGGCGTCCCCCAGTCCGTTGAAGAAGATGATGTCGTCCGGGGTGATCTGCGCCCCGCCCCTGCCGTTGGTCAGCCCACAGATGAACTTCCGGGTCTCCAGCACCCCCCTGGTGTGGCAGTAGCCGTAGGTCTCGTCGTTCATCACTTCCCGGACCACCACCTCCTTCATCCAGCAGGGCACCTTCTCTCCCTTGGCGATGGGATCGCCGATGTTCTCCCAGTTGATCCTGACCCCGTATTGCTGAAGCTTTTCCGCCACGTTGACGATGTTCCGGATCTCGTAGGTCAGTTCTCCGGCAGCCGGATTGACGAGCTCGTTTCTCATTGCTTCCCCCGATGAAACTCCTTTGATATGTAGAAGACGCCGTTGTCCGAAAAGAAAAAGGGCCGTGGGTGCGCCCACGGCCCTTGAGAATACTACGGATTATAGCGGAAACTCACATGGCGGCGGGTGCACGTGCGGCTTTACGCGCCGCGGCGCTGATAGCTCGTGCTGCTGCGGATTTTACCATGCGGATCGCTTTCATGCTCAAGTGAAATAGCACAGCGGTATACGGTGAGTCAACAGTTTATTACGGAACAGGCGCCTCCAGTGCGAACATGAGCCGTCCGTCGGCGTCACGCCAGCGGAGCCAGCCGTCGACGGCCCCATCCGCCGTGACCCGGGCCCAGTCGTCCCGTATCGATACAATGCGGAATACCCGGTCGGGCGCGAACCGGACCGACGACGCGGAGTCGTTCGAGGGCTCCCGTCGCAGCCGGGTCAGTGTCTCGCGCAACCCCGGCAGCAGGCGGGCGCTCCGGCCGGGAAGGAAATCCATCCACGGAAGATAGTCCCAGAAGCGCCTGAGCCTGATCCATCCCTCCCGCCCGGCGTCGTCATAGGCTATCCTGAGCCACTCCCGCCGTTTTTCCAGCACGGCCACGGCACGTTGGCCGGGGTGCTGCGTTACCGCGGGGTCCAGCGACGGGAACCGGGCTGCGTCCAGTTCCGCGAGCCGAACGATGCCCGGTTCGGCATAGAGGGGTATGACCTTCAGCTCGTCCGCTCTTTCCGGCACAAACGGCCGGAGAAACAGAATACCGATCCCTGCCATGGGACGAATCGAGGCCCCCTGGGCCGGAAAAACGGCCACAAGAAGCAGGATCAGGAACAGGGAGAAGCGAAAGACCGCCATCACCGTATCACCAGCACATCCGCAGCGACGCCAGGTAACCGGCCGCCTCGGCGCTCCCCTCCCCGGGCGCCCAGGGGGCCTTCTCCTCGGGGGACAGGGGACGGTACGGGCCGGCCTTGGACTCGAAGAACACGGTCCCGCTCTCCAGCGAGACAAAGGTGTGGAACTCTCCCGCCGGGATGTGCACGCCGAAGGGGTCGCCTCCGGGGGCGAGGATCGCCTTGCCACTGACGCCTCCCTGCTCGTCGAAGAAGATCACGCCGAGCCGGCCCCTGACGCAGATGACGGTCTCGTCCTTCTCCGGCCCGAGGTGACGATGGGGTGGGATGTAGGAGTCCGGCTCCATGGCGTTGAACAGCCGGTGGCAGCGGGCCTCGTCGCCCGCATGGAGGTTGCGGTTCTTCCGCAGCCGCGCCGAGACCTTGGCCTCGCGGGTCACTCCGTCGAGCAGCTCCTGACCGATGATATGAACTTCGTCCATGAAATAGTGCGTTTCCTTTTCGTTGATTGGATGATCCAACTGAAGACACTTAACCGGCCTTACTCCACCTCGTCCACGTCCCTTCCGGTCAGGACCGACAGCGGCTCCGCCGCGGTCACGTCATAGCTTGGCCGGGCGTGCCCGTCCTTCTCCTTGATCAGGAGCCAGCTATTGTCCCTCCCTCCCCAGCGGGTCCGGATCAGGGCAAAGCCACCGTTCAGCTTCTGTCCGGAGATCCGGATCTTGGCGGCCCCCTTTGCGAGCATCCCGCCGAAGCTCTCACCCTCTCCCTGGGGCTCGAAGGTCCCCCGGTCCCACACGATGACCTTGCCGGCACCATACTCCCCGGCCGGGATGCTCCCCTCGAAACCGCCGTACTCCAGGGGGTGGTCCTCCACCTCCATGGCGAGCCGCTTCTGAGAGGGGTCGAGGCTCGGCCCCTTGGGGACAGCCCAGCTCTTCAGCACCCCGTCGTCCTCCAGCCGCAGGTCGTAGTGAAGGGTGCTGGCCCGGTGTTTCTGGATCACGTAGAGCCTGGGCTCCCGGTCGGCTTTCAGAGGAAGGTTTTCCTCTCCGGCCGGTTCCGGTGATTTGCCGAAGTCGCGCTTCTCACGGTATTTGTCGAGTGACATGCCGCCCTCCCGGCCGCTGGCGGCCGATTATCTCCTTTGCCCGGGCCACCACGTGCTCCACGCTGAAGCCGTAGCGCTCGAAGAGCTCACCCGCCGGCGCGCTGGCGCCGAAGCGATCCACCGCGATGACCCCTCCCCGGTCGCCGACCCACTCCCGCCAGCCGAGGGAGGAGCCCGCCTCAATCGCCAGCCTGGCACCGATTCCGGGGGGGAGGACCTGGTCGCGGTATTCCCGCCCCTGCTCCCGGAACAGCTCCCAGCAGGGCATGCTCACCACCCTTGTGGCAATATTCTCCACTGCCAGGGCTTCCCGGGCCGCCAGGGCCAGCTGCACCTCGGAGCCGGTGGCAATCAGCACGATGTCCGGCCGTGACGCCTGCTCCATTGCGAGAATGTAGGCCCCCTTCAGCACCCCCTCGGGGCCGCCGAGCCCGGTCCGGTCGAGCACCGGCAGGTTCTGGCGGGAGAGGACCAGGATGGTGGGGCCGTCCGTGCGCTCCATGGCGGCGCGCCAGGCAGAGGCGGTCTCGTTGGCGTCGGCGGGCCGGATGACCCGCATGTCGGGCATGGCGCGGAACGAGGCAAGATGCTCCACCGGCTGATGGGTCGGTCCGTCCTCGCCCACCCCGATGGAGTCGTGGGTCATGACGTAGACCACCGGCAGCCCCATCAGGGCGGCCAGCCGCAAGGACGGCCGGGCATAGTCGGTGAAGATGAAGAAGGTGGCGGCAAAGGGGCGGACCCCGCCGTGCAGGGCCATGCCCGAGGAGCAGGCCGCCATGGCGTGCTCCCGGATCCCCCAGGCGATGTTCCGCTCACCGTATGCCTCCCGGCCCAGGTAGGCGCTGCCGCTGATGAGGGTCTTGGTGGAGGGGGAAAGGTCGGCGCTCCCGCCCACCAGCCAGGGGACCCTGGCGGCTATGGCGTTGAGCACCGTGCCCGAGGCGGCCCGGGTGGCAATCGCCCCCTTGTCCGGGGCGAACACCGGGATCCCGGCATCCCATCCCTGCGGGAGCCTGCCGGAGAGGGCCTCCTCGAAGCGGGCCGCCAGGTCGGGAAAGGCCGTTCGGTAGCCGTCCATCCGGTCCTGCCACTCCCGCTCCAGCTCCCTGCCCCGCTCGATCATCCTTCCCATGTGGGTCGCCACCTGGTCCGGAACCAGGAATTTTTCCTCCTCGGGCCAGCCGTAGAATCTCTTGGCAAGGCGGATTTCCTCTTCGCCCAGCGGTTCGCCGTGGGCCTCCCGGGTGTCCTGGCGGTGCGGCGCGCCGTAGCCGATGTGGGAGCGCAGGATAATCAGGGATGGCCGCTCGGTCTCGTCCCTGGCCGCGGCCAGTGCCTCCTCCAGCGTGTCAAGGTCGTTGGCCCGATCCCCCAGGTCCTGCACGTCCCAGCCGTACCCCTCGAAGCGCCCGGCCGTATCGTCGGAGCAGGAGAGGGAGGTGCTCCCCTCGATGGTGATACGGTTGTCGTCGAACACGCAGATCAGCTTGCCGAGCCCCAGGTGGCCGGCCAGGGATGCGGCCTCGTGGGAGGCACCCTCCATCAGGTCGCCGTCGCCGCAGAACACCCAGGTGTAATGGTCCACGATCCCGTGCCCCTCCCGGTTGAACAGGGCCGCCAGGTGGGCCTCGGCCAGGGCCATGCCCACGCCGTTCATGAAGCCCTGCCCTAGGGGGCCGGTGGTGGTCTCAATGCCCGGGGTATGTCCGTACTCGGGATGGCCCGGGGTCCTGCTCCCCCACTGGCGGAAGTTCTTCAGGTCATCCAGCGACAGGTCGTAGCCGCACAGATGGAGCATTGCGTACTGGAGCATGGATGCATGGCCGTTGGAGAGGACGAACCGGTCCCGGTCGAACCAGCCGGGGTTGCGGGGATTGTAGCGGAGCAGGCGGGTCCAGAGCACGTAGGCCAGGGGCGCCAGGGCCATGGGGGTGCCCGGATGCCCGGAATTGGCCCGCTGCACGGCGTCCATGGAAAGGGTGCGGATGGTGTCGATACAGAGCCGGTCGATGTCTCGTGCCATGGTCCAATCCTCCTGATCTGGTTTTCCATCCGGAAAGTACCGGTTGGGGTCGGACCGGAATTTCCCCGAAGCCCCCCGTAATCGGACGCCGGACTTCACCGGTACAATGGCCGTCATGCCGGAGTAGGCGGCTGTCCCACGAACATGCAGGGGGTCCGCACGAGAGGCTCCGTGAAAACCCCGGTCCGACCCTGACGGACATTTTCCAGAAGTTTCCTGATAGACACCAACTATATAGCATTTTCTTCCCAGGGCCAACTGCAAAGGCCGGAATGCACGGTCGCATTGTTTTTCTCATGGATGACGCTACACTATCTCTACGGCGATCTCCCGTCCGTTGATCACCCGTCACAAGGAAGCACCATGAAAACCCCGGCAATCTTATCTATGCTCCTGATCGTCCTGTTCTGTCAGGCCGCCGCAGCCGCGCCGGTCCGGCTGACGGAGCAGGAGATCCTGCAGCGCATCGGTGTGGACGAGAAGCCGGGCGTCGTTATTCCCCTGGATCTGCCGTTCACCGACCAGCACGGGAAAACGGTCACCCTGGCGGACTATCTCACCGGCGAACCGGTCATCCTGACACTGAACTACTACTCGTGCCCCATGCTCTGTCCTCTCACGTTCCGCAACCTGATCAGCGCCATCGAGGAGATGCAGGGGCTGTCCCTCGCCAGGGATTTCCGCATGGTCACGGTGAGTGTGGACCCGGACGAGACCCTGCAGCGGGCCAGGGAAAAGGCGGACGAGACCCACGGGATGATGCGGGACGGAGACCCCGGGGATCGTTGGCCCTTCCTCCTGGGAAGGTCGCCCGAGATCGAGCGGCTGGCCGGTACCGTGGGTTACCGCTACCTGCAGCTGGGGAAGAACGATTTCGCCCACCCCTCGGTTGCGATCGTCCTCACCCCGGACGGCAGGGTTGCCCGTTACCTCTACGGGCTGGATCTGAAGCCGCGCGACCTGAAGCTGGCCCTGATAGAGGCATCCAACGGCAGGATCGGCGGTTCCACCGTCATGAACCGGGTGCTGATGTACTGCTTCCACTACGACCCGGCAGGGAGGAAATACACCCTGGCGGCGGTAAACATCATGAAGATCGCCGGCGGCGCCGTCCTGCTGCTCCTGGGCGTGCTGCTCATCGCCCTCCGGCGCCAGGAAAAACGGAGAGCCGCCGAAAAGAGCGAGGATACGCCCTGATGCCCGGTTTTGCCGCAACGAACAACACCGTTTCAGGAGTTGCCGCCCAGGTGGACGGGGTCTTTCTGTTCATCACCCTGGTGGGGCTGTTCTTTTTTGTCCTGACCCAGGGTTTCCTCATCTACTTCGCGTTGCGATACCGGCGGAAGAAGAGGGAGGAGCCGGCCGAGACCCCCTACATCACCGGCAGCCACTGGCTGGAGACCCTCTGGGTGGTGATCCCGTCACTGGTGGTGTTGGCCATCTTCATCTATGGTTACCTGGTGTACCGCACTATCAGGACACCTCCCGCGGACGCGGTCGAGATCCAGGTGACGGCCCGGCAGTGGCTCTACCAGTTCACCTATCCCGACGGCCGGACCGCGGTCAACGAGGTGCGGGTGGAGGTGGGCAGGCCGGTCAAGTTCCTCATGAAGTCGGCGGACGTGATCCACGGTCTGTATCTCCCCGACTTCCGGGTCAAGATGGACATCCTTCCGGGAAGCTATACCTACCTGTGGGTGCAGCCGGAACAGGTGGGGAAGTACGAGATCTACTGCACCGAATACTGCGGCACCGGCCACTCGGTCATGCGGGCGGTGATGATCGTTATGAACCACGAGGATTACGGGCGCTGGGTGAAACAGGAGGAAAAGCCGGAGACCCTTTCCCTGACGAAAAAGGGGGAGAAGCTGACGGAGAACTCCGGCTGCCTGGCCTGCCATTCCCTGGACGGGACCGCCAGGGTGGGGCCGACGCTCAAGGGGTTGTTCGGCAAAAAGGTGGCCCTGGCCGACGGCAAGAGCGTCGTGGCCGACGAAACCTATATCAGGGAGTCGATCCTGGAGCCCAACGCCAAGCTGGTGCAGGGGTTTCCGCCGGTGATGCCCACCTTCCAGGGGGTGCTCAAGGACGAGGACATCACCGCAATTATCGCGTATATTAAGACTGTGAAGTAAGAAGACTTCCCCCCCTCCCTGACCCTCCCCCTCCTGGGGAGGGTCAGGGAGGGGGCGATAACCAGCAACATGTAAAGGAATCAGTTCATGCCCGATGATATAGCACCATCACCACCCGCGGATCGCGGCTACCTGACCGAAAAGGGGTTCCTCTCCTGGGCCTGCACCCTGGACCACAAGCGGATCGGGCTCCTCTACCTGGGGACCACCCTGCTGTTTTTCCTGGTCGGCGGGGTGTTCGCCCTGCTGCTGCGCATGAAGCTCATGTACCCGGGAGAGGAGCTGTTCAGCAACAAGGCCTACAACGTCTTCTTCACCCTGCACGGCATCATGATGATCTTCCTGTTCATCATCCCTGCCATCCCCTCGGCCCTTGGCAACTTCCTCATCCCCCTGATGATCGGCGCCCGGGACGTGGCCTTCCCCAGGTTGAACATCTTCAGCTACTGGATCTTCCTGGCCGGCATCATCGTGATCCTCGCGTCCCTGGCGAGCCCCCTGGACACGGGATGGACCTTCTACACCCCCTACTCGGCCACGACCGGCGCCGCGGTCACGGTCCTCTCCTTCGGCATCTTCCTGGTGGGGATGTCCTCCATCCTCACCGGTCTCAACTTCATCGTCACCATCCACCGGCTGCGGGCACCGGGGCTGACCTGGTTCCGCCTCCCCCTGTTCATCTGGAGCATGTACGCCACCAGCATCATCCAGGTGCTGGCGACCCCGGTGGTCGGCATCACCTTCCTGCTGCTGGCCGCCGAGCGGATCTTCGGCGTCGGCTTCTTCGACCCGGCCAAAGGGGGAGACCCTCTGCTGTTCCAGCACTTTTTCTGGTTCTATTCGCATCCGGTGGTGTACGTCATGATCCTGCCGGCCATGGGGATTGTCTCCGAGATCCTGCCGGTCTTCGCCCGCAAGCCGATCTTCGGTTACAAGGGAATCGCCTACTCCTCCCTGGCCATCGCCTTCATCGGCTTCCTGGTCTGGGGGCACCACATGTTCGTGAGCGGCATGTCCGACGTCGCCGGCATCATCTTCTCCTTCCTGACCTTCTTCGTGGCGGTCCCCACCGGGGTCAAGGTCTTCAACTGGATCGCCACCCTGTACCGGGGCTCCATCTCCCTGGACGCCCCGATGCTCTACAGCCTGACCTTCATCTTCCTGTTCATCATCGGCGGACTGACCGGCCCGTTCCTGGGGGCGCTGGCCACCAACGTGCACCTGCACGATACCTACTTCGTGGTGGCCCACTTCCATTACACCATGATGGGAGGCACGGTGATCGGCCTGTTCGCCGGGCTCCACTACTGGTTCCCCAAGATGTTCGGCAGGATGTACAGCGAGCGGCGCGCCCTGACCGCCTGGCTGCTGATCTTCTTCGGCTTCAACATCACCTTCTTCAGCATGTTCATCCTGGGGGTCCAGGGGATGCCGCGACGCTGGGCCGAATACCCGGAGCGGTTCCAGCCCCTGCACATCGCCTCAACCGCCGGGTCCTGGTTCCTGGCCCTGGGTACCGTGCTGATGTTCTGGAACCTGTTCCGGAGCCTGTTCAGAGGCGGGCCGGCCCAACCGGATCCGTGGGGCTCCAAGACCCTGGAGTGGCGGACAGGCTCGCCGCCGCCCACCCACAACTTCGCGGAGATCCCGACGGTCACCGAATGGCCCTACGGGTTCGGCAAAAAGGAAAAGGAGAGGGAATGAGCGGGACGGAGAGTCACGGAGGGGAAACCCCGGCCCAGGCACTGGCAACGGCCAAGCTCGGCATCTGGACCTTCCTGGCCACCGAGGTGCTGCTGTTCGGCGGGCTGTTCACCTGCTACATCGTGTTCCGTCTCAAATACCCCGAGCTGTTCTATACCGAGCACCTGAAGCTGAACCGGCCCCTTGGGCTGGTCAACACGGTGGTCCTGATCACCAGCAGCCTCACCATGGCCCTGGGGATCGCCGCCATGAAACAGGGTCTGCGACGACGCGCAACGGCGTGCATCTCCCTTACCATCCTGCTTGCATGCGGCTTCCTGGGAGTGAAATACGTCGAGTGGAGCGAGGACTTCAGCCACGGGCTCTATCCGGGCACCAACCTGTTCTTCTCCCTCTACTTCATGATGACCGGGCTGCACGGCATCCACGTGGTCGCCGGAATCTGCGCCCTCTGCTGGGTGCTGGTCCTGGCCCGGCGGGGGAGGTTCTCGCCCGAGTACTCGACCCCGGTGGAGATAACCGGGCTCTACTGGCACTTCGTGGACCTGGTCTGGATCTATCTTTTTCCGCTCCTGTACCTGGTGGGGTGAGGGTATCGATCATGCTGAATACATCTTCCACAAAGGCATACCGCACGTACATCCTTGTCTGGCTGGCGCTGCTGGTCCTCACGGTCGTCACCTGGCTGGTCTCCTACGTGCACCTGGGCATGCTGAACGTGACCGTTGCCATGCTCATCGCTTCGATGAAAGCCTTGCTGGTGGCCCTTTTCTTCATGCACCTGCGCTACGAGAACCGGCTTTTATGGGCCTTCGCGATCATCCCGCTCGGCTTCCTCACGCTGATCATCGGCGGGACCCTGGCGGACGTACTGCTGAGGGACTAGGAGACAGGAGCCGGGGGGCGGTATAGTGGGCGAACTGCGTCGTCGCGTCCGTGACACCCTCCAACCCTCGTCCCGAGTCCCCGATTCAAGGAGGTTTTCAACATGCTCGGCAGAATCACCGTTGCACTCTTTTTCCTGCTCCTCGTATGGGGAAACCTGGTGGCCGGACTCAAGGCCGGCCTCGCCTGCCCGGACTGGCCCCTCTGCCACGACAGGGTCATCCCCCCCTTCCGACCGGACGTCTGGATGGAGTTCGGCCACCGGCTGATAGCGGCGGTTGCCGGACTGTTTCTGCTGATCCTTTCCTGGAAGAGGTTCGCTGCGTACCAGGGCGCCGCCAAGGCGGTCCCGCTCGTCGCGGTCGGAATCCTGGCGGCGGAGGTCCTGCTGGGAGGCGCGGTGGTCCTGCTGGAGCTGCCGGTGCAGCTGACCACGGTCCACTTCATGACCGGCCTGGCGATATTTCTCCTGGCGTGCTACATGGCGGTCTTTGACGGCCGGGCGACCCCGGCCGGCTTCTCGCTCAGGGGCCACGCCGGGCTGTTTTTCGGCATGGGGCTGGTGCTGTTCTTCCAGTCGGCCCTGGGGGCATACGTGCGGCACGCCGGAGCCGGTCTCGCCTGTCCCGACTTTCCTACCTGCGGGGGGAGCTGGTTTCCGGTCATCACCGGTGGGGCGCTCCTGTCCCACTTCTCCCACCGGCTGGCCGCGCTCCTGATCTTTCTGACCATCGGCGTGATATGCGCGGCCTGCTTTATCGATGCCGCCATGGCCCGGCACCGGAGGGCCGTTCTGGCCCTGCTCCTGCTGGCAGCCGTCCAGATTGCCCTGGGGGCCTTCGTGGTCCTGTCAGGGCTCTCTTTCGCGGCCGCCGCGCTCCATCTGGCGACCGCCCTCTGCATGCTTCTGGTCCTGTTCCGACTCTGGGCCGCGGAGATTCGGCAGGAGGAGGCGCCCTGATGGATGCGGTGATCCGCGAATCCGGGGAGGCCGTGTCCGCCCTCAGGGAGCCCGGCCCCCTCACCTCGGCGCTCCTTCTGGCCCGGCCCGGACTGCTGGTCATGGTGGCCATGTCGGGCCTGGCCGGAATGGTCCTTGGATTCCGCGGCGCGCCGGAGGGCTTCACCGCCCTGGCCTGCGCCGTTGCGCTGATCCTTGCCGCGGCGGGCTCAGTCATGCTGAACTCGGTTTTCGACTATCCCTTCGACCTCCGGATGGCGCGCCTCAGGGAGCGGACCAGGGCGCTGGAACGGCTGGGGCGCACAAGGACCGCCCGGATCGCACTGCTCCTTATCGCCGCCGGGGTCGGGATCTCCTTCCGCTTCCTCAGTCCCCTGTCAGGCCTGCTCATTCTGGCTGCCGCCTTCTGGTACGTGGTCCCCTATACCCTGCGACTCAAGCGGAACTCCCCGTTCGGAGCGGTCGCCGGCGGGGTGCCGGGGGCGATCCCGGTACTCGTAGGCTACTCGGCCGTCAATGGCTCCATCGGTCCGGACGGGTTTATCCTGTTTCTCCTGGTCCTCCTCTGGCAGCCGCCCCACTTCTGGACCCTGGCGCTCCGTCACCGGGAGGAGTACCGGGCCGCCGGCTTCCCGGTCCTCCCCGTCGCGATGGGGGAGGGTTACGTCAAGCTGCTGATATTCCTCTATGCTTCGGCACTCCCGCCGCTCTCCATCGCGCTCTGGTACTTCGGCTTCTGTTCCGACCGCTACGGGGTCGCCGCCTTCCTGCTGGGTATGCTCTTTCTTGCCGTCTCATTCCTGCTGATCGTATTGCGCTCCCGCTTCGGTCCGGCCTTCCGGGCAACCAACTGGTACCTCGCCTCCCTCCTCGCCCTGATGATCGGGGACATCTGTTTCCGCTGACAAATCGTCGGGGCTTATCCGAAGTTGGCTTGATCAGATCTTTTTTCCTTGTCTCGGGATGGCGGCATGTGTTTTTATCCATGTTCACACCCGTAAAAGCGGTCGTGAAGGATAGGGGGCGACAGGAATGGATTGGGAAAAGGCGACCCGCATCGCTTATGCAATCGGGAAATCAAGGCTCATCGAACTGAGGATGCAGCTGTTCCGGAGGGCGGTGCACTATGCCGGGCTCCGGGCCGAGTGGCAGCTTTCGACGCCTGAGCAGCGGGTCTCCATGGATGAGACCCGGACAAGGGCCCACGACGCGTTCATCGAGGCGTGCGATATGATGGGCCGCTGCATGAAGGACGAACAGGAGGATGCCTCCTGGAGGGAGGAGTTGGGGAACGACCGGAAGGAGATCGGGGACTTTGCCTGCTATGTCCACCTGATACTGGGGCTTGTGGCCAGGTAGTTTACCATGGAAAGATGTTACGGGGGACGGGGCGGGGCTTTCACGGAGCCTCTCGTACGGCTTCAGTGCAATCGGATGAGTCGTGGGAAAGCGCCTGAATCCAGCAGGGTATTTGATCCAGGCAAAGGATGGCGACCGATTACGAGGGGCTTCGGGGAAGTTCCAACCCGTCCCCTGTCGACATTTCCGGATAGAAACCAGGTAGCGGACGCAGGGGGGAGGCGCCCTCTGCCGTGCGTCGCGGGGCGGCTATTCGTCGATGTCAGTCGGGAGCGAGAGCTCCGCTTCCTCTCCTCCCCTACCGGAAACGAATCCCTCGACCCACTCGTGGATGTTGCTCTCAACCACGGTTTTGAGCTCTTTGCGGAGCTGCTCCCGTCTCTGTTTGTCGTACCCGGCTACCTGCCTGATCTCGTAGTGCACATGGGGACCGGTGGACCTGCCGGTGCTGCCGGCAAGGGCGATGACCGTCCTGCTGTCCACCCGCTGGCCGGGTGTTACCTTGAGTGCCGAATTGTGGCCGTAGAGGGTCATGTAGCCGTTGCCGTGGTCTATTGCCACGAGGTTTCCGTACCCCTTGTAGGGTCCGGCGTAATAGACGGTCCCCACGCGCACGGAATACACCGGGGTGCCGGTCGGGACTGCAATATCATACCCCCGGTGATAGACCATCCGGCCGCTGCCGAACGGGTCGAGGCGCCAGCCGATGCCGGAGGTTACCGTACCGCCGTCCACTGGAAGGGTACGATCCGCCAGAGAGACGGAGGGAATCAGCAACAGCAGCGATATCAGTAAAGGGAATACCTTCATCGTAAGGCTCGCTTAATTTCCCCTTGGAAATAGGTGACATGGTTCTATGAATCGTTTTACAACTCAAAACTCAAAATTCAACACTGGTTTCACCACACTACTACTTTCACGTCCGATGAGTCAATGACCCATTGATCACATTTTTTTCTGTCAATTTCAGATTGCGGTGTTATACACTTGCCCCCGAGGAGGAACAGGAGCATGACAAAACCCATCATCGCCATCACCATGGGCGATCCCGCCGGCGTGGGTCCCGAGGTCATTGCCAGGGCCATTGCCGATCCTGAAATTTCCGGAATCTGTCGGCCGCTGGTAATAGGTGACCCCGGCGCCATGGAACGGGCGGTCGAGGTCACCGGACAAACCATCCGGCTGGTCCTGACCGAAGGCCTGCCGACAAAGGACACCGACGGGACGATCCTGCTCCGACCCCTGTCGAACCTTGCTCCGACCGACATGGAATACGGCGGTCCCTCTTCGGAGGCCGGCGACGCCATGTTCCGCTATATCAACGAAGCGGTCCGCCTGTGTCTCGCCGGCGAGGCGGCTGCCATGGTGACCGCTCCCATCAGCAAGGCGGCGCTGAACCGCGGCGGCCATCGCTACCCCGGGCACACGGAGCTGCTGGCCGACCTGACCGGCTGCCGGGATTACGTGATGATGCTGGCAGGCGACCGGCTGCGGGTGACCCTGGTCACCATCCACGAGCCCCTGTCTGAAGTGCCGAGGCTCATCACCAGGGAACGGGTGCTGACCACCATCCGTACCACCCACCAGGGTCTCCACAAATATTTCCGCAGGAACCCGAGGCTTGCCGTGCTGGCCCTGAACCCACACTGTGGGGAACGGGGACTGTTCGGCGACGAGGAACGGCGCTTTATCCTGCCGGCGGTCGAGGCGGCCCGGTCCGAGGGGATAGACGCCCGCGGGCCGCTCTCGGCAGACATGCTGTTCCACTTCGCCGCCCGCGGTGATTACGACGGCGTGGTCTGCATGTACCACGACCAGGGGCTGATCCCCCTTAAACTCCTGCACTTCCACGACGCGGTCAACATCACCCTGGGGCTCCCCATCATCCGGACCTCGGTGGACCACGGCACGGCCTACGACCTGGCCGGAACCGGCAAGGCGTCACATGTCAGCATGGTTGCCTCCATCCGGGCAGCGGTGGGGATGGCGAAAAAGGCGGGCGAAAAAAAAACGGGCGCAAAGCGCAGGGCTCAGGGCTCAAGAAAATCCGGGAACGGGTAAACGCACAAATCCCTCCTGCATGAAAAGGCAGGTGTCTGCACCGCCGAAGCGGCATGATGGCGAAGGCCGGGTCAGCACGCAGGAACGAAGGAGCGGCTGGACGGAAGGCTGGACCCAATCGGTTTTTTCTTGTGCCTTGTGCCCTGCGCCTTGAGCCCATGAATTCGCAGAGGTATCCTGTTTGAAACTGAAAAAAGCGCTGTTTATTGTTGCCGGTCTTGTGGCCCTGTATGCCGCCTGTATTGGAATCTCCCTCTTTTTCCTTCCCCCGGTCGAGACTCTGAAAAACCGCCGCACCAACACGACCATCCAGGTAAAGGACTGGAAGGGGAACTATCACCCCTTTATCGTAGGTCCCGGCAACCGGTACTGGACCCCGTCGCGGGCCATCCCCCCCGAGATGAAGTGGGCGGTCATCGTTGCCGAGGACTCGAATTTCTATAAGCACGAGGGGATCGACGTCAAGGCGATCAAGAACGCCATAAGATACGACCTGGAGAAGAAGAGCCTGGCACGGGGCGCCTCCACCATCACCCAGCAGGTCGCAAAGAATATCTTCCTCTCCCGCGAAAAGACCATCGGTCGCAAGATCAAGGAAATCATCCTGGCCAGGCGGATGGAGGAAGAACTGACCAAGGGCCGCATCCTGGAGCTCTACCTGAACGTGGTGGAGTTGGGACCAATGGTGTACGGCATCGGGCATGGGGCGCGCTACTACTTCGGCAAGCCTGTCTCGGCCCTCACCCCCCGGGAGTGCGCTTTTCTGGCCTCCATGCTCCCCGGACCGCGGGTCGCCTACAACCCCTACCGGAACCTGGGAAAGGTGATGCGGCGTTCGGACATGATCCTGAAACTGCTGCGCCGAAGGGGTGTGCTGACGAAAGGAGAGTACCGGGTCGCCCTGACCGAACTGCCGAACATCGCCGGATTGCAGCGCAAGGTGGACCATACTATCGAGCAGGAAGAAGCTGCTTTCAATAACATCAGCGGTGCGGTGCCGCCCGAACAACCGGAACCGCAGAAAGGGGAGTTCACTGAAGGGATACCCGCGGACGAGACCGGACAGGCATCGGCCGACGGCACCCCGCCCCAGCCCGAGCAGCCTCCCGTCGCTGCGGCTCCTCCCGTCTCGGCCGACACTCCGTAACTCCACGCCAGGCGGCATGGTTTCAAAAAGCACAAAGGATTTGGTCCCATCACCCCGCCGCGCGCCACAAGACTCTTTTTCTATCCCGCACTCTGTAAGTTAACACCTTCCACCAGCAAAACTCCCGTGCCCTCTCTCTTCGCATAGGAAGAGCACCTTCAGGAAAAAGCCCTTGCCCTGGGCACGTCTGATTTCATAAGAAAGCCCATAGAACCGCTTGGCACTCACCAGTTGCTTGATGCCGGTAACTCTCTGGAAATTACCGGCGGAGGGCAGGCGTACGACTAACAGGCGGTACGAACAGTCCCGGCCGGTACTACGTGATTTACCTCCCGGGTACGCACCATTGCATAGTTAAAGTTTTTATCATGACGTCCGAAAAGTAAGATGAAGACAATGTTTTCAGGGCGGGATCGGGCGGCGTATCGGTCTGTCGCCGACGTATCTCATTTGTGACACCAAGAAGGAGGGTGACCATGAAACTCGATCGTTCCAGGGGATGGATTGTGCTGTGTGCGGCCCTGCTGGCCATGGTTGCGGCATTCGGCATGTCCGGATGCGGCTCGGACAACTCCACGGCAACTTTGGCCGGGGTACGCGTTCACACCGGCAGGGTTGCCTATATCGGCGACCTCCGCGGCACACTGGGGGACGAACTCGTCCTGACCTTCAGCAATCGTGTCCCCTATGACGGAACCTCGTCAAACCTGCCGATCCTGATCTCGGCCCAGAGTGTCCAGTCGCTGAGCCCGACCCAGCGGCAGGGAATCCTCGCCACTTTTGCCAATTTCAAGCCGATCGTACTGGTGCAGGGAGGAGAGGCGGAGATCAACGCCCTGCTCGGCATCCTCGGCCTCGACCAGAACTACACCCTGCCGGAAGGCCTGCCCGAGGGGAAGCACTACGTCGAGCTGTTCGCCGTCGACCAGGAGGCCGACGGCCACGTGTTCTCCTGGTCCATGTACCCTCCCAACGAGAGCCTCATACCGTCGGACGACCCCGCCGCGCCGCAGTCGGTGCCGGACACGGACAGCGCTTTCGATCAGGTCCGCAGGGCCAACATCTTCCACGACTGGTTCGACGTCGATGACAACCGCGTGACCGGGGAGCTGAAATCCCTGCGACAGCAGGCGACCCGGGCGCTCGCCGAGGGGGTCGCGGCCGAAAGCGCCGAACTGACCCAGATCGCCAAGGGTTTCGTGGTCACCAAGAATTTCTCCTGCCGGGGGAACAATTACCAGCTCAGCTACTACATCTATTCCTGCCACTCGTTCAACGCGGCGGACGGCACGGATTACGACTGGTTCTACGTGCGCCAGGAGGGGATGCTCAATGCCTCGGGGGCGTACGGCGGGGTTACCTCCTGGTACGGCGGCGGTCCCTCCGACGAGGTCCACTACTACATCGGCAACTACAAGATGAACAACTTGCTGGAAGGACTGACGGGCCAGGGGAGCGCCGTGGCGCTGATGGCGTCCAACCCCCAGAACGCCAACAACGTGGCGCAGGTGACCAGCGGGGTCAGCTGGAACTTCGGCGGTTCGGTGGGGTTCCAGGGCACCCAGGCAACCGGTTCGCTGAACGCCGGCGTCACCATCAGCAACTCGACCACCGTCAACGTGAGCGACTGCGAGGTGGTCAACAATTCGGCGGACAACGTCAACAACGCCCGCTGGCGCTACGAATTCAAGAAGGCCTCCCAGACGGTCTATTTCGCCTATACCGGGCTTTCGGAGCCGCCGGTGCTGTCGCGGGCCAACTTCCAGCCGGTGAACCAGTGGATCTGGAAATTCGCCCCGTCGGTCCGCGATTCAAACAGGACATCGTTTGATTCCCAGTTCGACGTGGACCTGATCTGGAGCGTGGGCGGCCAGTCCTATGGCTGGTGGATTGCGGACAAGGAAAAGCATTATACCTACGGCGGCGGTTCATGGCAGTTCCAGGTGCCCCTGTCGTATCCGCCGCTGCTGGTGGCGCCGCACAACCTGGATTTCAGCGCGGCAGGGCAGTTCAAGTCCCTGGACCTGGCCGTGTCGCGGAACTGGACGGCATCCAGCAACCAGGCCTGGTGCCGGGTCGAACCCGCCAGCGGCACAGGCACCAACCCGCACGTGAACGTCACGGTTGATCCGAACACCGGCGGGTCGAGCCGGACCGCCGTCATCACCTTCAGCACCGAAGACGGCAAGGGCTCGGACACCACCACCGTGTTCCAGTCCCAGTACTGACCGCCAGGGACGTATCCGAGGACTTTTGCGCCGGTTCAGGGGCTTCGGCCGAGGTACGCGCGGCCCCTGACCCGGCAGGATACCCGTGCCTGAGCGGGCATGAAAAACCCCCCGGTTTTCGGACGGGGGGTTCGTTTTCAGACAAACAGCTTCTTCAGCAGATTGCTCAACCATCCGCCGGATTTCCGTTGTCCGGCAGCCTGGAAATTCTCTCCGACCTGTTTGATGAACAGGGCCAGTTCGGTTTCGGACTGAGTCGCTTGCGATGCTTTTTCCATTCAGTTTACCCCCTGAAAAAATAATAAATATCCTGCGGCACACGCACCCTCGGAACGCAACAGGCTCTACCTGACGGACGAACGCCCTACGAAAAGCCCGGGCGTTCATCCCGGCGGATGATACCGATATTGATTAGATTTTCAGGAGATTTTTCTTCGAATGCATCCGGGAGCGCTACAGTTCCTCGAAATCCTCCATGGAGTCGCCTGAGCCGTTTTCCTCGTCCTCGGGCTCGAAGTCCTCTTCCATGACCCGATCCAGAAACCGCCGGTTATCCTTCAGCAGATTCCGGATCTCCTCGGCCAGTTCCTTAAATTCCGCGGGACCTTCCGGCTTATCCTTCATCAGCGCACCTTTTTCAGGGCCTTTTCGTACATGGCCTCGTACTCGCCTGCGGAGTGCTCCCAGGAGTAATCGGAGTTCATGCCGCTCCTTACCATCCTGTCCCACGATTTCCGCTCGCCGTAGGCCTCGAGCGCCCTGGCGACCGCACCCCAGAATGCCTTGGGGGAATACTCGTCAAAGGTGAACCCGTTCGGCTCGCGAAAGCCGTCCCTGGCATCGAAAACCGTGTCGGCAAGGCCTCCCGTCTTCCTGACCACCGGGATGGCGCCGTAGCGGAGGGCGATGAGCTGCCCGAGGCCGCACGGCTCGTAGTGGGACGGCATGAGAAACATGTCGCTGGCCGCGTAGACCCTGCGGGCCAGGACCTGGTCGAAGGCCAGGTGGATGGAGATGTTGTCGGCGCCTTTTTTCTGGAAGGCGGAGAGCATGGTCATGTACCGCTCGTCCCCGGTGCCGAGGATCACCAGTTGCAGCCTCGACGACCTGAACCTGGGCAGGAGCTTTTCCAGCAGGTCGATCCCCTTCTGGGCCGACAGCCGGGTAATCATGCCCAGGAGCGGGATATCCGGTCGCTGCTCCAGACCGAGGGCCTTCTGCAGGGCCTTCTTGCCGGCGGCCTTGCCGGAAAGGGCCGAGGCGGTGTAGTTCTTGAAAAGCGCCGGGTCGGTGGCCGGGTTCCACTCGTTGTAGTCTATCCCGTTCAGGATGCCGTACAGGTCGTGGTCCCGCTGCCGCAGTACCCCGTCGAGACCGCACCCCATCTCTTCGGTCCGGATCTCGCGACAGTAGGAAGCTGACACCGTGTTGACTACATCGGCCGTGAGAATCCCTCCCTTCATCAGGTTCACCTTGCCGTAGTATTCCAGCCTGTCGATGGTGAAGTAGGAGGGGTCGAGCCCCAGTTCGGAGAGCGCCTCCGCCGGGAACAGCCCCTGGTATGCCAGGTTGTGTATGGTGTATATCAGGGCGGTCTTGAGGAAGAAGGGGTCGTCCTGATGCTCATAGCGGATAATCGTGGGAACCAGGGCGGTCTGCCAGTCATGACAGTGGATGATGTCGGGCCGGAAGTCCAGCCGTTTCAGAAGGTCCACCACCCCCCGGCAGAAGAAGCCGAACCGCCGGCTGTTGTCCGGGTAGTCGCCGGCCGGGGTGCCGTAGAGATGGGGACGCTGAAAATATTCCTTCCGGTCGATCAGGTAGACCGGGATGTCGTCCAGTGTTGTCTGGCGGAGCAGTCCCTTCTCCAGGACCCCGCCGATTAGGGCCTCCACCCCTTTCCTGGCTTTTTTTATGGGAAAGCCGCTATCTTCAATGCACTGGTAGAGGGGCATTATGATGCGCACATCATGCCTCTGCTTCCTGAGGGCCCTGGGGAGGGATCCGGTCACGTCGGCCAGGCCGCCGGTCTTCGCGAAGGGGGAGACTTCCGAGGCGACAAATAAGATTTTCATAAAACATCCTCTTCTGTGGGATATAAAAAACGGTGTGGCTCCATCCTGCAGCCGCAATGATAGCGCCGGATCTTTATAATCCAAACAATGCCCTTTTGTCAAAATTCTTCAACCAGATTACCCAGTTCTTGAGTCAATATTGAAAGATGATTGTATTTTTCATCCGGAAAGATTCAATGGGGGCCGACCCTAAGCTGCCCCGGAGCGTTACGGGCTCTGGACCGGCGCCCCCCTCAGGAACGCGGCCGCCTCCTCGGGCGGAGTCGGATTTATATGGAAGCCGGTGCCCCACTCGAATCCCGCCGTGGGGGTGATCCGGGGCACCAGCTCGATGTGCCAGTGAAAGTCGTACTCGATGGAGCTCCAGAAGTCGGGCCTCCCCGGCCGGGGCATGAGCGAAGGGGATGTATGGAGGATGAAGTTGTAGGGAGGGTCTTTCAGCACTTCCTTCAACCGGAGCAGCATGTCCTTCATGGCAAAGGCGAGTTCTCCGAGCTCGTCGTCTCCGAGGAGCGCGAAGTCGTGGGAATGCCGCTTGGGGAAGAGCCGAAGCTCGAACGGAAGGCTTGAGGCAAATGGCGCGAAAATCAGGTAACCCGGCAGATCCCTTACGATCCGGTCGCCAGACTGGAGCTCGAAGTCGATGATGTCGCAGAAGACGCAGCGCCCCTTCTGGTCGAAGAACTCCCGGCAGGCCTTGAGCTCGGTCACCGCCACCGGCGGCACCAGGGGCACCGCGATGAGCTGGCTGTGGGAATGGCTGAGGCTGGCTCCGGCCCGCAGTCCATGGTTCTTGAACATGACCAGGTACCTGAGCCGCACGTCCTGGCGGAGATCCAGGATGCGCGAGCGGTAGGCCTTCAGCACCAGGGCTATCTGTTCAGGGGAAAGGTCCGCCATTCCCTTGGCATGCTCCGGCGTCTCGATGATGATCTCATG